>Ga0228710_1012011_pt1 | contig 10923 bp, 4 predicted proteins | sample MedpolnodulmetaG_FD_177995 | JGI IMG/M metagenome (GOLD analysis project Ga0228710, IMG submission 177995) | Root nodule microbial communities from Medicago polymorpha collected in Santa Monica, California, United States - pink nodules | ecosystem: Host-associated > Plants > Roots > Nodule... | reverse complement strand
AATATGTGATAATATCAATTGATAGTTAGAATCCGCAACCCAAATCCGAGAATACGTACGAGTAGGTTGATGAAGTTTAATCCCAGCATATTTACTTCTCTGTTAACTCTCGTCCCGTTTATAAATTTTTAGTTGATAGTTTATGAAACAAAATACCCGACAACCCTAGCTCAGAACGATATTGATTGTTGAACGGCTTAGAATATCGCACCAGTCCCTGTGGAGACGATAACATAAATACTTACTTTTGTTGCTACAACATCAGCCAACATGATAATTATTTTTAGAGATAAACAATAGCTAATTTCATAAAAATATAAATATTACAAAATATTTTACCAAACTTTTAGTTTGAAAACTTAAGGGTTATTCTCTTTCCTCTTAAGTATCACATAGCAGACACAAGTTCCCTAAATCATGTCTGATTGAAGTCATCGACAACATGTAAAGTGCATTTTTGTAAAAACACACACAAAAGCATCGATAGAGTGAGTGATTGAGGTAAGAAAGAACAATGTTTCATGCAGGCCGTTCCTAACATTTACGTGCCCTAGGTCAAGGTTGAAAAAAGACCCCTTACATAATACATTGTAATTATTTTATATATATATAAACGATGAATACATTTAAACTATGTTGCATCAAATCACCGTAATACGATGTTATGAAATTTCAGTTATTCTGACATTCCAAAACATCGCATATATATTATTAATATAAAAAAAATAACAACAAAAAAAATTGGGGGGACAACCAAACCGAACAAATCTAAGTAAAATAATATGTAGACATATCAAATGTATCTATAAAAAAAAACAGTCATGATAAAACTAAGATATATAGACCACCATTGAGAATCTACAATTGTTTTACAAAAAAAAATACTTCACTTTTATCTCAAAGTCATAAGATTGCATTTCTTAGAGTATTTTGAGATGCAAAATCATTTCAAATGTCATTAATTCATTAAATATATTTTTCAAAGAAGTAATTGTCATATCAACAACAACAATAAAAAAAATAGTCGATTATTATGAATTGTTGATCAAATAATTTTCTATAATAAACATTATGTTAATGTAAATGTATTATGAATTTTTAATCAAATAAAATGTGTTCGATTTTTGAAAATTTATATTTTCTCTTTAAATTGTCACTTTCATTTATATAATTTTAATAATTTATTTCATTGTTTTGAAAAAACTAGTTAATCACAATTCGAATTATAAAATACGAAATTCACAAAATAAAATGGTAAAATGGAGGGTGCTTGAGAAGTGAGTAGGGTGAAAAAAGAAAATCCAAAACAAAAAGTTGAAGGATTGTTAGTGTTCGGGTCTTTTAAATTAGCTTTGCAAAAAAAATGAAGGGCTGATGGGCCTTTTCTTATACGTTGTACTATGTATACCCCCTATAAATACAATTTTGCTGTATACACCCCCACCATACAAAAAAGATCTGGGCCCCCACAGGGCTGGGCCCTAGGCCGTCGCACCCACGGTCTATGCCTAGGACTGGCCCAGGTTTCATGCACTGAACAATTGTTCTCTACGATTTTTTTAATATATTCTAATAATATTTAATGATTTCCTTATTTTTTATTACAATAAAAATGTCACTCTATATAAACAGCTAAACAATCACGAGAATGAAAGGATTTGTATCTTGAGTTATTTTTTAAGTTAGGGAAACTTATTCAATTAATCAAATTATTTATAAGTGTGGTTAATTTTTTTTCTCTCCCCAAAACATAGAGACTGATCCAAGTGTGTTCTTTATTTAATTTATGTTCTGATTTGATGGATGCATGTACAAATGCAAACTAAGGTGCTTATAAAACTTTTAGTATTGTTTTTAATTCAATATCCATTTTATCTCTGCGGTGCTTGCAAGTTGTAACTGCTTAGCTAATGAGATGTATTGGTTTGTTTGTTGAGTACTACGAAGTATCTGATATTTATACTTTTAACTTCTATACCCAAATCAAGCCACTTGAGGATAGATTTTGTACAGATTCTATTACAAAAATGATTCTTTCATTCATCCTAATTAAATTACGTTTACTGTACCGAGGTGTATTTCCATTGCAGTGCATTAACTAGTGCCACTTTTAATTCCCACACACACACACACACACACAGTTAATTTGAATCAAATTTTCAATAATTTGACATGACCGTCTCAACCTTCTTTGTGGGTAAAGGTATAGACAAAAAATGGCAAAGGCTATCTCCTTATGCGAAAAGAGACTCCTAGGATGTCCTACCTTGTTTATTCCTTATTTGGATAAACATCTTACATGTCCATAGTAACCGCAAATTTCATGGCTCTGAAATGACTACTTTATTTTAGGCTGATATGATATGACTACATAAATTGAAAGCAAAGCTGATTTGTGTTTATTGATTACATCATGATATTTGGAATGCCAACAAAATTTCCAACTAGCCTAACAACAAAACTCTACAAACAAATGATCTTATATGCGATATATATATATATATATATATATATATATATATATATATATATATATATATATATATCATCTAAAATACGTGGCTTACTTCTCCAATCGAATACTCTTAGGTTTTGTTTGCGATTTTGGAGTGGAATGAAAGGAAAGGCTTGAAAAGAAACGGAATGAGTAAGTGGAAGAAATTGAGGACATTGGAAGGAGGGGAATTACCGGACTTATTTTTCTTCAAAATATAAAATCCTCCTTATTTGAGGAACTAAAAAATTGTATTGAAGGAGGGTTTGAGAGGGTTTATATGAATTCTTCAAATTTAATTTATGTTGTTATAATATTCTTAAAATTAATAATATATTAATCATAAGCATTAATCTATCACTCTTTAAAAAAATATTCTTTCAAAAAATGTGAAAGATGTTAGAACTTGTGTTGGGGCAATAAAATGATGAAGATGAATATGAAGAAGTGTGCACATAAATTCCAAAGAAGATGCAATAACTTGACCAATAAGATGATGAAGATGAATATGAAGAAGTGTACACACTAACCTTTAGGTTCGATTCCCCCATCAGTTATGTCAACCAGATGCAAAAGGGTTATACCGGCAAATCCCCTCTAGGATGTTGTATTTTTGTCTTATTAAATATTTCAAAAGTTTTTCTTATTACTATAAACAATTTAAATTAGAATTATTACTTTATTCCTATTTGTTGACTAGTTCCAATATCCCCTTAAATATCTCCATGACTCCTCATTATTAAGAGATGCTCATTTTATTCCTTTCGACCACATGCTCCTGTTACTATGGTTAGTCAAAGGTTAGTGACACATAAGTAACGGTTTTCCTTAGCCCATGAGAATGGACATTGTTTTGCTATATATTTACACACACATGTAAGGAATAAAGAGCATGGCAGTACAGAAAAATATAATAGCACACACCACACATACATGCTCTCTCATTTTTCATATGTTTCTATGTACACACCATTATTTTCTCTCATAAAAAATTCTGAGTTTCTGGGTTACATCTCCAGTTATCTTTGAGATACATTCGAGCTGTTCTGACATCTCCGGCTATGATTCATACCGGGGAAGACCTGTTGTATCCTGGGAGGATATGCGCTAATGAGGCGGATAAAATCCTCAAGGACAGTGACTATGTCACGCCTCAGGTTACGTAACAATGTGTGTTAGTTTTGCAGGTTTCCACTAACTTGATTTGTGAAGATTTTGATGGAGTTGTCGGCAACCAAATTCGATAAGTTCCTTGTGCTTTATTTTACTTTATTATTAGTCATATTTATTTGTTATGATATTTCTCTTTAAATTCTTATATGTGATAATTTCCACTCTAATTTTACAACACAAGATACAGTGGAATCCTTGATGTGACTTGCACATTCACACCAAGCGTATCGTCAATGGTAGTTTATAGAATAAAGTTCTGTCAATTTCTCTCGTGCATTAGAGAAAAGAAAGAATGATTTAGTATTATTTTCGGTAGAATTCTATCACAAAACAATGTGATTTTCTGTCTATATTTCTGAATTCTTTTCTGCCTCCAAGGCGCCTCTATTTATAGAGAAACTTATGTCCTTTGGTGTAGAGACACAACCATTTGAAAGAGTTTGTTCACTAAAAGATCTTTATTTAACCATTGCAACTTTTCAAATATATTTTGGAAATTTCTCTCACAAAAGATTTCTCAATTTTCCCCTATATTTCTCTCCCCCAAAGCCATTCCTTTCCCTCCCCCGAACAAAGCCTTACATACACATCAACCATATGCTCAATTTAGGACGGACATGTTTAAAGGTTTTGATTATCTCCCAATTATAAATTGTTCATTGACATAGTTGTTTTTAACATAGTATCAAAACTTTTATATTTAGAAGGTAAAAAAATTTGTTCATATTTATCATTTCTATTCTAAATTAAGATTTTAACATGAGTAGAGTCCGTAGTGTATCTTTGTGAAGTCCAGAGTAATGGTCTACGTTGTGGTCATGTTTACACTAGGGACAATATATTTGTAGATTGGAATTTTTTAGTTACCCATATTCAATGTCAAAGAAAAAAAAAGTTATAAACGAATGATCATGCTTACAAGACATTACCATGTTAGCATGATTTTCAGCAACTGCATGGGAGTGGGACTCAAGTTTCTTCTTCCAATTTCAACCGTAAGTTATTTATATGCTCAAGAAGATCGAAACTAAGTTGCTACGCGGTGACAATGGCAAGAAGCTTATAACAAATATTTATACTCTTTCATTTTTTTAAAGAAAGAAGTGTTTCTTTTCTTTCAAGAGAACCATGTAATTAGGAACTGCGCAATCGGTCCAGATTGTTTTAGGAAATCTGCTCTTCTTCCATTTCGTTTTGCTCGCTTCCAATCAAACTTTCGAAAATACCCTACGTGAGTAACTCACGTAGGTGTTTACACCACGTGACTTAAGTCACGTTAAAATACAACATACGTGACTTAAGTTACATGGAAAACTCACACTAAACTCCGGTGTGAGTTAACTCACGTGGGTTTTCTTTCATCCATATTCCAATAATTAATGGCGTCTTATTGAACATTAATGATTAGATTTATTTTTTATTTTTTTAGCAAGATAAGATTTATTATATTATAAACCAAACAACGTGTTCCTCTGCATAAATGGTAAATTAAAATTTATATGTTAAGTTTTGTTTCTATCCTATTCAATTATAGAAATGAACTCATGAGTCTCATTCTTATATATACCGTTTTTACCTACTGTTATAGGTGCCAAACTTCATATATATGTTTTGGGCCCAACGTCTCTAAATATATTCTATCAAAGTTTTAGGATTATTTCTTTTCTTACTGAATTGATTTCTCGTGCACCCTATGCAGCTTAGATTATAGAATCCGAACGGAATAAACATTCTATAAAAACCTCAAAAACACATTTAAACTTTTCGGATTTTAGAATCCGAATAGGACGCATGAGAAATTCATAGGGTGAGAAAAATAATAGTCAAGTACTGAAGTTTTAGGTTGTTGAGCTGATTATGACTTTTTACAGCCATCTTGCGACCGTCAGCAATTAACTATCTAGAAGTTGGTTCACCTTAAATTCGAATGTAGGCCGTTCTTGGATATCAATAGTTTTAGCCGGTGCGGTGTTGTGCAGAGTTTCATAAGCAATCTCTCATCAGTCCTGTATTCCCACAAATTTCCATAAGCAATATTTGATTTCCTAGTATAGATTTTTGTTATGAAACTTTCACCTTTGTATTGTCGAATTTCCGGGGTTGTGTTGGAAATTTTGAGATTTTTCTAATTTATTAGAACTAAGGGTGGTTTAGGAATTTCGCGGTTTTTGTGAGGGGTATGAGTTCAATAAGTAGGGGTAATAGGTAAAATTTTCTAATAACATAATCTTTTATTCAACGGAAAAACTGTTGGCTCAATTGAAACTTCTAACCTTTTCAGCGTTATTTTGTCTTGGAAATTGCTCTTCTTCCTTTTATTTTTACTCATTCACCAATCTTAAAAACGCTTTTGTGAGTTAACTGACGAAGAAAAGGTTGAATGTGAGTTAACTCACGTTAAAAAACCGAGCGTGATGTTGGACATAATTAAGGGAATGAAAAATTTTAAAAAGGAGAAGAAGAATTTCCTTTTGTCTTTAGTTTATGATCTCTTGACCTATACCCATTTCATTGCATTTTTTTTTTAATAATAAGTATAAATTTAAATTGTAAAAATGGTTGGATCTTATGTTAGTCTTAGCTTTTGGAAACTGCAGTTAAATTTTATTTAGTTCATAAATTTTTATGTAAAATATAAAATCAAAACGTAACTTTTGAGGGGAAAATGTGTAATTTTTATTAACAAGGGAAAATATAAAACATGTTATTTCACATGTGATGTGTCGTTAACCTTTAATTATTAGTTTTTTTTCTTAAATGTCTTAATTCTCATATTCATCTTCGATTGTCCTTGTGAGCTTAACTCAGATGATAAGGACAATGCATAAAATATGCAAAGTCCGAGGTTCAAACCCTGACCACCACAAAAGAAAAAAAAAAGACTTTGATTCAACCCCTCTATAAGAGATTGGAAGATACAGTCATTGATACAACCAAAGGTCAAGCCACTTAAGAATGGGTTTTAGGCCTCAAGATTTTGGGTTGGAAAAAGGTTTCAACATAAGTCAATTTAGCTATAAATATATAATATGACATAATAATAATCAACATTTATCTAACTTAGTCGGTCAATTTTAAGGCCTCAAATTCTTTTGAATCTAAGTTCAAATCTTAAATTCAATAAAACTTGATTTATAATGCTTTTAATAAGCATTGTGTTATTTTTTTTAATTTCAAAATACCTCTTTATAAAATTTACTTTAGGTCTCTTGACAAGTTGTGTCGCCCCATACAAATATCTATAATCTATATACTGATGTAAACTTATGAGTCCCCTTCATAATTACGTGTTTGAAAATGTAGATTGTTTTCTTGTTTGATAAAAAAAATGTAGGTATAGGTCATTTTAGACAAAAGCCGTTTTAAATTGTGGAGCCATACTTGGCAAATTCTAGTCATTCACTGATTTTGTTTACACTAGGTTATGAAATCACCTAATCACGTGCTATTTACAATTTCAGTAACTACTTATGATCGCCCTCTTTTCTGAAGTTACTTTGAATTAGGTTTGATAATTTAGGTGGAAATAAATTCAGTAGTTGTTGTGAATATTACGTTTCTCCAAATTAACGTGTGTGCTTTTTTAGGAAAAAATAATAATAATTCTTTGGTGTTAATATCTGGTTTTTAGAGGAAATGACCATAGTAATATGATGTCCGGTAATAACCCCTGGTAAAAAATTCTTCCCAACAAAAATCTAAATTAAATTCGACAAACGATTCATCTAAAAAAGAGCTAAATTTTTTTAAGAATAAAAAATGGAATATATCAACACCGATGATGGATCCTCTAAAGCACAAGGTATACTAAAGAGGTCACCCCAAAAACAAATGGTCACTGTATAATTACAAAGGAAAGGTCAGTTGATACCCGAACATAGTAACGGGTCCGACTACCGGTTATGAGTGCCATAAACAAAATTGTCATTGTGAGCTTTAAGCCACCAAAGAGAGTTATATTTAACCTTTTCTACAAGTTCTCTCATGGTAGTTTGAATACTCTTAAATATTCTGTTGCTGCGTTCATTCCAAACTATCCACACACAAGAGCCACAAAAACTGCATAAAAAAAGCTACATTTTATAATAATAATAACATGTGCTAGATAAAAAGAAACTAAAAATATTGAAAAAAAGAATTAAAAATTATTATTTTTCTTTGTTCTTGGCCTCGTAAAATTTCTATCAGCTTCACCACTATTTGTATTTTAATGCATTATAAAATCCAAATATCTCTCACACACACTCATGTGATTTATTACTCGAATCATTTAGCAAATGATGCGCTAGATTTATGATATATAAAAATAATAGTCATGATAACTTATGTCCCAAAATCACAGGTTAAAAATAAGAGTCATGATAACTTGTGTAACAAGATCACAAGTTATGAAGCTAAAAATGAAATTAAAAGACAAATTTTGTATTAAAAAGATAAATCTTTAAATTCTTAAGATATTAAATATACAATTTTCAAAAAATACTTTTATATCCCTAAAAAAGATATATTTATACTATCTTAACTTCTGTCGTAAGGACGCAAATTAAAGTTTCTCTAAAATTAATGCATCTCAAAAGATGTATGAGCGAACTTCTCATTAGGTGAGGTCTAAAAATAGTCCTTGTAAAAATAAAAATATATGTTTCATCTATACAATTTTAAATTCTTCATATTTTACCCTCACCCTATAAAAAAAATATTTGGACAAACTTTGAAAATAACATCCGTAAAATGTAACCCACTTGGATTGCCTTGGTGGTGGTATTGACTTGGGACTTGGGAGTGTGCTCCTCCTTGAGGTCTCACGTTCGATTCTTCCAGATGCCAATTTAGGTGGGTTAATTTAACTTTTTCAAAAACAAAAAAAACATCCGTAAAATGTTTGAAAATAGTCCCGATAAAAAGTTAAAATATGAATAATCTAAAATTATATGGGTGAAGCTTATATTTTTATTTTTACAAATTTTATTTTCAGACATCGTCTAAATTACATAAGCTATTTGAGGTATTAACTTCTTTTTAGAGGAGTGTTATTTGAACAACTTTTAATTGACAACTTATAGGGACAACCATAATATTTGCAAAGAAAAAATTGGTATTGCACGAAAATCAAAGCAATAGAGATAAATTAAAAAATAATGTGGGTATGAAAGAGAAAGTTGTAGCAAAAGTTGTCACAAAATGAATGTTCAAATATCATTTCTCTTCTTTTTATTGACGTAAGAACACACCTAATGCTTGGTTGTATACATTGAAGATATACTATCAATTTGATAGGCCCCTTTTTTTTTTCTTTCTAAATTATTTGAACACAGATATGCATTCCATCTCAATTCAATTCTATATTATTTCAAAAGTATTTCCAAGTTCATCATACTCGATATTCCTAAGTACTAAAACATGTAATCTTTTACTAGTTGACCAAAATTATGGTTCTGTGAAGTCACACACCCTAACATACTTAGTGTCCCACCGGAAGCTACCAACTTTGTATTGTACCACTCAATACTTACCATTCTCTATTTTAAAACTAATTAAAAGTTCAACTATTTGTAGGTATTTAATTTCATGAAATAGAAATTATTATTCGAAAGAAAAAAAAAAACTATTAAAGTACAACAAATTTTAATTTCCACCCTGGATTGGACCCTGAGCATATAATATGTTTCTTATTTTGTATATGGATTAATTAATTAGTTTTTGTGTTGCAAAATAACGAAATTTGATGTTGATATATTGATATATGGTTATATATACTTCACTTTGATCGTGTCATGCAGCAGAAGCACATGTGGTTGTGCATGTTAGAGGTACATCCGTAAAGTCCTTTGGTGCTCGTGATTTCTTAGTTGAGCTGTGATGGGCCCAATTTTATTTCCCTCCAAGATAATAAAGTTATGTACGTACCTACTCTAGTGTTTGCCTTAATAAGTCTTCGACTACTGTTTTCTACACTTAATTAATATTATTACTTATTAGGCTCAACATTAGGGTAAGGGATTGGTTGTTGAAGTATTAAGTCATATACATGAAAATGGGACATCATCGTCGGTGCACAACTTTTTTTTTTAACGGTATAAACATGTTTCATCGATCCATTATTGTTGTTTGTTCCAGATGTATTTGATTAATTAAAGTGTATGTGTATGTCTAACATTTATTGTTGAACCAATACTGAATGATAGCTATTTGATCATATATTGGTGCCATCATTAGTTAGATATAAAAACACATTAGTCCCAAATAATTAAAGTTGTTTGCTGCTAACTTGTGTTTTTGAATTTCTAAAATAAGCAAAACAGGTAGAGTTGTAGGTCAATTTTTTTCTAGCTTGTTTTTGCTATAAATTAGGGAAAGCTATAACCGTAGGCTTTCAATGATGTTTGGTGAATTGTAGAAAGTAGTTGGTACTCTGGCAATTGTTTATGTCCTTTCAGCTTTTGATGGAGAATGCAAAAAACTGAAAAAAGTAACGTGGCTACATGTGCTTAGAAACAGAGAAGGTAACAGAGAGGGGCTAATAAGGTTGTTGTATGTTTTTACCACCACGGTTGATTAATTAGCTAGAAATAAATGAAATTTGATGTTGACACATTTGGTTTGGCTGAGAAACACACACATGTAAAATACGATAATACCATTCGGCAGTTAACTGCCGAAAAAATATAAAACCGGCTGCAGTTAACTGTCGAGGAAAACTTCGGCAGTTAACAACCGAGGAAAACCTCGGCACCTAACTACCGAGGCGTCCTGAAACCAGAAATGGCAGAAGCAGCACTTGCTTCTGGACCAGTAATGTGTTTTAAAACACATAACACAAACATATTCCAATATTTTGACATCAACAACAATTATAAATTATCAACATTTGATTCAAGTAAAAATGCACCACGATAACTGATAGAAGATTAGCAAGTGTACTAATTTAAATCGAGTAATAAAATAATTCGTTTCCTCAGGGACTGTTTTGATTTCTACGTAGCAAGGACGTCAATAGTAAGATATAATTAAATTGGGGGTTGCCTTAGGCAAATTGGGTTTTAGTGCAATTGTAAATAAAACGACGAAACTAAAGTTGGTTTTCGAAATGGTTTAGATAAATGACTAGGTCATTCGATTCATCTGTACATCACTCAATAGCAACCTGATTCTTTAAGTCTACAAATGTCACAAAGTTACGACGAATTAACAAATTAACCTAGGTCAATCCCTTGATCCTAAGTCCTCTTATCTAATCATAATTCCCTAATTCCTTA
>Ga0228710_1012010_pt1 | contig 10923 bp, 8 predicted proteins | sample MedpolnodulmetaG_FD_177995 | JGI IMG/M metagenome (GOLD analysis project Ga0228710, IMG submission 177995) | Root nodule microbial communities from Medicago polymorpha collected in Santa Monica, California, United States - pink nodules | ecosystem: Host-associated > Plants > Roots > Nodule... | reverse complement strand
GCATCAACATTGCACTTGAATCTCCCGACACTTGGTTTTGACCACTTACTTATGTCGAACTGCGAGTTTGCTGGCGAGCTGCGAATCCTTGTCTCTTGCGCGGTCTTCCAACTATTTAGGAAAACCACCGCTCGGTCACCAATCTGCTGGGTTGCTTCTACAATATTATTCCACACTTTATTGTTCTTGTGTTTCCATAAACTCCAAAGGGTCACCGCAAAAATCTGCCGTTGAGCGATGTCTAGCTGTTGGAGTAAAGAAAAGATTATATCAGCACAAGAGGCAGTATGAGACCAAATCTGCTGAATTGTGGGCCAAAAACCCAGCCGTTGTCAACAACCAACACTCTTATTACACGCAAAAAACAGATGTTTCTCATCTTCCTCATCATTGTCGCATATGGCACAAGTTGGGGGGCACTGGATCCTTTTGTGATCAACCGCATACGAGTTGGTAAGCAATTTCGACATATGCGCCACAAAAAATTCTTAATTTTTGGTGGGAGTTTAAGGTTCCAAATTATATTCCAATTCTCTGAAACCCTATGATGGAGCAGGACATCGTTACTGTTAATAATCTCTCGATATGCGTTGCACACCGAGTACAAGCCATTCTTTTCAAATCTCCATGTTGCTTTATCCACCCGAACTGATTGTAAAAGGGGAGTTTGTAGAATCTGATTCGATGTTTCTGCATTAAACACATATCGGATAAAATTCTCATTCCACTCCTTTGTATTTGGCTTGAAAAGATGACCAACAGTGAGAGCATCCCACATGATCTGCACTTCTGTAATAGGCTGAAGAGAAAGCGGACCTTTTAGCCACGGTTGATTCCACATTGAGATGGTTTCTCCCGTTCCAATACTCCACTTTAAACCACGCTTAAGATAATCTCTAACAGACCAGAAGCTTCTCCAAACATAACTTGGGTTATGTCCTATAGAAGCACTAAAATAATCACTATGCAGAAAATATTTAGCTTTGAGTAGTTTAGTGATCAGAGAATCTGGGTTGCTTATTAACTTCCAGGCCTACTTTCCAATCATAGCCAAATTAAAAGCTCAAAGACTTTTGAATTCCATTCCTCCAAAAGTCTTAGGAACGGAAAGACGTTCCCAAGATAATCAGTGCATGCCTCGTGAATTTGCAGAGTTGTGACCCCACCAGAAGGCGTAAGCATCTTCTCAATTTCACTAATGAAAGTGTTCGGTAGAAGGAAAATGCTCATGACATATGAGGGGATAGATTGCAGTACTGATTTGGACATGTGTGTAGTCTTGTATTTTGGTTAGTCCCACATCAACTATTGCAAAAAATTTGGCCATAAAAAATAGATGGTCCATATAATTAATGTCTTAAAGTTTTATGTGAAAAATGTGATGTCTCTCCCTCGTGTGATCCTAGAGCCGTTTTTGTTGTTCTTGGCAACCCCTACGTCGTCACAACAAGTGGCATCAAAGCTTGAGTTTGGCTTGGTGGGTAGAGCGGGAATGAATTTCAATATTGGGTCATTGAATCAAAAGTTTTCTTGCTAGTGTAGTTAGGAGGCATGCTTTATTGATAATAATGGCAATGCAAATATATGATTTGGGAGGATCACACTTGAGAGCAATATTATTATGTTCAAATGTGAGTGATTAGTCAAATATTGACTATAAATGGGGGAACATTGAATATATAAAATAGATGTGACTCATATAACGTCTTGAAGTTTATCTGATATGTATCAATTGTGCGATGATGAATCACAATTTAGCTCATGCTTATAAATTTAATTGATTAGTTTTCATGACATTGTTATGCGTGAGAAGCCTCGTTCTATATAGTTAGCTTTCATTTGGTCCATATGGAAATCAAGAAAAATACGTGATCTTTTGTCAGCAGGAAAGCAGTGTGAGTCATGTTCTTGAAAACACTCAATTCCTTTTTTTTTTTTTGGTAGATAGACGAAATGGCAAAGCCATTATAAACTCACACACACAAGTGGAGGTACCGGGGTTCGAACCCCGGTCATAGCATCCGGCCTAACAATTTCGGCATTTTACCAGTTGAGGTAGGACTTCTGGATGAAAACACTCAATTCTTATCATGGCTAAAGATTGAATATTAGCTAAAAGATTTTATATACATGTCATATAAGGAGCATTGAATAGCTTAAATGGTTTGAGCTGCGGTTTAAAGTACCCAGATTCAAACTCTGATAAAGGAGAAAATATAAAAATAACAACTAATTAACACTTTGTTTATATAAAAAAAACTACTTGCTACATCAGTGGTGTGATTTTATAAAAAAAAAACTCTAATGAAGGAGCCTTTTCTATGTAGGGTTGATGATTTTATAGTATTATTGATATTTGTTAGTTTAGGTGTTGCAGTATATTCTATTTGTATGTTGTTTGTTTCATGCGCTAATCTGTTGGGTTTAGATTAACTCTTTATTACCCCTTCCGTCTCTTACCTTAAGTACCTATGATTTTTTTTCCATATATATTAATAAAATTGATTAGTAAATTTAATGTGTCTATTTTGTTTGATGATCTTCTAAAAATACCCTTTATATATCAATATATTACCTTAACTTTCAAATTTTAAAATAAAGCCTTTTGCAAAAATTACAGAGATTAAGAAAATTTGTTGTAGTATTAAATTGGTATATAATTACTATTGTTTTTACAATTTTATCCTTAAGAGAGATGATTAATTTATGTTTTCAATATAATATTTATTGTTGATTGAAGAAAAAGATGCAAAATAAACAAGGGTATGTTGGTAAAGAAATAATTAATGTACTTGAAAATATCAAATGAGTCTTATAAAAAGGGACAAATGTTTTTCTCAAAAGGGTATGTTATCGTATGAATTTAACCACAATCATACAATGAAGACAATCAATTGTAATTTTGAACTTCCGTAGTCATCATTAATGTAAGTGGTGGTTCAAAGATTAATGTATGTAGTTAAAAATTTAGTCTACATACATCAATTTTTTAAACTATTTTACTTACTTATATTTTCATTTTGAAGGGAGTATAACTTTACCGTGCATCAACACGGGTTCAAAACTAGTATTGATACGTCGTTTGTAGAGTCACACACGCAAGGATAAAAGATATTCGTAGAGACTCCACTCGCCTTTAGATACAATACTTTTTTGAGCAAATTATGAAAATTAAAAAAACTATTCATAGTTTATATTGATTTACAAGTTTATATGTGAGATAATTAGTTAACATTTGCATAAAAGTATTTATGATATATTAAAAAAAACATTATAACATTCCTAAGTACCGTTCCAAATAGAAAAAATGTCAAAATTGTTGGACCGAATATGTTGACTGAGATTTGAACCTCGACTCTTCTCATTATTTATGTATATAAAATGACTTTGCCTTTTTGTTTCTCTAAAAAAAATGACTTTGCCTTCTCACCTCTCTAACAAAAATCATTGTATCATAATTATTACATTTTAAACCGAAGTAAAAAGCATCATATTTAAATGTGACGTTAACAAATCCCTTCTAATAACTTTCAACAAATATTGAATTTAGTCATAAGAATAGAATAGTTTCATCTTATCAAACTCGAGAGATTAATCTTCACGATTTATAACATCCAATTGACTTCAAAAATAAAGTAAAAACACAATCCACAAGTATTTGTTTCTTACTAAGGAGGGTGTATTGGATTGAGATTTTAAGGGATTTTAAAAGACTTTTTTATTATCAAATAGTCTTGTGGTATTCAATCAAGACTCTTTGCAACTTAAAAAAAGTCTTGTGGTATTCAATCATGACTCTTTGTCATTTTAAAAAAGTCTTGTGGTATTTAATCAAGACTCTTCATCACTTAAAAAAAGTCTTGTGGTATTCAAAATCATTCATATTTCTAATTCTAAAGATTGTTTTATAAAATGGATTTTGTGGGATTTTCTAGTTAAATTTTAGCATGAAAAAATCTCTCATAAAAACATGAGATTTCTTAAGATTGTTTTTTCTTTTAAGATTTTACTATCTCTCTCCTCTATTCATCTCTCTCTCTCTCTCTCTCTCCCTCTCCTCTCTCTCTCTCTCTCCCCCCCCTCTCTCTCCCTCCTTTCTCGTAAAAATAATAAAATAAATAAGAGCCTGTATTGAAAATATTGTGAAAAAAGTGTGTTATAATCATTTCTCTAACTTTCTCGTAGATAAAATAAAATAAATAAAAGAGTATGTATTAAGAATATTGTGAAAAAAGTGTGTTATAATCATTTCTTTTCGATGAATCCTTAAAATTTATAAAATCTTATAAAATCCATAAAATCATTTCAAATCATTTAAAATCTTATGATGTAAATCCATTGAAATCCATTAAAATCATGAAAGTCATCAAAATCATGCAAAGTCTTTTAAAATCTTTAAGACTTTCTTAAACAAAAATTGTCCTTTAAAATCCTAATTCAATACACCCCTAAGTGGTCTTTAATGATGATGGTCATCACTGAATCACTCTTTTGCTCTTTCTCACAACCACAAAGAAGGGAAGCTTCTAATTTCTAATGCCCCCTACTCAAGTGTGAAACTTTTTTGTCTGCAAATCTTAATAATCTTCTCATAAATGATTGGAACAAGAGAATTTACATGTACTACAACTACTAGGGCATGAAAACCTTCAACCTCCTCTTCTTCCTACCTCCAACAACATTGCCTATCGGTGAGTTCACTTTTCTTGAACCCATCTTCCAAAATTCTATCTTTTCATAACCCTCTTTAATGGGTTGCGTTTTCTTTTTCTTTTTGTGATTTTCGTTTTCTCTTGTCGTTTTCTCTTGCACAATAGTGTTTGTCCATTTTTCCGTTTTTGATTACTCATTATTACTTGAGATGACTTTCTGGGTCTACTCTTTCTTTCTCTCTCCTCAGGAAAGTATCTAGCTTGCGATGTTCTTCAGGATTTTAGTGTTTACACTGCATGAGGATTTGTAAATTTCCTACCTTTTTATTTTCATGTATTTGCTTTGTTTTATTACTTGGAAGATTTGGCTAAAAATTTGGTTTTAAGGAGATTGTTATACTAATTTAGTATCCAAACAAGTGTTCCTATTTTTGTATGCATATTTAGAGCACCCTTATGTTTATATGTTCTCTTTTGAGGGGTTGAATTTCTTGAACGGATGAACTTGCTTAATCATCTCTATCTTCATTAGTTTTTTTTTGGTGTCAAAGCTCTGGTTCTCAAGAAAGGGCCCCTGGTAATCCGGAGTTTGTCTGGGAGGTAAATAAATTCCGGCCAAGAATTGTTCCACCTTGACCCAGGAATCGAACTCAGTTCTCCTGAACAATTCGTCCTTGTTGGAACTCATTAACCACTTGAGCCTAATTACTTGGTTTCTTCATTAGTTTTTATTTTGCTAGCCTTTTGATTCAGAGCTTACAATTTAAATGTGCTGGTCTTGCCTGTATAGCTGTATGTATGTGTTGTTTTTGTTGATATTATGCACATACAATTGACACTCTATTAGTCGTTAGGTTTGTTTTATGCGGATGAATTTTACTTTGACTGGTAAAGTCTACACACAAATCTAAAACACATAGTCATACACTCACTAAAGAATTTTACTAATTTTTTAAATTTAGTATTCAAAGAAGGGTTCCAATTTTTGTATACATATTTAGAGTAGCCTAGTGTTTCTAGAATTGGGGTGGTCTTTGCAACAGATGAACTTGCTAAATTATCTCTATCTCCAATGGTTTGTATTTTGCTAGATAAGTCTATCACATCTATATAACATATAGTCATATACTCACTAAAGAATTTTCTACATCTATGTTGAAGATTTTCATTGATTTAAAAGTCAATTAAATTTGAGCATAACATGAAATATTGTATTTTGATCTGTAAGCTACATTTAGTGTGATGTAGGAGAGCTGACAGATGAATCGGAATCGATTGGGATTGAGAGCTCACCATTCTGGATCAACTCAATCGGAGGAGTCGGCTCTGGACCTGGAGAGAAACTACTATGGTCATCCTTCATCCAGCCCTTTACACATGCACACTTTTGCAGTTGGTGTTCAACATTCTGAGAGCAATGCTGCCTACTTTTCTTGGCCTACATTGAATCGCTGGAATGATGCAGCAGAAGACAGGGCTAACTATTTTGGTAATCTTCAAAAGGGAGTTCTACCTGAAACTTTGGGTCGATTGCCGTCAGGACAGCAGGCTACTACCTTGCTTGAACTTATGACTATTAGGGCATTTCATAGTAAGATTTTACGGCGATTCAGTCTTGGCACTGCAATTGGATTTCGGATCAGAGGAGGTGTTTTGACTGATATTCCAGCTATTCTTGTCTTTGTTGCGCATAAAGTTCACAGGCAATGGCTCAACCATGTTCAGTGCCTACCTGCTGCCCTTGAGGTGGGGAATTTTGGTTCTTCTGGCTATGTTGCAGGTTTCTACATGGCTTTAGTGGACATCATTACACTTTTCAATTCAAATATTCATTATTATACACCACACAGTTTTTCTTCTTTTCTTTTAGTAATTTAATCCGACTGATAGGTTTTATAGATTGCTGGGGAACAAGCAAATGCTTTATAAGTGATAACCTTAACTAATATAAATTCCATTTATCTGTAAAAATCTCATCTCAAAGCCATAAAGGAACTATGCCAGCCTTTTTATGGTATATAGGTTGGTCTAATCTTTAATGAAGTTAGTTAAAGCCATTTCTTATTTCTTGTAAACAGGGGCCAGGAGGTGTTTGGTGCGACGTGGATGTTGTGGAGTTCTCTTATTATGGTGCACCGGCACAAACTCCTAAAGAACAATTATATACGGAGCTTGCTGATGGCTTAAGGGGAAGCGATTCATGCGTTGGCTCTGGTTCTCAGGTCCTTTTGCTCATGAGAATCAACTTCTAATGCAAGTCTTGATGATATTTTTCCTCTTTTTTGTATATAACCTTCTAATTTCTTCTCCTTGAAGGTTGCAAGTCAAGAGACATATGGAACCTTGGGTGCTATTGTTAGAAGCCGAACAGGAAATCGAGAAGTTGGTTTTCTAACAAATCGACATGTAGCTGTTGATTTGGACTATCCAAACCAAAAGATGTTTCATCCTTTGCCACCCAGTCTTGGACCTGGTGTATATCTTGGTGCAGTGGAGAGAGCAACATCGTTTATTACTGATGATCTTTGGTATGGCATTTTTGCTGGAACAAACCCAGGTAATTTGTCATCACATTGCAGATCATCATGAATATTTTACCTGTGGCGATCGATGAAAAAGAATAATGGACGAGTCATAGAGGATGATACCTCTTTGTTACCATGTTGAAGCTATAAGGTTTTAGTCTGAGTTAAAGAGAGGAAAAGGAATACTCTGAATAGTAATTTCTTACTGATATGGTGTGAATAATATGTTGGATGTTATCACAATAACAAAAACACTAATCTTGATTTATTCTAATATGAATCTCCCAATTCTTATTAAATAAGGAAACATCTCATAATATGAGAGTCTCTATTATCCTAGAGCGTCTTGATTGAATTATCTCTTAGGATTAGTTTCAGATTTTTAAGTTATTATCGCGTTTTGTTCAGTATCTGATTCAGATTCAGAGTGTTGTATTAGTATAAGTGAGGGTTAAGGTTTGATCTTTTTGTATCACATTAAACTATCAATCATATCTCTTAGAATTTGGGTTTTAGCCCTATATAATCCCAAAAGCTAGCTTATGGAGTGAGCGTTGCCCCCCACTTATAACAACTATTTTAGCCATATCACTGTCATGTGAGATTCACACCACAGTCCCTCATGTCCAAGATCAAAATTTGCAGTGTGAAGTTTGCAGGACCGAACATCTGCAGTGGCCCGATAATAGGTGTCCAAACAACATATTCATGACAACCGACAAGATTCCAGTACCATTTTAGAATTCGAGTTTTAGGCCTAATTCAACCCGAAAATTTAGCTAAAAGGGTGCGGGTTGTCCTTCACTTCTAACCACTATTTTTTGCCATATTGCTAATTAACGTGGGTTCTCCAACAATATCAAACTATAATTACAATTTGAAGTCTTGATTCTTTCACTTTCTCTTGATTTGATACTCTATAACTTCAATACATGGAAACTGATTCTAAGGGGTGATCTAGGTTGCCCTAAATTACTCTAAAAGATATTATGTTTCTGTTGTCTAGAAGTTAATGAATTGCTGTTTCCTTTGAAAAATGTTTCAATTTGCAGAAAACTATCTCTTCGTCAATATAGTTTGTGAGTTTTCTGAGGCAATCCTTTGAAAAATGTCGAACTTGTTCTAATGTCATTTCAAACTTGTTGATTATGATTTAACTTTCTTGAAGGGTCACAGTCACCATTCTCATTACAATTTTGTTATCTTGCAGAAACATTTGTTCGAGCTGATGGAGCATTCATCCCATTTGCAGAAGACTTTAATATGAACAATGTAATTACATCTATAAGAGGTGTGGGTGATATTGGTGAAGTCCACCGCATAGATTTGCAGTCTCCAATCAACAGTCTTATTGGCAGGCAAGTGATTAAAGTTGGAAGAAGTTCTGGTTTGACTACAGGGACTATAATGGCCTATGCCCTTGAGTATAATGATGAGAAAGGTATTTGTTTTCTCACTGATTTTCTTGTCGTTGGTGAGAACCAGCAGACGTTTGACCTTGAAGGCGATAGTGGAAGCCTTATTCTCTTGACTGGTCAGAATAGGGAGAAGCCCCGCCCGGTTGGCATTATCTGGGGTGGGACAGCTAATCGAGGTCGTTTGAAACTAAGAGTTGGCCAGCCCCCTGAGAATTGGACTAGTGGTGTTGACCTTGGACGGCTTCTTGATCTCCTTGAACTTGATCTCGTAACAACAAATGAAGCTCTCCAAGGTTTGTTTTCAAAATGTGGTTCAATTCAAAGGTCTTCATGTGTTAATGAGCGTTTATGATTTATACAAGTTTGTAAAAGGAGCTGGGCTAAGAGTTTCTAACATCATTCCCAGTAATAAATATTGCTATATCTATTAAAGCATTTAAAAACTATCAAATCCCGTTATAAACAAAGTTAATGTGTCTGTTTTCATCTCAGTCTCAGGAGTAGAACCAACCTTCTTATGGATTATGCATACACTTCCTGCATACAAATGTCCTTTTTTCATTCAATGTATAAAACAATCATTATCAATTGGTAGTTGGTATCCCTTTGTTGAACCGTTTATTTATTTGAGGAACACCTACAGCTGACCTTTCCTTTCTTTGGCTGTATTTTAGATTCGGGGCAAGAGCAAATGAATGGTTCTACTGCTGGAATTGGTTCTACAGTTGGAGAATCATCTCCCACTGTGCCAATAAAAGAAAAGCTTGAAGAGAGCTTTGAACCTTTTTGTTTGAATATGGAACACGTTCCAGTTGAAGAACCATCTACGATAGTCAAACCGTCATTAAGGCCTTGTGAATTTCATATCAGAAATGAGACTGCAACAGTTCCAAATGTAGAACACCAGTTCATACCAACAAGTTTTGCTGGAAAATCTCCGGTTCATCAAAGCTTCCTCAAAGAAGACTTGGAATTCAAAAGTCTATCTGAACTTAGGAATGAACCTGATGAAGATAATTTTGTTTCCTTGCATTTAGGAGAACCTGAAGCGAAGAGAAGAAAACATTCAAATTCTTCCTTATCATTGAAGAGTTAAAGCAGCAGGGGTTGAAAAAATGAAGTAAAATGCAGCATATAGACTCATTGAAGCAACTCTCATTTGCATTGTTGTTCTCGTCGCTTTAGTAAAGTAAAGGCCTTTAGTATGTGGAGCTTCAAAAGCGAAAAATAAACAAGGTTCACTTCTGGATAAAATTCTTATTCTTTTTTATTTTCATGTTTTGATAAGGTGATGATATTAGTCACTTGTGAGCTATGTAGTATTTTAAAGAGGACATTTAGCTTGCACTGTGTTATATGAATCTTTGATCTATACCACTTTGTAGACTTTGTATTATAAGCACTCTTGAAAGGGGAACGAATATTGTACGTTAAAGGAATGTAAAATATATGCTTGTTGAGCTTCAATCTATTCGGTATGGAAATTTTACCCTTGTACATTAACATCAGTTTTGAGTATCAATCTTCTCTGATTTAAATTTTTATACTCATGGAATTGCTGATGATTTTAAGTAAAAAGCAATTTCTAGCCGTGTGTAGTATTCCTCTTGGTGATACATTTAGCTTGCACAGCTGTGATCACGACACAATGATTTTGGATGTCTCTGCAACCGCTATTGAGGTGAAGTACCTGTATGTAACTGCAATTTTCTACATGATACTAAGGATTGCGTATGTTACCACAGTTGTAGTTCAGTTAACATTTTTACTGGTTGTTGGCTGCTATACCAGCTCAGGTTTGGTTTGAATTATCACTCTTTGAACCTTTTTTATATTTGCATCTGATATAGTTTGGTTTTTACTCAACTATGAGTGAACTATGTGCAGAAGACAAATATCACCTTTTGATTCGGTATGACTTCTTCTGCAGCAGACCGTTTTTCATGTTATGACATGTATTAATATTTTTATGTTAATCCAAATTAATTTTATTTATTAACTGCAGTCTGCAAAAACAAAGAAAATTTGTATTTTCCGTACTTTGATAAGTATTTTACCTACATGAAGTTAGAGGAATGCTAACAACACACATTTTAACACACTTTTTAACACAATCGCTTTGATTGGTTAAAATTCACGAGTCCCACCAGATTTATATGAAGTTGTTTGTAATTTCTGTAGTATTTTTATGAAGAAAAGTGAATTGTTAAAACTTGTGTTCTGAAAATGTTGTAAATTCATCAACAATACATTGTCTTCACATTTTTGGTGTTTAGATATACAACATTGATTCGTCAAAAAAAAAAAAAAAAATATTTTTTGACCCTT
>Ga0228710_1012008_pt1 | contig 10926 bp, 5 predicted proteins | sample MedpolnodulmetaG_FD_177995 | JGI IMG/M metagenome (GOLD analysis project Ga0228710, IMG submission 177995) | Root nodule microbial communities from Medicago polymorpha collected in Santa Monica, California, United States - pink nodules | ecosystem: Host-associated > Plants > Roots > Nodule... | reverse complement strand
AAAGTTGTTTATGTTGTTAAATTTCATTGATGAATTATATGCTTATTATTATTGAATGTGAAATCTCACCCCTTCTGTTTGAATGTTGCCTCTACGTGGGTAACGTGCAGATAACCAGGATTAGCTGCTGATGTGAGTTGTCTCTCTCGTGCGTCGTCTTAGGGTCGCTCTGATACGTAACGGGATGGGGATACTTGTTTTGTTTTCCACTGTTGCGTATTACTTATGAACTATGTTGTTGAACCTTTTGAATCAGGATTTTCATTAATGTTGTTATGTTGAGGCCGTAGTGCCAAACTTGTTGAATAAAGAAATTAAATTTTCCGCTGCGATGTAATTGAATTTTGACAAAGTTGTTTTAATAAATAGTAATCTTTATTTATACTTCAATGTAGTGTGGCATTCCGTTTTACGTTGAATACTCTAATTTATATGTACTATTTACATTGTTGGGAAAACTGGGTGTTTCACATAGTGTTGAAGAGAAGAGCAGTTAAAGTTAACAAAGCTATTAACTACCACATTTACTCCTCTATTTGGTATAATATCAAACAGGAATTCTCAACAGTTATTGCCAACTCAAATTGGATCCTTGGAAATGGAAAACATATACACTTCTGGGAAGATGCATGGTGTGGTACCCCTTTGATTGGATTTCTTGATCTGGATCATAATGCTTACTCAACCTACCCGAAATTTGTTCATGAATATATCCACAACTTCCGACGGAATATACCCCATTTTATCAGTATTCAACATCCTGAGTTCAGATTGCTTGCAGAGAAAGTTACAATCCCTATGGAGGACATTGAGGACAAGCTAGCTTGGAAACACAACTCTTTTGGGGACTTGCAGCTTAGTGACTCATATCTATTAAAAAACCAACACAACTTGGCTCATCATTGGGCTAGATGTGTTTGGAGCAGGGACATCCCTCCCTCCAAATCCCTCCTCTCTTGGAGATTGGTTCATGATAAAGTTCCAACAGATGAAAAGCTTCAAAATAGAGGTTGTCAAATGCCTTCCATGTGCTCCCTTTGTGCTAAAAATGTAGAAACATCCTTCCATCTCTTTTTTGAGTTCAGTTTTTCTTTCAAGATTTGGTGCTGGTTTGCCTCCATTCTTGACACTCCTTTGCAATGTACCTCCATCACTGATATTTGGTCAATTTGTGACAAGGGTTGGTCTCCCCAGTGTAAAATTGTGATTCAAGCAACTATTGTCAATATAATTAGCTCCATTTGGCACACTAGAAATCAAAGTAGGTTCCAAAACAAAATCCCCCACTGGCAGTTAGCTATCAACAATATAATTTCTGTTGTGAACCTCTCTGGTAACAACACTAACAAGTTGTCCAACTCTTCAATCAGAGACTTCATCATCCTAAAGAAATTTATTATTAATATTCATCCTCCAAAGCCTTCTTGCATCAAGGAAATCATCTGGTCTCCCCCTATTGGGGGGGGGGGGGGGGGGGGGGGGGGGGCTTCAGGAACTCTAATGGTAATTTTATTTGTTGCTCTGCTGAAAATCTTAGGGGAGGTAGTGCTTATCATGCTGAGCTTTCAGCTATATTAAGAGCAGTTGAAATTGCTTCTCATAGAAGATGGAGGAACTTATGGATTGAAACTGATTCAACTCTGGTAGTAATGGCCTTTAACAAAATCTCTATGACTCCTTGCAGCCTAAGGAATAGATGGATCAATTGTAAAGCTTTGCTTGGTGATATGAATTTTGTTGTCACTCATATATATATATATATATATATATATATATATATATATATATATATATATATATAGAGGGTAACAGATGTGCAGATAAGTTGGCTTCAAAAGGTTTAGAAATTCAAGGGGTCTCTATTTGGATGGACATGCCTGAGTATCTTAATTGTATGTTTGTTCATGATAGGCTTCGAATGCCCAGTTTTAGGATTTCTAATGCCTAGGAGGTATTGGTTTATGTCCCCCTCCTTTTCTTTGTTTGGCTTTCTTTGTTTCCTTTATATAATATTTTGAGGCTGTAGCACTTTGCTGCTCCTCCTTTTTGGTTTTTAAAAAAAAAACTTAGAAAATTGCTTTTCTGACATCAAAAACGTCCTAATAACACATGGAAATTCTTAAAAATCCCTCAACAGTAGTTAACTACCGTTCTGCAAACCGGCAGTAGCTGCCTCTGCGCATGATACATATTCAAGTCATTAGCCAGAATTCAGACACTCTATCATCACCATCTCTCTAAAAATTTAAAATTTCCACTCTCTCTCTAAAAAAACTCTACCAAATTATCCCAATTTTTTGCCACTAAATCACAAGTAAGTAATCACTTAGCCTATTATCATAAATTTTAGTTGGTATATATGTTTATATGTTTATAATTTTAGTTGTAGTTTAATTTTTAAATTTTGAATTATTTTTTTAATAGGATTATATTATAGATTTGAAATGCCAAATATCATGAATACTTGTTATAATGGAGTTATATTGCTTAATTTTTATTTTTTTGTGTTTTGTAAATGTTTTAGGGTTTATTTGGATTTTTTAGGGTTTGTGTATAATTTGCACTACAGGTGTTTGCTGAAATGTTTGAATGAGTTTTTTGTTTTTAATTTCTTATTGTGTAGATATGAAACAATGGCTGATATGTTCGACGTTCATGCACAATTCAACGGCGGAGAACCTCAAAGTTTGAAGGTTTGGTGCCTTGGTGTCACGTTAAGAGGTCTCAAGGATTAATTGAATGAATTCAACCAAGGAGTCAACCCCGGAGACACAACGATGGTGGAATACGTTTGGTATAAACGTCCAACGCTCGACGAGGGGAGGATATCATTCAGTTGGGTGAAATTAACGAACGACGATAACGTGAGGAGCATGTTTTGGGAGTACAGTATGTTCCAGTTGATCGATATGCGTGTAACGTTGCTCCAATCAACTGAAGATGTTCTCAAGAGTTTGATTCTGCCAGAAGATCGTGATTAGGTAGGGAATGCACTTTCCAACTACAACAATTGTCTTACTCTGAAATGGGGTAATTCCAACTTACCAAACGACAGTTCCCAAGCATTCACCCGGAAGTCCTATTGTTCCTTTCAAAAGATTAAATTCTTGTTAGGTTGGTTTAGATGAAGGTATTGAAGTGTAAAGGAATGGACCTCATTCTTTTGACACTTGAATACCATCATCTAAACCAATCCTAACAAAAATTTAATCTTTTAAATGGAACAATAACACTTCCGCGTGAATGCTTGAGAGTTGTTGTTTGGCAAGTTTGAATTTACCACATTTTAGAGGTAAGATGATTGTTGTAGTTGGAAGGTTCGGCTCTACCCGAATGTAATGTAATCTAATGATAGAACATGTTTAGGAACTTTATGTAATGTAATGTAACTTTTATTCGAAGTTATTTAATACGCAATTTTTATTCGAATTCACGCTGAGTTTAATTAGTCTTTTTCAAATTTATTTATTCTTTAATACACAATTTTTATTCGAAATTATTTATTTCATATACAATCTTAAAATAAATGCAAATAAAAACAAAAATAAAGGAACACAAGTAATAGATATCAAAACTCATTTTATTAATATAATAATACATTTATAATGGGGTAAAACTAAATCTGCTTTGTCATACCAATAACATTAACAATAACATCTTCGTTGTACATTTATTCCTTAATAGGTGGAGTCATCTTCGTCATACCAATAACATTAACAATCGACTTGAGAGCACCCAAAATTGAACCTAGAACTTCCGGATACTCTTCTCCTAGATACTCATACAAGATAACACTAAGATGACCCAAAATTGTTCCTCACCTTTGCACTCTTGTTGTTTAACCTCCACTTGGGTTAAAACAAAGAAAAAAAACCACAAAACATAAACCTTAAACCCTAAATCCTGGGGTAAAACCAATTCAAAGAAACCTCTTGATATTTTCAAATTTTCAAAGAGGCATCTTTCAATGAAAGGTGAATGATGAAAAACCAACATTTTGTAGAAGAAAGAGGAAGAATGAGAGTAAGGAGAAGAGAATGTGAGGAAATGGTGAAGGCTGGGAGGGTTTTTATAGGGAAAAAATGTTGAAAAAATAGGTTGAATGTTGAAAAAATAGGTTGAATGATGAAAAAAGAGGTTGAATGAATGTTGAAAAAATAGGTTGAATGATGAAAAAAGAGGTTGAATGAATCATGGAAAAAAGAGGTTGAATGATGGAAAAAAAGGTTGAATGATAAAAAAGAGGTTGAATGATGGAAAAAGAGGTTGAATCCCAGAACGACCGTAGCGGCAGTTAACTGCTGCCGATTTGCAGAACGGTAGTTAACTACCGTTGGGGCTTTTTAGGAATTTCCATGTGTTATTAGGACGTTTTTATGTCAGAAAAGCAATTTTCAAACACTTATTAAAAATAAAGGGCTTCCCATGTGTTTATGTGGGTTTTTAGTAAACAACAAGACTAGTTTTGGTTATTACAAACATGATCAAACCAGAAACCCTAGGACATGTTGTGCAATCTTTTTCCATAAAATAGATTAATGTTCATCAAATTCATAGGTTGCTTTATGAACAAGATGAAGTTACATATGAAAATAATTGTCTTTCAACAGAGAAAAACAAGAAATGCAAGTAAAAGACTTAATAGTTTAAAACACATAAACTTAAAGAAAAAGTAAATTGCATTGCATTAATGTAAATGTGGTTCGACAAATTAGATTACGTAATTCTGTATAACTCTTTTCTCTAGACGCTGGTACTTCGAGTGCTAGAATTCTATAAGTGATTTGGACTTGTTTTTCATGTGAAACTACTATATATACATATAGAAGATAATTGCAAAAACCTAAACTACTAAAAACTGAAGGTCTTCGATGGAAACTGCCAACTCCCCACGTATTAATCAAGAAAATGTTGTTTTTGAATTTGAATTATTTTCCTTTCGACAAAAACTGCTTGGCTTCGACCATTCTTTTCTCTGAATTACCTCTTGTCAAACTTCAAAGCTCTTAAACTCTTCCAAATGCTAAGTCCCAGACCATGTCGAAATCTTTATGCTAAAGATAACATCTTTAATTCTTGAAAGAGCAAAAGTCATGACCTCATTGACTGCATTAATCGAGCCTTTCAAAATTACAGGCTAACAAATTACCCCCCAAAAATATCATTTTCGACTGGAAAAAATGAAGGAGAATACTGGCATTTTTGAAAACCCGACGCATTTCTTTAAAAACATGATATCATAGGTTGGGACTTTGTCTAGACCAGGACACAACTTTATTTTCAAAAATGTGGATTTATCTATTTTACATTATTCTTTGATTCCTTTATCACATACAAATATTTATTAATTGTATATCCCTCAACAATTTTATATGCTAAATTTAGAAGTGGAATAAATAATAAATATTTTATAACCAATGAATAAATAATATATATATATATATATATATATATATATATATATATATATTGGCATTATTAATTCAAGTGACTAATAATTATGTAACATTGTTAATTTTTATTTTGTTCTTGTCAGAGAGATTTAAAGGTTGACGAAACATTTATTAAAGAAAAAACAAAGTGTAAGTGACAAACATGTCATCTATACTATGTTGGCCTCCCATGATTATGATATAACTTGAAGCACTATAAAATTATTATTAATAAATTACAGGAAAATAAGAATTACAAATATTGGGGGACTATACCAAAACCCAATAAAAGTTAACCAAGTGATTTCAGCCTGTCCCTTATTAAAATTTTCTCAGAAAATTCCCTTGGGATAAAACCTGAGTACAGGCAAAAAGTCCAGAGGAACTAAACAACACAAAAGTAACATAAACATAAATCAAAGTGCATATGATATTATCAAAGTACGAACATTATGACATACAAATAACTTATATGTAACATATAATTATTTTGCATGTTGATAGTTACCTTCTCATGCACTTACAAATTGAGTTAATGCATTTAGGTATTTCCCGATACCTACACCTAACCATTCGCAAATTTACTCGACAATCAAAGTGATCTTCGCATGAAACAAGAACTGCAATGTCAAATAACAATAAAGTATTTTTTTTAAAAGAGTGAAATATTATGTGTAATATAAATAAGAAAATGAGAAAACAACGTCAAAAATTACTTACTGCAGTCGTTTACCCCGACATATATAGAAAGAAAGATTATCAAAGCATAGACAACTTTGGAAATGTAAGTCATTTTTTCTTCGTTTACATGTAATCAGTGAAAAGTGGATTAAACATTTTATAAGTAAAATTGTATTGTTTTGTTAACGTCAATTAAATTTTTTATTAAGTTGTCTATAAGGTATTGTTATTTAAATTGCTTTAAATAAAATTGTCTCTAAGTTGTCTCTAAGGAGTAAACATTATGTTGTTTATCAAATTGATGTTATTGTTAAATGTATCTAAGGTATATTGATGTGCCAAGTTTATCATTTCGTTATGTTTGATAAAAATAGCGGATAACTGATAAGCTAGTTAATAGTTTGTAGATGATAGCTGATAGATTCTAGCTGATGACTTATAGCTTATAAGTTAATTGAAATGTTTGGTAAAATTAGCGGTTCAACTAGCTGATAAATTTAAAATGACATAAAAAGGCATTTTTAATTCATAATAAAATTTATATCAATTAATATTTAAATATTTATAATTTGGTAATTTAAATTTTTGAATTAATTATATCGTTGAAATTAAACTATCAAATCAAATTTTATTCACTAACATTTATTTTATAGTTATTTTTATTTAAGTGTTTATACTTTGTTTTGTTTGAGGAATGTATTTTTATTATTATTATTATGTATTTTTTTTTCAAGAGACTTTATATGTATTATTAACACTGAATTATATTTACGTTGAATACTTACTTCACTGAATTACAGTTAAATATTTTAAAAATAAAGAATTATTTTACCTAACAATAAGAGCATGCATGACCATTTCTTAAAAAAATAACAGTATGTACCTGGAACCAAAATAAAAATAGTACATGGCATTTCTTAACAAAATAAATATGTACATTGTTTTTAAAGAAAAGAAATGTACATGTCCAGCACCTAACGTTTATTCAAAAAAAAATTGTCCAGCAACTAACGTAAGTATATATATTAGTTTAAATTACAATAAATTATTACGGGTAAAAAATAATTTTAGATAAAATAATAAGGGTAAAATTGGAAGAAAAAATAATAAGTTATAAGCTATAAGCTCAAACGCTACTTGAAATAGCATCTGAAAAAATAGCTTATAAGCTCGTGAAATAGGATATAAGCTCGTGATGAAAAAACATTACCCAACATAGCTTTTTTGGTCAAACGAGCTTATAAGTTATTCGCTATAAGCTCATTTTTGGTCTTACCAAACAGACCCTTTAACTCACTCAATTGACCAGATAAGGAAAAAACGCTCCTCTTCTCTCTGAACCAAATACTCCTCTCTCTGAACCGTTTCTAACCTAATCCATCGCCTCCCTCCTTACCCCCAAATCCAAACTTCCTCTTCCAAGATGTAGATCCCATAGACGGTGGTGCGACGAGATCTGTCCTCCGCACCACCAGAGCCAAAACTGTCGACGGCTCCTTCCCGGTCGGTGGTTTTGAGCGTCCATTTTTGTAACGTGTTGGTGTGCTTGTCCACCATTCGCCTAGATCTTCAGGTTGAAGCTTGGAGGTGTTCTTTGGTTCTGTAAAACCCTCAAGGGTCGTTTTCATTTCAGATCCAGCTATGCATGTGTCCGTGAAAGACGTTGGTGTTTTTGCGACTCCATCGTCAGGCTGCTTAGTGGACTGGGTTCACTCCAGATCCGATAGTGAGTGGTTTATTGATCGGCATGAATCGTTATATCGGTTTTGCTGATTTGTTATGCACTGTTGTTGCTTTGTGCTTTTTGGTCTTTGGTATCCTGGTTCCGCTCCAGATTTGCTGAAATCTGTAGGATTCAAAGGTTTGGTCGCATTTGCAGCTCTGGAGTTTTGTTCGCTGCGCATAGGTTCGTTGGGCTCAAAAGGGCTGGTTATGCTGCTGTATTTCGTTTCAGGGGCCGTTGGTTCATGAATCTATCGGTGTTGACCGTTGGTTCATGAATCTATCGGTGTTGACCGTTGATTCTTACACCATAAAAATATATCCCAGTCATCCTTTGATTGACTGGCATGGGACTGTATGGACTCAAAAGAGCTGTTATTGCTTGTTGTCATAGTTGTAGGGAGTTGATGGTATGTGAATCGTTTTCGTGTTGACGATCGATTCATTCGCCAAACTTTTAGACTCGCTTGGTTCGTTTGTTTGAAATCTTTAGGGTTGGACCCATTTTATGAATTTATTTATTTTTTGTTTGTCCATTAGGGTTGTTGACTGGGTCAGGTTTATGTCCCCTCAATTATTACATGTAATATTTCTCTTTTTTTAATAATATATTTGAGCAAGTGGCAACAGATTAGAGTAGGGTGCCAACTTAGTTGGACACTATTCTTTTTTATGTCATTTTGCTCTTGGCTTATAAAAAAAAGTATAAGAAAGATCTCGACTAAAATTTTTGATGCCCATAAAATATTCATTAGTTTTTTTTTTTTAGCCTTTCATGATAGAGAAGAGACAAAAACCTGAAGAAAAACATTAGTGATGAACAATGAAAAAAGTTATCTTTCAAAATCATGCATCACAAAGGTTGATAAACAGTGTACCAAATTGCGTCAAGAAATGATAAATTTGTCTCCATAGAGATTGTGATCAATCGATAAACTCATCAATTATAACTCTACTTAAGTGATATCTTAAGGAGGGGGGTTTCATAATAGTTTTAGTTTGCATATTAAAATTAAAGTGATTGAAGCAGGTGATTAAAAACCACAAGGGTTGTTTGATTCCCTAATTAATTACCATATATTCAAGAGAAAAATAGAACTAAGACCAATCAATTTCCTAAGAGTCCGTTTATGAAGCTAAGATACAGTTTGCCCCGGCTTTTGTTTTCAGTTTCTCTACATTTTTAAGGAGAAGTTAGGTCAAACACATTATCAATAAAGTATCTTCTAAAAAAAGTACTATTTTTAGAATGCATAAAATTGAACGGAATGAGCTTTGACCAAAAGTTGTTGAATGCTACTTCAAAAAACTACTTCTCGACAATTTATTTCACAAGCACCTCTCTTCAACTCGAGCTGGCAACCTTTTCTTTACTTTCTAATATTATATTTCAATTTGCTTTTTTCTTCCATTTTATTTTATTTTATTTTTTTGAACCGGTCCATTCAAATTTTTTTTAAGGAGGGTCCATTTAATTTTTTTTTTTAAGGAATTTTATTATTTTTTATCACGTATATATTTAATTTCAATATCGTTTAATCATCACAAACTCACAAATATTTTTATTTTCTTTCTTCAACCTCGCAAATATATGCACACAATTAGCGTTTAGAGTATTACTTTATGTCTGCCTGTCAGTTTTTTTGTTACGCTAATGCGTATAATTTATTTTTAGTGTTGTATAATGCATATAATTATTTTTATAAAATTTTGATTTCTATTGAAAGTACAAGTATAGATTCCTAAAAAATTACACTTATATATTTTGCACCTTTATATTGTAATAAACTATGCATATCTTTTCCTTATTCAAAAAATGAAACATATCTTTTATTTTAAAACCAAAGGGAGGAGTAGCAAAGAGCAACTGCCTCAAAATATTAAATAAAGATATATAATGTAACAAATATCTTTTTCAAAGAGACCAACAATGTAACAAATATAATATCCTTTTGAATGACACTAAAAATATGATATTCTTATAACGAAATTTGTTATAAAGTATAATTGAAAAAGAAAAAACCAACTATTTTGATATTATTTATGTTATTATTTGAGCCTCTTTAAATTATTTCTCCTATTCAAATATTTAACAAGTCATTTATACGATAAAACGAATTTGTATTCATGTTACACAAAATAAACGTGATTGAATAAATATAGTATTTGAAAAAATAGAGTGTGGGGTCCCACACAAAATAGAACACACATATTAGTAGTGTTTAAATAGTGGTATTTAATTTTAAATACCTGATAATGATAAAAATAATAGTAATTATTATTTTTTATTCGTGGATATCACTTCCCATAATTTTAGTTTATGTTGGTTGTGATAAGATTGAGAATCCAACTGAATTTCCTATCTTTCCTTCATTAATTTGTTTCAACTAATCTTGTGGGTTTGTTTCTTTTTGAACTTATCTGATTAGTTTGTTACTTGAGCTGGTCTGTGGGTTGCTTAACTTTTAAGCTTACTTTATTCTTATGTTTCTCCAAACTAGTTACAAACTCTCCCTATAAAAGGAGAGCTCGCCTAGTTCAAAAAATACACCAAAGAGTTTCTATTGAGTTGTCGATAACTCTTTCTCTCTTCTCCCTCCAGCTTGTGTTGATGGGTTATTCTTCTCCTGATCTCCTTATTTCTGTCCCTTCGAAATTAAGAGTGTTCTTAAGACCATAGTCCATTTTCAGTATAATGTCCCTTCGAAATTAATAATGGTCTTAAAAGCATAGTCTTTTCGATAATATATGTCCCTTCGGAATAAAGAATATTTTTAAGATCATAGTTCCTTTCTCAGGAATAATGTCCCTTCTGAATTATGAATGATCTTAGGGGTCCGTTTGGTTCGAGAGTTTTGGAGGGGAGGGGAGGGGAGATTTTTAATTTAAAGTGTTTGGTTCAATTTTTAGAAGGGGAGTAAATTTTATTGCACTGTCAAAATTATCCTTATATTAATTTAAAATCTCAATATTATCCTTGTAACAACATTTATTATTATTATTATTATGTTATATTATCCTTGAAACAACTTTTACTATTATTAGGTTATAGGTTATATTATCTTGTAACAACTTTTATTCCATATTATTA
>Ga0228710_1012007_pt1 | contig 10926 bp, 6 predicted proteins | sample MedpolnodulmetaG_FD_177995 | JGI IMG/M metagenome (GOLD analysis project Ga0228710, IMG submission 177995) | Root nodule microbial communities from Medicago polymorpha collected in Santa Monica, California, United States - pink nodules | ecosystem: Host-associated > Plants > Roots > Nodule... | reverse complement strand
AGTTACTTCAAAAGATCAAAGGTCATGTTGTATAAATTAAAGGTCGTGTGGTATAAGCAACAAAAATGAAATAATTGAAAAGGATAAGGTTTAACAATCCTAGTGTGTGTTGCTAAAAAAAAAAAACAATCCTAGTGTGTAAAATTCAAATAAAAATCAGCTGAGAAATCTCATTAGGATGACATTGACAGGGAAACAAGTTAATTTATAAGTAGCTTATTACAATCAAAATAACTTGGTGTCACCCACACTAAACCTTATTCCATGCCAGAGTTTAGAAGTCAAACTTATCATCACTTTACATAGTTAACTATGACATCTTTAAAAGGGATTGATACCAGCCCCACTGCTCATAAGATTTGTACCCATGGAGCTCGAATGCAGCCTGTTTGAGCACAATTGATCTATACAATTTCAGCTTAAAGGGCCTACGGAAAACAAATATAAAGTTCAAACCATATGACATCACAACAGACCCCAAGCCATAGCTGTGAAATATCAAGTTTGTGACTTTAATATCAATCCACAAGTCATTACTTTCTTATACTGAATTATATAACATAGATATTAGATATTGTATTGTCTTTTTTTAAGTCAAATACTCTAAAATCAATTTTAATGTTTAATTCACACCAACCATGTTGGGCAACGTGAGCTATGCCGACGGTGACACCATTGAAGATGACGGCGAAGAAAGAGGTGATACCAACATAGATTGGGAGGGGTCAAACACCATCATCCTTTATTGAAACTTTGAATCAGTGAGGAAATTGTGTTTGGGGCTTGGGTTCCAGAAACTACGAGTTCTCTCCTTTTTGGTTCGGTTTCCAAAAACTATGAGATATGGACATAACAATAATTGTGGAATTGTGAAGAGGAAGAAGATGAATAAACCTGATTGAAACAATAGATAGGAAGAAGATGAATGTGAAGGGTAAGAAATGTGACACACGAAGGGGAATGCACTGCAGTGTTTTAGAACCTGATTGAGTGTGTTAAAAGCATATGCTAGTGGGTGTGTCCTTAACATTTCTCTGGAAGTGCGGCACTACCAGACTGAAGTGAATTAGGTTTAGAGGCGTACACATATATAGAGCCTAATTAATAATTAAGGTGTGTACTGGATGTCAAGTTAACTATTAAAACAAGGGTTTTTCTATCATGTGCAAATTTGCACATGTTAAGAAGTTTGAAGTAGTAACTTTGACTTGGAACTTGTGTTTTTTATATTAAATATGTAACTTTTAATCAATAATTGTTTGTTTTCAATGAAAAGATACTACTTTTAGTTACCTTAACATATGCAATATTGCACATGTTAGACAAACCCTTAAAACAAATATAAAAATCATGATATGAGTATATATGTCTGTTTTTTCCCCTTATCATTTAAAAAGTGTAAAAAATTTGATAAATATATTTATACTTACTTTTTCATTATCCCAATTATACCCTTAAACAAATTTTTCTATCATAAAGATTGTTTTTAAGGATAAAGATTGTTGTTGATGTCATTAAAAAAAGAATTTAGAGTATATTTTTTTGTTATTGTGGATGTCATTGCAATAAATAATCATGATTAGTTTGGTTTATTATAACTTGAAAGCAACAAACATTTATATTTTTTGTTTTAATCCAAATCAAAATTTCATATAAAAAAACACCGTTAATAATTTTTAAACGTTATCACAATAAAAAAGAGAAAAAAGACGGGCACGCGCTAGTCTTTTACAATAACAACAATAATTTAACAAACATAATATAAATTCTTATTTTTAATAACACTAACAATATAACTTTTATTAAAAAAAACAATATAATATTAGTACAGGAAAATTTATTTAAGGGTATAATTAAAATAATAGAAAATCCAGCATATATATATAGTATAGATAATATTGTTTCTATTATGGTGGAATATTTCTATTTTGATCCCCGTGAGCTTAACTCAATTGACAGGGATATTGCATATTATATGCAAGGGCCGGGGTTCGAACATTGGACACTCCACTTCTCCACAAATAAATTGTGTGGGCTTTAGCCACTAGGCTACTTGATAAAAAAAAAAATTCTTATTTTGATGGAAGAAAAAAATCGAACTTATACTGTGGTGTTACATTTTGTTTTAATATTTGAATTTACTCTAATTTTTTTTGTTATAAGTGCTATTTGTATTGAAAGTTGGAGATAATTTTGGAAGAAGAAAAAGTCAGCCCAAAAGAGTCAAAGGAGGCTATAAGTGTTATATTGTTGTTGTTATTAAAAGGATTAAAAAATTTGTAAAAAAAAAATTAAAAGGATAAGAATTTTTTTATTTGATAAAGATAAATATGATTTGTTGAGTTTGTTATATTTGAAAGTCACACATATCTATACTTATAATTTTAATCTATATAATTTTTTTTATATAAAATATCGTTTTCAATTTACACAAAATTTCTATAAAATATCGTTGATAATCTACACGCGTTAGCGCAGTAAAAAGACTGATAATACTAACACATGAGTGTCGGTTTTTCCGCTAGTATATACAAAGGAAATGAAGAAAATAGCCCCTTTTGGATAATTTAGACTGACTTTTTTGTTATTTCGATTATACCCTTAAACAAATTTTGTTATAGTAATTATATTGTTTGTGTCATTGAAAAAGATAAATATGATTTGTTATTTCAATTATACCCTTAAACAAAATTTTATTATGATAATGTTATATGGTTGTTGATATTAAAAAGATAAGAATTTTTAATATATTTGTTATATTATTGTTGTTATTGAAAAAGATAAATATGATTTGTTGAGTTTGTTGCATTTGAAATTCACAAATTTCGATAGTTATAATTTTAATCTATATACTTTTTTTTATATAAAATATCATTTCTAATTTACATATAAAATTTCTATAAAATATTGTTGATAATCTACACGCGTTAGCACAATAAAAAGAGTGGAAAAACGGGCACGTGAGTGCTACCTATATTCATCGTGGGAGTGAGCTCCTATCCATATATATAAAGAATTTAAACTACTTAGTCGAAAATATCAAAAATCCTCGGTAACTGCACCAAAAACTGGATGGTTGGATTAGGCAAGTGTATCAAACCATTTACCAAGTAATAAAGTGATAAGTAAAGTATGGTATCCTCATGGATTGTCATTGATGTGTGAAATCCGCAAGTGCACGGTTTTATCAAAGTAGTAAAAATATCGTTCGACATGGAGTTTATTGTAATTGTTGATTTTCTTTTCAATTGTGATTAACTGAAAAGTTAAAGGTTTAGAAGTTTCGCAAATTTGATGTTTATAAAATAATAAAAACCGCCTTAGGATTATTGGTTCATTATAATGACGAATAACTCACAATCCAAACCTATATCTCAATCTTATGTTAAATCTGTTTCGAAAGACAAATTTCTCTAATGTATTTTATGTTTCCTCTCGGAATACATATGTGTATTTCGATGGCAATCACGCCTTTTCTCATGGTTGATTGCTATTGAAATCCATTAAGAACGAAACTTTTAAGGTCTCAAGGTTTAGTAGATTATTCTCATGTTTCGTAAACCTTGTCTAATCTCACTTTTTCCAATACTAACCTTCTTCTTTCGACTCTTCAATTAGTATTTGAAATATGAATTAAGAACGGTGAGATTAGATTAGAAAATAGATTTACATAAAATTAGGGTTCTAGGCTGGGTTGATAGGAATTAGGTCATTAGACTTATCCAACAATCCCAAGACAAAGAAATCTACTCACTCATGTTCATCATAGACAAAGAGATTAAAGAGATGGAGTGGAAAGACATGAAAGTAAACGCTTGAAAGTAAAAGAACAAGAATTGTGAAGAACAAGAAAATAAAGAACTTTGATTCAATAGAAATAATTGTCACAAAGAATTCCCAAGATTCAAAGATGAATAAACAAGTTTGATGGCTCCTCTATTTATAGCCCAAGGAACAGCCTAAACCCTAGAAAAGGCATTAGAATGTGTTACAAGGCAACCCATGGGATTTTAGGCTAAAAAGTATCACTAAAGAGACAACTGGAACCGCGCACGGTCGTGCTTGCCAGGCATACGATCGTGCCTGATGAACGAGCAAAAGGGGCATCTAGGGTCGCGCATGGCCGTGCGTGTGGGAGCATGGAACGTGCGCTGCTCTCTACATTGTGCAGCACAGATGGCTTGAAAAGGGCGCACGGTCAGTGCATTTGTGAGCACGGCCGTGCACGATAGAACGACAAGAGATCTTCATATTTTTCTCCTCAATCAGCCTTGAATTGTGCTTGAATCCTTTCTTTCCTTAACCATGCTTCTAAATCCCTTCTTTTGCTCTAAGACTTGATTTCATCATATTTGATCCTGAAATAAAATAACAAACGATTTGAAGTACCAAAGTTCTAAAAAGTAATTAAAAACACATAAAATTCTAATAAACTAAACACTTAAAAACCTATAATTATTGACCTATCAGTCATTTTGTCTAAACAACTCTCGTTATTTATCTGGGATAAAATGAAAATAAAAGAGATAAGGGTTTAGAGTTTTGCAATTTAATTTGTCAGCAACAGAGCAAAGTTACTTGTTTGATTGCAAAATGTTAACGGCAGTTATGATTCTTTGAATCCCCTCTATTCATTTGTCGAAATTAATTAACATTCAAGTCAAGTTCAATTATTATAAGTAGACTATTTAAGTGATGAGTTCGTTGAGACGTTATAACCTAATCAGCTATCAAGTTGCACCTGCTGGTCACACAGTTATGCTTACGTGTGGCGTCTTACTCACTCAGGGGTAAATGAAACAAACTTAAACTAGAGTTCCTAAATTTTCAAAGGTATGACTTCCCAATGTTCCTAAAGGTTCCCTCATCTATGAATCTTAGAAGTACATAGCACACGCTCTCTCCCGGTAGTTCTATAAACGGGCAACCCTATCAGCGTCTACCTTACCAAGATGCGAGGAGAATGGAGTTACTGGGCGGATTTAAGTCATGAAGTCACTTGTTTCCTTAATTACTAACTAGTTACTACCCGATTTCAACAGATGTTCATCAATATTAAGTATGTCACTTCCCTAAGTACTTACTATCAGGGTAAGCTCACTTTCGGTTTGGAAAACAAGCAAAAATGGTTTTATCCGTTGATCCAGCTTGGAAAACAAGCAAAAAACCATTTTTACCCGCATCTGGGCTCCTGGGGCTGCATGCAGGGGCGCCTGAGTTAGCAAGGAATGCTATCCCAGGAGCAGGGGCGCATGGTACAGCCGCAGGGGCGCTTGAGGCAGCCTCTCAGGTGCGATTTCTTGCATTTTTGTCCCGTTTTCGAACGTTCTTCCATCTAAAAACTCCTATGAACTTGAAATGAATTTTCTTAACTTTGTATTGTCTTCAACAACCTTCTAATAAACCTTGATCTTTAATTCTTCCTTCGTGATCCTTCACTGTCTTGATTTGCCGATTTACATGATTCCTCACAACAAAACACTCAAAACACCTACTGAGTTGTATGACCTAGGATTAAAATGAATTACAATGTCTCGAGTGAAAACAATACAAAACGTTCCAAAAACCATTGACAACTCATCTAACTCTCCTTTTATTTGTCGTCAAATGCAAAGAAAAGGTACTAAAAACATAGGTGAATTGTCATATGATGTTTTGTCATTAGATGACTAGTGCCCTTAACTTCTTGTAGCAAGATCATCTCTAACTTGATCCAAATTTGAGATCCACTAAATTGATATCTCAATCCTTTAAATTTTAAATCATATGAGATCCTTTGGAAATCTTCGTCAAGATTCCTTCAATTTTCTTTGATGTTGATGATCTAGAAAACCTCGCCAAGCTTGTAGAAGGAAAAAGTAATCCTTCTTGTGTGCTTTGGAACTTTGAGTACCTCAAATTCCTTGAAAGATTCAAACCATTACACAACCTACAATTGTCCCTCTAATTTTAGATCCACATTCTCACAAAGAATTATGAAGTGTTTTTTTATGGTTTTTGAGAGAGATGAAGAGTAGAGAGAAATGTAATGACTCAATTCATTAATTAAGTATAATAAGATAAGGTTGTATTTATAGGTGAAGGGTCTTAGTGAAAAATAAAGTTGATTCTTAGTTAAAAAGCACATTCTAAAGCAATTCACAGTGAATCGACTAAGGGACTAAAATTTGTTTTGGACATCATTTAAAGATGAAATTGATTTGGATGAAGATTGAATAGATTTGGTAATCCTTATATGAAGATTGAATCGATTTAAATTGTCTCCTACATGATTTGAACTGATTCAATAGTGTCTGATAACTCTCGGCTTACACTGAATCGATTCAAGATTTCTATTGTAACATTTGAATCGATTCATAAATCTAAAAGTGCATAAAAACAGTTGAAAGACACCCTAAGATCCTAGACTTTGTAAAACATGACTTCCACCTCAAAGCATGTTCAAAACATGAGTTTAATAAAAGGTTTTATGCATGCAAAACATGTTTATGCAAGGTGAAATTAGTGGAAGAAGTTTAGTGAATATGTCGTGTATTTGGTCTCCAAAAGCTACCTTCGACTACAGAGGTGTATTAAAATATACTCCCTCCATTGTCAATTATAAGCAAATTTTGACTTTTGCCAGCATGACAGCAAGCACGGACTGGCGGAATTGAATGACCAAAGCTTATGTTGCTTCCTTTTGTGGCCTTCTCCGACTGCCTTGACACCTTAATATCAGGGAACCCTCTCTTCTCTCTTCTTCTCTTCATGTATGTGGGCTGCCTGCCCCATCCCGAATAGACGAACAGGAACAAGCTGAAGAAAGGCGCGAGGGAGAGTTTATACTCAATGCACCTTCCCTCTTCCACAATTAGGTGAAGACCTTATAATTGACAACAGAAAGAGTATAAGGAAAATGATAATTAGTGCCTCAGGGGTACTTTTAAGTGTGAAACTCTTAAAAGTGTGGAAAATGTTCTTTTCAATGCAAAAGTTACTTCCTTTTTGTTTCCTTTCAATGCAAAAGTGTGGAACATGTTTAGTGTGTATTCACTTCGATCTCATATATAAGAAAATATTCTTTTTTTATATTCATTATACAATTGATGTATATGGTCTTCATTGTGTATCAAATGCATTAATTATTCGATGAACTTAAAAAAAGATTTTTTTTATATACATGAGACTGGAGGGAGTATCTTTTATATTTGGTATCGTCTAGGATAAGCAAGGATATATTTTCTTACAATATTATTGAATATCTTGTCCTTAATATATAGAAGTTAAACTAAAAAAACCATTGAACAACATTTAGAATAATTTTGTAGAAAAAAAAACATTTTCATTATTTCAGTAGATAAATAATAAAACATGCCATCCACGTATGTCTACAAGGTTCATGAAACATAAAGCTTACTATTACATTAAACAACAACAGTGTCTTCAAAGATTACCATATCCCAAAAATTCACTTGGAAAAAAAAACACATGCCAATAAAGCCACCCCAATCACTTAGGACTTCAAAATTAAAATTCAGAATCACAGGAATGATAAGATGAATCTTCATCTTCACTGCTCATTCCACAATATTCACAGTTCTCGTCGGACCAACAAATATCGGAATATTGACCATCATCTGGAAGTAGTAAATCTTTGATCCGATCATGACACCTTTTCTCCAAATTTTCACTAAATTTAAGATTGAAACATCCGCTAAGGTCAAGAGATTCAAGACGAGGACATCCATCAAGAATAGCAAGCAACCCTACATCATTCATTGGATGTCCACTAATATTAAGACGACGTAATCCAGGCATCGATTTTGCAATAGCAAACGGATCAGCATTACACTTGTCAGCGATTTCACTTGGTAGCTCGTGAAATGTCTTAAGTTTTACAGGAAGACAATATCCATACCAAATATTTATAGAAATGTTAAGCTCCTCTAATAGTGGAAGCTTCATTCCAAGTTCAATCAATATCTGGTCTGAAATTTTATAGCAATGAACAAGTTGTATGCATCTCAAGTTATACAAAACAAAATTAGAATTATAAATGCTTAAGAAATTAAAATACACTCAAAAAGAGTTAAGCATATTGACCATTTATATCCACAAAACTTATCAATAAATGATTCTAAGAAATTAGTATTACAGTAAATCAGAAGAAACAAAAGAAGGAAATAATGACTTTTTTCTTTGAAATAAGGAAATAATGACTTTTTTCTTTGAAATAAGGAAATAATGACTGTTACATCTAGAAAAATTACTGGCTAAAATATTATCTACATATTCATATTAAAAAACTAAGGACATGCCGTTAGATCATTCTTGAAAATATAAGATTAAAATTTGTCAAAGTAATACATGCATAATTTTCTAAATACATGATTAAATTAAAAAAATTTAACCTTTAAATATTGGTTGTGAGTGAGTTAAATATAGGTTTGTAACAAAAAAAATAATATAGCAGTAGTATTATCAAAGGTTCTCTATTTTTTTGAGGGGATGTAAGCCATATTATACTATATTTGGATCCGCCATTGTTACGATCCATTGAATTAATTTCAAGTTTGTTTCAGAAAGATAGAGACAAAATTGAATTTAAGTTAAAGAACTGCAAAAGTAATTTTGTTAAAGAAAGATGATATTACCTATCAACTATGTATTTAAGGAGATCATCCGTAGCAAATCTGAAAATATAAATATCTTTCAAATGACCAGAACTTAGGTCAACAGCATAGCGACAAATCTTCACCAAATGATCAGAAATTTGATGATATGGTAAACAGACGCGACCGTAATGGTTCATGTAAATGGTTTGCCACATGATAGGGTTCTTGCAAATTTTCCACCAAAGAGGACACACATTACGTACATTCTTCAGTATTTCATAGGTATCAAGCCTAAAGAGTATGTCAGCAGTGACATCGGTTGGAAGTTGAAGCCAGTTTGGTTTTGAAGAACTCAACGACATCATTCACGCCAAAAATACGTTCATGGTTTTAAAGGATGTTTATAAATAGTGATGATGCTCAACGGTTTTGAACTTGAAAAACAACACTCTTTCTAGTTTAACTTGAGATCGTGAAGGTTCCAATATATGTATTGAGAAAAAAATAAAAGGGAATTTAGAACATTACTGACAGCTGTTGCATTTATCGGTTATCTTTTTCAGCGCCATTGAAAATAGAAGTGCAAAGGTTTCTCTTTTTCAACGTAAACTAGCACTTGAACCCATGCAATTAGTTAATTATCTTATTGACTAGTAATATTTTTTAAACCATAGCATCGTAAATAAGTTGATAGGTAATATCATCTTTCTTATATTACTACTATAATCTACTAATAATTCTACAACTACTATATACATGGTGTTCAAAACCGAACCAATACAAAAGAAAAACTGCAAGTTTCGGTTCGATTTGCGGTTTTGATTTTACCAACTAAACCAAACCACAATATAAGAAAAACACTAATTAAATATATATTACCTAGATCAATACTCATATAAATTCAATGGAAACTTTAATAAAATGACATATTTTTTCTCTTGTTAAGTTTCTTCTTTGCTTTTTCTATCAAAAATGTAATTATGTGCTACTTGAACTCCTGGAGAATGATAAAAAATTTAGTCTTTTCTAGTTCTTACAAAATAACATTACTTTTTGTGCATGTTTTAATTTGGTGTACGTAGTTCGGAACATTGTTGGATGAAAATAAAATTGTAACGTTGGATGAAATTTAAAACATTGTTGAAAATATGTTGTGTTTTAGTTTTTTAAATTGATTTTAATGTTAGAAACAAAAAAAATATTATTGTTTAAAAAAAATCGCACCAACCGATCCAATCCAAACCGCATTGGTTTGGTTCGAATTTTATTTTAAAAGTCAACCAAACCAAACCAAACCGTACACTTATTTATTTTGCAGTTCGGATGACTTTTAGTCTTAAAACCGAACAAAACCGCACCACGAACACCCCTACAATAACTTCATCTGTCCCTATATTTAAACACCATTTTAACTAAAAAAATTGATTTTAAATATAAATTTCTTTTTAAATTACTACATACATTTTTTATTTCTTCTTAAACATACCCCTAATTAATACTACTTACTTGTCTTGAAATATGAAAAGTCAAATTTAATACACATACAAACAAAGAACAATTTGGCAATATCATATATTATGTGATTGACTAATTTTTTTTTTTGAGAGAATGTGATTGTCTAATTATGATTTTCTTTATTATCAATATTAATTATATTTATATTTCTATTATTGTCCACTGTCTTGTTTTGTGTTCTTTTGTTTGTTTGAGACACTACTATTCTAAATGTTTTATCAAACAACAACATCTCACAACAGCAACAACAACAACCAATCATGAATTCATCAACAATTCATCAACAACAACATTATATTTCATCAATTTTGAGTGAAAACACAAAGTATACATATATACACATCTTGAACATGTAATTTCATCATCAACAACTTAATCCACATCAAATTCACATACCCAACATTACATCAAAGCATAAGCACGAATTTTATCAATTAAAATCATAATAATCACTTTTCACAAATAACCACTTATGGGTAGAAGTAGAAAAGAAATTATACAAAGAGATTATGAATGAAAACTAGCACCCTTACCTCAATAAGCAATAATCCTAGCAAAAGCTTCAATTAAGCTCCTAGAATCTCTATCACCTATTGGTTCTTCAAGCTTTCCCTCTTCTAACCTTTTTTCTCCTTCTCTTGAACTTTCTCTCTCTACCTCTCTCAAAATGTTATATGAAATGAACAAATGATACTAGGTGACCTAATTTCCTCAAAGACTAAGGTTTAAATAGTGTCCACACTAATGGGCTTAACCCTTAAAAGTCTAATGGGCTCAAAACTCTTATAAACTAACTCCCAAAGTTTCTATCCAC
>Ga0228710_1012004_pt1 | contig 10930 bp, 9 predicted proteins | sample MedpolnodulmetaG_FD_177995 | JGI IMG/M metagenome (GOLD analysis project Ga0228710, IMG submission 177995) | Root nodule microbial communities from Medicago polymorpha collected in Santa Monica, California, United States - pink nodules | ecosystem: Host-associated > Plants > Roots > Nodule... | reverse complement strand
ATTATTTATTTTTTTTTTTTTTTTTTTTTGAAGGAAAGTGGAGTAATAATTACTTTAATTGTAGTATTTTACAAGACTATTTATAAGGGCAATGATATTTAAAGACACTTAGTCCTCCAAGACATCACATCACCAATATATCATATTTATCAAATCTCTCTCTATTCCTTTCTCTCACAAGGTGTATAATGAGTTTTGGGTGTACAAAGATTATTTTCCAATTTTTTCTTTGAAAGAATTATTTTCCTATTTATAATGAGGTAGTATTGTTCCTTTCGTAGATCAGTAATCGTTTTATGAATTGTGTCTCTCTTACAAAGCTTATGAGCTTTAGAGTTTCACGTCTCTTTAGAGGACATTGTTTGTCATGATAAGTTGGATAGTATTGGTTTAGCTAGGGATTCATTTACATGGTGTAATTATTTACTTGATGAAGCCATTTTTTTAATAGGAATATTCTTTCTAATAATAGGAATATTCACCCACTTTTTTTTTTTAAAGAAGGAATATTCACCCACTTGTTATATAAATGTTATGATTTTAATGTGAGCTCATTTTCATGCTACAGGACATGTTTGTTGCTGGAAGTGATACATCATTAGCAATTATAGAATGGGCTATTTCAGAAATGCTGAAAAACCCAACAACAATGATCAAAGCCCAACAAGAAGTAAGAGAACATTTTGGCAGCAAAGGATACATTGATGAAACATCTCTTCAAGGACTGAAATATTTGAAAGCAGTCATCAAAGAAACACTAAGATTACACCCTCCTTTCCCTCTTCTTCTTCCAAGAGAATGCAGAGAAACTTGTGAGATTAAAGGTTATACAATACATGCCGGAAACAAAGTGATAGTAAATGCATGGGCGATTGGAAGAGATCCAAAGTATTGGAGTGAACCGGACAAGTTTATTCCGGAGAGATTTTTGGAGAGTTCAATTGATTATAAAGGTTCTACTATTGAATACATACCGTTCGGTGCTGGAAGGAGAATTTGTCCCGGTATTTTGTTTGGAATATCTAGTATTGAACTATCTCTTGCACAACTTCTTTACAATTTTAACTGGGAACTTCCTAGTGGATTAACTAAGGAAAATCTAGAAATGTCTGAAGCTTTGAGTTCATCATCAAGAAGGAAAATTGATTTGATACTTGTTCCCGTTTCTCGTTACGATCATGTGCCTGCTTTGTAAGGGATTTGAATTGACAGTAGTCACTGTTTTTGACGGACACTATTAATGTGAACCATTGGATATGTTGGATTCATAATCATGGTTGTTGATTTACTTGGTCTACAAAGATAGGAAGAAAAAATGCATGTGAAGAGTTAATTATTGTGTGAAAGATGAGAATTTGAGTCACTATGACTGAGTAATGAATCATGTTTGTATAGAGCAACAACTACTTGTGTTAGACTGAGATTGTGATGTTATATATATATATATATATATATATATATATATGTGTGTGTGTGTGTGTGTTCATTATATTATATATAAATATATTCTGTATACATTGTTGTACAATGAGAAAGTCTTTCTACTTCATTCTCAAATCTTTCTAGTGTTGATAAAATGAGAAACTAGGCCATCTCAGAAATGCTGAAAAATCCAAGATTAATAAGTAAATTTTTAGTAGCAAGAAATCTACTAGCCAAACAATTCTTGAAATATATCATGGTTGTAGGGTAGTCAAACTTACCTCTCAATGATTTTATTAAATTTCAGAATGTTTGTTTGCTTTTTATCAAAATCAAGTTTCATCCCAAAAGCAAATGTGATTAGAAGTAATGAACTAGAGATTTAGTAGAGTTAAAAACTTAACAGTAAGTTTTACATACACTCATGCATCAATTGCTTTCAAGCGAACCAACTATCATCTCCAGTCATTTTGCTGATGAGAATAAACTCAACTCTGATTTATAAAAACTAAAGTAATCAACCATTGTGATGAATATCAAGTAAACAGATATATAACGGTTCTGACACATCATGACAACATCTGTTCCATTTAAGATTTCCAGTTCAAAACTTTTAGGATTTTTTTTGTAATTACGGAAGTATACAAGTTTTTATACATGCATATATAACTCATGGCTGCATTCATGACATATACACTATACGCATGATCAAACAAACATAATAGATAGCAAGTGAACTTTTAGTTAAATAAAGTAGGCCTAGATACAAATGTACCATGGCCCCCATGTCCATAATATACAATCTAATATTTGTACATACTTTTAAAACTAATAACTAACATGAGTTAATTGTTCATTAAAACCTAACAAAAGGATACTATAACGTTATAGCCCATTTACCTTAGATAATACTAGTTCAATCCTGCACTGTCGGGCTATATCTTTTTCTTTTTTGCATCAGACCTTATTGTAAGATTATCGAGAGATGAACCATCAGAGGAACTAGAAGTGGAAGTAGAAGTGGAGGTTTCACTGTCGCTGAAAGAAAATTTTCTTTTAACCGTGTCAACTGCACTGGCAAATTTGCTTTTTTGTCGTGTTGTTAGTGCCACTGATGAACTTGGCTCTTCAATCTTCACAGTGATTCCAAAACTAGCTTTCTTTTCATGTACTCGTTGAGACATAGATTGATCATCATCGCCGTCGTCATCAAGGTTTATGATCTCAATCTCATTTTCCAATTTCACTCTTCCACCTGCTGATCCAAAAAGAGACATGTTTAAGCTTACATAGCATAACATTTGCTAAACATAATAATACTCGAACAAAAACTTGAAAAATAAGGTATGGTAGATTCTTTATTTCAAGGAAAACATTTCTAGTAGCCTCAGCATTTCAAGGAAAATCCAGCCACTGGATCTTCAAGTAATTGACTATATATGATTCATCAAATTCAGAATATCAGATAATATATACAGCAGGCACTTTGTAATCATGTTTACCTAGGAAAAACAAAATGAGTTTTCTTACCTGATTTTGTTTGTTTTTCATTTTTGTTTTTTGGAAAGAAAACTTCCCTAAGGCTAAAAGTTTATCCACTTTAGGCTAAATATTTGAAGAGACCAAAAAGTTTATCCACTTTAGGATAAAAATCATGTTTACCTAGGCTAAAAGTTTATCCATTTTTTGAATAGATCAACGATATGAAAGAGAAGAAATCAAAAGTAGACACTTAAGGCTAAAAGTTTATCCACTTTAGGCTACCAAACCTCAACAGATGATCCAAAAACATTTTCACTAATTTCTTTTTGTGAACAAGTGAATAATCATTCACATCTTCTATTCTCTAATAAACCTCCTCTTAATAACTATGCTATTCCACTACGCCTTCTGCATGCTACTGAATAACTAACCTCCACAAGACCCTGACATCTCAACCGTTTTCCTGGGCTTTCTAGCGTATACCATCAAACACTCTTCACCTGCAGAAAATGTTCTAAAAAACTGTCTCAAGGAACATATAATATGAAGAAATAATGCATGTTTAGAATTACTCAATTATCCCATATCAAGTGTTGGAGTATATCTCTACAAGAGGAAGTGCAAAACAGAAGAACATTCTATTGTATTCTAAACAAGCTTCAAAGTACAAATAATAAATGGTTTCAAAAGATAAAAAAAGAACAGAAACAGAAAATAGCTACTATATATAACACATCTCATTCTAAGTTCTAAGTAAGATTTGTTTGAGCTTCCACAGTTCCCGTCAATGCTACTTACATTTCCTTAGGAAAATCAGATCCAGCTATAAGAGAGCCAAGAGCTTGCTTGGGCTAGGTAACATGGAATAAAGATGAACCTTAGAGAGGAAGGAAGAAACATCAAAAGTCACAATTCAACTTCCATCCAGAGAGGACCAAATTACCATAATATCCCGGTGCTAATCGAGTTTATCTAAGTTAACTAAATTATATAATATCCAGAGAGGACCAACATCCTGGTGCTAATTGAGTATGTGCTAGTTATGTCAGACTCTAATTGCAAATTATGATGACTAGCTAATGGTATTTCAATGTGATCTGTTTCAATCACTAGTTTTGTTTTTGACAAAGTCTCAATCACTAGTTGAACATACTGGACCAAACATTTATCCAATCACACATATTGAATTCAATACTTATAAAGTAATATTCAGAAATGCATATCTATATAGGAATAAGAGATGCATGCATCATTTCCATATACCTGATGATGAACCTTGAGCATCCTTGCTTCCTTTGCTTGGTGGCTGAGTACTAGCAGCAACTCCAAGAGCGTAATGATCATCTTGATTTATTGGTAAAGGAGCAGCCTCTTCAACAATGTCATTTGTGAACTCATCTTCACCAGCATTCTCGTCCTCGTTGTCTTCAAAAGGATCAACCACAGGAACACGCTCTTCCTCGCTCTCTTCAGAACTAGGAACCATTGGATCAGCAGAAGGCTCCCCCTCAATGTTGCCACCAATAGAGGCATCTAAGCCTGACAAAAGAATGAGATCTTCCTCCAACGTTGATACTCTTTCACGCAGTCGAATAAACTTCCTCTTCAAAGCCTCAAGTAATGTCTCGGCTTCGCGCTTCTCCTCTGCCAATTTCCTGCTTTCATTCCTCAAGTCACTCATCATTACCAAATTCTTCTTTGCTGTTTCCTTCAATTCATCATTTTTAACCTTAAGTCCATCCAAAGCAATTTTATCATCTAGCCACTTTTCCTTTGACTTTGTCAACTCCAAAACTTTACTCTCTAATTCACCAGTCATTTTTCTAAATACACCCAATTCAATGTCATCTTCCTCCCATTTTTTCTTAATCTTCTTTAACTCTAAAACTTCATCCTCTAATTCAACAATCTTTGTTCTTAACACATCAACTTCATTGCTACCATCAACACATTTCTCCTTCAAATTCTTAATCTCAACCTCCAATTCATTGTTCTTCTTTTGTAACTCTTCATAAGTTTTTCTATCAGCTAATCTATTTACCTTAACTTCTTTCAAAAGAGCTTCATAACTTTCTTTTACTTTTTTACCTTTCTCACAAATTTCCTCTCTTTTCTTAAACTCGGACTCAGCATATACCCTTGAAAGTCTCTCCAAGTGAAACTCCTCTCTAAGCTTTAATCTCTCCATTTCAAAGCTTTGTTGCAACTTTTGATTCTCCTCTCTGAGTCTCATATACCTATTCTCCAAAACAGCTTCAACACTATCAAAAGTTTCCCATTGACACGTTCCACGCAGTACCATAACAAGCTCATGAATACTCTTTTTTTCAAAGTTGTTAGGGTTTGTGGAATGTAAACCTGGTGGTGACCCAGGTTCAGTTTTGGGTTGCATGTTGATGATATGGTGAAAAGGTGGAAACTTTAGAAGAAAAAATGGGTTAGTGTGAAAATGGGTTTTCTCTTTGGAATGAAGATGAAGAAACTCAGAAAGTGATTGTATGGTAGGATAAAGGGAAAAAGGTATGGTTAGTGAGGTAAGTACAAAACAAAACAAACTACTTTATCAATCCCAAAAGCATGTTTTTTGTTTGTTGTGTGCTGTCAAAAAGACATTCTTGTCATGCCACGTGAAACAAGTATATCGAAATTTATCGACAATTAACGAAATATTTTAACTTTAAATACTAATTTGACTGAAATAATTTTAAAATTTTGATATATTGGCTATTCGTTATATATTCAAAAAGCAAACTGACTATTATCCATTTTACAATGATAAAGAAATTTTTTATAAATGAATAAAAGAGAATGACAATGAATTTTTTTATAAATGAATGAAAGAGAATGACAATTTACGACATTATCTGTTATCATGTTATAGTGTAATCTCATTATTATAAAGGTTAATAGTGTTTTACTCCCTACAATATATATCACTTTTGGTTTTGCCACCCGTAAACTACTTTTTTTAGATTCCGTCCTTGTAAACTAAAGATTCTCTACAATTGCCCCCCAGACCCCTATGACTCAGTAGAATCTCCTACGTAGCGCTGATGTGGATATTTCTTTTTATTTTTCAATAATTTTTTGGATGACATGCGTAAAAAACATATTACAGGTCAATTATAATTAAAAAATCTGAAAATTAATTTTTGAAAATAAAGAAAAAGAAAAAAATCAGATTATATTTTCTAATATAATAAAAAACTCAGGAACTTAATTATCAAAAAAAAAATTGGAAAATATATTTCTTAAATTAGAAAAATAAATGTGAAATTAAAATAAGTTCAATTATTATTTTTAAATAAAAAATTTTTGTTTACTTTTTCTAAAAAAAAATTCAGCAAAATAAGATAAATTTCTATTATTATAAAAAAAATTGTAAAAAAATTAAATATTCTGGTAAAAAAAATATTTTTTTGAACTCAAACTTTTTTTCTAAAAAAAAAAATTAAATATTCTAGAAAATAAAATTTATTTTTTCAAATTATTTTTTTTTAAAAGAAAAAATTTGGAAAAGTTTTATTTTGAAACAAGTTTTTTAGAAGGATGGCATGCGATCGCGATCTCTGCTAGGGTTTCCGCTAGCCTGATCGGAACCACCATCAAGGTTGATTCCTCCACCGTCTTTCTGCTTGCTGATTGTAGGGATTGATAAATTTGGGTGTCTCGCAGCCGCGTTAATGCTTCACGGCGTTACAAAGGCTGAAACACGTGTTGCCCATAATTTCGAACCCTAGTTTCAGTAACTTTCAGCCTGCGTTTTCTGCTTTTCTCTCTCTCACGGCTGCAGCCATGCCATTTGACTGGCAGGCTGAGTTGTCCACTCCTTCAACTTCACCAATCTCAGCAGCAATGGTGGTTGCTCCACCTCCCAAAATTGTGCAATGTATCTCTTTCGCGCAAGCACTAGCAACCACACCAAAGACCTCCTCTAATGATAATATGCCCAAACCTTTAATTAGAGGGGAGTCTGTTAGCATCACAATTACGCAGCAAATTTATGAAAAAGGTCTGGAGATTTGCAAGCATAACCTTCGGGGTCGACTGGTATTAAACAAGGGAGACAAGCCCTACACCACCAAGGATATTCACCTAAAATTACAAAAACAGTGGAAGACAACTGGTGAATGGAGTATGAGACCTCTAGGGAGTGGATATTTTGAATTCATCTTTTCAAGTGTCATAGATTTGCACATGGTATGGGCCTCAAGAACCGTCAATCTCAAGCCGGGGATTCTAAGATTATTCGAATGGACCAAAGATTTTAACATGAATAAGGAAAGGAATACTCATGCTCAAGTGTGGATTCGTTTGATGGAATTGCCACAAGAGTACTGGATGGATAGGACGCTAAGAGAAATTGCTAGCGTCGTGGGAACACCGCTAATTATCAAAAATGCAACGACCAAGAGACTTTATGGACACTATGCTGGCATATTAGTCGATATGGATTTTTCCCGCAAGATGTTTCATGAAATTACGGTGGAAAGGGAAGGATATTCCTTTAATGTCGAGGTGGCCTATGAGTGGCTCCCAGACTTTTGTTCACACTGCCAGAACATTGGCCATGATGTCACAGCTTACAGATGGCTTTATCCCCGTCAGGACAATAACGCTCACAAACAAGCAGTTGCACAAGGAAAGAAACCAGAACCTACAAAGAAGCAGACATGGATTCCTGTTACTGAAAACCCTTCCGGCATAGGGTCATCTCTTGCTTTCGCTCGCCCTCAACAAGCAACGCCGACATCAGAGGTGCCTCCGCCTCCAGAACCGACAAACACATGTTCCTCCACCACCAGAACCGACATCAGAGGTGACTCCATCTCCACCACTACATCATATAGCCACGACTGTCCCTGCCCCTGTCCCCATTCAGCAGGACATTTCTCTCACGGCAGAGAAGCACCAGGACGTTGATCACGTTCAACAAGAGATCCTTGAGGTAGATAATTCAAATGCACAACATTTTGATGTTGAAGAGAATTTGGAGCAGCCAAGTGATATTCCTTCAGACACGGTAAATAACACTGCTTTGTCTCAAAACTCTTTAAGTATGCAACTCGATAATGTTACAGATGAAATTGTTCGTACTTAAATTATTAATTTTGAACCAATTTTAACGCCGGTCCAGACTTTAGATGTCTCCTCTATAGCGGCAGATCCTAATGCAAATATTGACCCTACTTTACGGAATGAGATGGATTTTATGCAAACATGGTTAGAAAAGGCGGCTGCCACAGAGATGCCTTTTACCCCCGTGATTTCCAAGTCTCAAACGAAAAAATTTAATAAGCAAAAGGTAGATTTTCAAACCAAAACCCGTTCACAGGGTCATATTCCAACCTCTAAATGAAGATTATTTTTTGGAACATTAGGGGGATCGGTAACAATGATTCCCGGATAGCATTTAGAGATATGTGTCATTTAAATACTCCTTCTTTAGTATTTATTGTTGAACCTATGGTTTTGTATGATTCAATCCCAAGCTGGTTTTTGAACAATATTCGAATTACTAAATACTGTTTGAATAAAAGGGAGCCTCTGTGATTTTACAGTTATTTTTGCATCTTCTCAGTGTCTAGTGCTGGAACATGTTTACAAGGGCACTAAAACCTATATTGCTGGAGTTTATGCGAGTACATCATATATTTTACGTAGTCCATTATGGGCTGATTTGACTATGTTGCAAAATACTTTTGTTGCTCCTTGGATTTTTGTGGGGGATTTTAATGCGGTTCTAGGGGCACATGAGAAGAGGGGTCGGCGTCTGCCTTAATCTTTATCTTGTAACGATTTTCTCTCTTGGTCGAATGTCAATTTGTTACTTCATCTGAATACAAATGGGGTGCAATATACTTGGAACAATGGCAGATTAGATACGGATTCAGTTTTTTTGCGCCTTGACCGTGCCATTTGTAATGAAGCTTGGCTTGATTGTTGGGGTGGTACTTTTTGCACGACTTTATTGAGAACACAGTTAGACCACCACCATTTGCTGCTCCATATGGATATTTCAGTTGTTCGTAGGGCTGCCTCTTTTAAAAATTTTAAGACTTGGACATCTCATGATGAATGTCGTCCCTTGGTTTTGTCATCTTAGCAAAAACCGGTTATTGGATCAGGTATGCACAAGCTTCAATCCAAACTTCTCAATGTCAAGAATGCCTTCAAGGTTTGGAATAAAGCGGTTTTTGGTAATGTTCAGAGGCAAGTAAAGTTGGCGGCTAATGAGGTTACTAGAATTCAGAATTTGATTGATGTTTTTGGCTTGGATTATGATCTTCACACATTAGAGTTGGAAGCACAATTAACTTTGACAAGAGCTGTGAATTTTCAGGATCAATTTTGGAGAGAAAAAGCAAGAAATCAAAGTTTTATGTGAATACAGCTTATTTCCATCGGGTTGCTCGCATTAAATCTGCCTCCAAGCCGATTGCTATACTTCACGATGGCAATGTCCGCATCACGGAACCTACGGAGATTGAGGAGCACGCGCTTACATACTTTCAGAATATTTTTGGTGGTGTGAACAATTGTGTCGACAATGGCTTGGTTGCAAAAGTTATCCCGACATTGGTCTCGACGGAGGAAAATGCCACGTTAATTTCTATGCCGCTTTTTGATGAAATTAAAAATGTGATGTTTGATATGAATGCAGATGGCGCACCGGGTCCTGACGGCTTTGGGGGTCATTTTTTTCAGCATTTCTGGGACATTGTTGGTGTGGATGTTGTCAGTTCGGTCCAAGAGTTTTTTTGCACAGGTATTTTGATTCCAAATATTAATGCTAACATTTTGGTGCTAAGTCCAAAAGTCCCGGGTGTTGCCTCCATGGGGGACTTTAGACCTATTGCTTTGGCCAATTTTCAGTTCAAAGTCATTACAAAAATTTTGGCTGACAGACTCACGCTGATTGGTATGCGAATCATTTCTCCTCAGCAAAGGGGTTTTGTTCGAAACCGCAATATTTCGGATTGTGTTATTATTGCTTCGGAGGTGATTAATTTGTTAACAAAGACGCAATTTGGTGGTAATCTTGCCATCAAGGTGGATATCTGCAAAACTTTCGACACTCTTGATTGGATCTTTTTATTGGCGGTCTTAAAGCAGTTTGGTTTCAACAACATTTTCTGTGACTGGATTTTATCTATTTTGCGATCAGCACATCTCTCTATTCTAGTTAATGGTAAAGTTGTGGGATACTTCTCTTGTACTAGAGGCGTGCGCCAAGGGGACCCTCTCTCCCCGTTATTATTTTGTCTGGCAGAAGAATGTTTAAGTCGCTATCTGGAATTGGAGCGGATTAATAATTGTTTGCAGCATATGTCTTACTGTTGAGGTATCTCCCTCCCGACTCATATTCTTTATGCCGCGATGTGTTCATTTGTTGTGTTGGCTCAACGAAAAATATAAAATGTCTGCTCAACATTTTTCAAATATATTCAGACACCTCCGGTCAAATGGTAAATTTTGAGAAAAGTAAATTGTTTACCGGGGCTATGACGGCTACTAGAAGAAATATGTGATAAGTGTCAAAAAGGAGTTAAATAGACTGTATATTTGAGGCACTTTGATTACTTGGTTTGCAAGTTATCCTGCAAAAAGCTCACAAATACTGAAGAATCACTCAATTATGCTTTTCACATCTAATGCCAACTCTTTGTAGGAAAATACACGCCTGGACACTTTAGAAGCAAGAAAACATAAAGAAATGCAAAGGACAACTTTTCGAAGACCAGAACAAAATAGGCAGAAATACATGTTTACTTGCGAGACGAGTAAGTTTACTTGCGAGGCGAGTAAGTTTTCCAGTTTACTCGCCATGGAGAGTAAGTTTACTTGCGAGGCGAGTAAGTTTACCAGTTTACTCGCCATGGCGAGTGAAGTTACGCAAGTAAGGCGGTCTAACCCTCAGAGCTGACGTGGCACAAACCCACTGGTGAAGAAACCACTACTCGCCATGGCGAGCGTTTCTACTTGGGAGGCGAGTTCAGACAGAACAGACCATATAAAAGCTCAT
>Ga0228710_1011997_pt1 | contig 10934 bp, 6 predicted proteins | sample MedpolnodulmetaG_FD_177995 | JGI IMG/M metagenome (GOLD analysis project Ga0228710, IMG submission 177995) | Root nodule microbial communities from Medicago polymorpha collected in Santa Monica, California, United States - pink nodules | ecosystem: Host-associated > Plants > Roots > Nodule... | reverse complement strand
GCTTGAACACCGTGTTCCTCATTATATTTTGTGATGATATTTTAATTAACTGATTTTGGATATTGTCTCTTGTCTTGGACACGAATAAGTAATTTTTTTGTCTCTTGTTTTGCAGCTTACCTCCTATTTTGTTTGCCACTTACAATTTTTTCACTCTTAAAAAGGAAATATTTTCTTTATATATAGAATCTCACCTATAGATTCATTTTTTGTATCTTCGAGCTATCTCACTTTATCTTGGATGCTTCTGAGTCGGAGGAGCATAACAGAACAATTTGATTTGTTTATATTTATTGTAGCCTTGCAACACTTGAGTAAACATTTTTTAACACAGTGCCATCAAAATCAATAAATTCTGTAATATTTGTCACTTAAGAGCTTACAAGATGGGAGCAATTCAGACGAACCTGACCTTGATTTACAGTCAAAACATCAAGGTTAGACAATTTCAACATAACCCCTGCGAAATCCATCGAAAGGTTGATCCGTCATCTGAAGCATAAGCCAATCTGGAAGTCTTCTCTTGAGCCATCAGCTGTTGATCAGCAAACAATAACTCTCTTCCTCTCAACAAACTCTGATAGTAGTGAGTGTCAAAAGATGCTCCATATGGCACTGCAGATGACAATGCTTGCATGTATGACATCCCTTTGTCACTACTAGAGTGATGAACATTCATTGGCTTTGAAACTGTAAACGTCGAAAACGTGTTGTTGCTGCTGATATTATTCTTACTGTTGTCAGGACAGTTTATCCTCATTTGACTGAGAAAATCGAGAGGTATACTTGGGTCTGGTTGCCCTGTTCCTTGAAAGTCGTACAACCTTTGCTGAATGAAATCGCAACCGATTTTTCCAATGTTGTGTCCTCCTGTATTTTATCCAGAAACCAACAGATCTCATTAGCCTTATTCAATGTTTTTGATGTCTTTGTGATCACAGTTGAGACTGCATCAGGCTCAACAGTTCGTAATGCAGTCACGAAATATACCTTATCATATTATATTTATAAATGCACATGTGTAAAGTAATTTACCAAGGAGGCTGACTGTTTCCCGTGCGTTGAATCCTCTAAGATTGAAGAGGTGCAGTGTGCGTGTAATGTTATCGTCAGGCCTTGGATTTTGATCAGTTGCCTCCTGGAAAAACGATTGAAGGCTATCTCGTCTGCCTGTTAAGGCTGGATAGAAAGGCCCACCGCCCTGCGATGGCCATGTCCATAAATAAATCATAGGTGCATAAATAAAGGGAAAATGCATCAGAATTAAGAGCTTTCAAGAGAAGATATATGTTATAAACTTATAGGTGTTAAGAACAAACCAAAATAACGGAATCTCTTGCGGCAAGAGAAAGTATGTCAGCACAAGACACAACGCCAGGACATGCTTGTTCCACATCCTACTTAATCAAGTCAACTTTGTCAAAACCTTTCAATGTTTGATTTGGAATAGCCTTCTTCTCATAGGAACCGTTTCTATCACCATTGTCTTCCAATAGCAAGGAAGCATCACATCCCTGATTTCATAACACCTCAAGTAGTTAGAACAGCAAATCAAAACCATTATGAAAGCAAGAAGATGATTTAGTAAACGTATGAAACAAAGATCAATGCAGTAAATATAAAGACTCCATTTTCAGAGAAAATAAAGAATTAAAGAAGAATGAAAAAAGATTAACTTTTGGATATACTGGATGAAGCAATCATGAAAGAAGAGACGAAGAAGAGAAGGTGCAAGGTCTCTATGATCAAAGTAGATATCGGTAACAGCGGAACGAACAATATCTTCAGCTTGAGGGCAAGAATCCCTATAGAAATTATATTGACGATTGGAACCATCTCTGATTCTTTGATTGAAATCAAATGGAAAAGTATTGGCTGCTAACATGACTGAACCAAAAGAATTCATATGAGAGAAAGAAGAAGATGAAGTTGTTTGTGTTATGGTGTTTTCTGGTTCAGGTTCTCCTCTTGGGTTTCTGAGAGAGAGAAAAACAGGAAGGAATACAATGAATGCAACTATGAACCATGGGTTGAAGATGAAGAATCTCCTCATTTTCTTGATGATGATTATGAAGAACAAGAATAAGAGAAAGAGAAGACTTGTTTAGGAAGTTATTGGGTTGGTTGGAATTCCTTGCAACTGAATGGTTTGGTTAGTTAGCAATGCATATTGATATTCTTTTTATATAGGAAAGGAACTAGGAATGGAATAACTAGGGTATTCTTGTATTTAGTAATATGCGATTAATCTTCTTAGGGGTAAGTAATTCTTCTTCCAGCACCTTTGTTCTCATTATTAAAACTCAAACCCGTAATTCTTCACTTATGGACTCAATCAATCAAAATAATGGATTGATGGGTTATGGAATTACTATTACGAGTTGTGAAATTTGTTTCGTTGATAGTATACAAACAATGTCTTTAAAACACTCGTTAGTATAACACTAACTATATATGTACTAATTAATGGATGAAAAGAGTGCAAGAACTTGATTGTTGAATAATGATGAATGGAACGATTATAAAGATGATTTTATAAAATTAATACACATTTTAAAAAATGTATTATTTTATTTAGGTTTAAATGCAATTTTGGTCCCCCTATTTTAACGTAATCAAAATTTCCTGTAAAAAAAAAAACGTAATCAAAATTTTAATCCCCCTGTTTTTAAAACCACTATTCTGGTCCCCATATTTTACATTTTTTGGGTTTTTTTAGTCCCTCGTCATTTTTTTTTTGTTTTGTAATTTGTCACCTTCATTAATAAAGTGACATCTGTGTGTTGTTATTTATTTTCTATGTCATTAATAGCAATATTTAATTATATAAAAAATAAAAACTAATTGATTAATAATTAAAAAAATGAAAATGAATTAAATTATAAAATGGAATTAGATTTGGAGAAGATGAACCCTAATTTCTAAAATCCCTAATTTATAAAATCCCCCATCTTCATTCTCCTTCTTCTATGCAGGTATGTTTGTTACAGGCATAGTTATTAGTCCACAGATTTCGTTCGGCTATTTTGAAATTATTTCAACGAAACACAATATGGTGGTGTCCTCACTCATTTTCATTTCTGTGTTGTTTAAGTGTACTACCAATTGGACAGTGTTACATATTCATTTATCTCAACAAGTCTATTATTCACATTCTAATCTATCACTTCTTTTTTAGCTTGTATTATTTCTACCAGCTAAAGCATCACAAAAAATTGGATGAATCTTATGCACCAATGGAGTACAAAAGCTACATCAAGCATATGAAAAAAGTTTGTTATAAGTACTCATCAATTTTACTTTGATTTTATTTGAGAGCAAAGTATTGGTGGTAACAATGTAAAGGAGACATGAAAGGAAGAAGGAGAATGAAGATGGTGATTTTAGAAATTAGGTTCAAGTTCTCTCAAATCTGATTCCTTAATTCGTTTTCTATTTTTAAATTAATAATCAATTAGTTTTTATTATGTATATAATTAAATATTGCTATTAATGACATTGAAAATAAATAAGGCAAAACAAAATATCACATCATTAATGAATGTGAAAAATCACCAAAAATGATGGAGGACTAAAAAAACTTAAGAAATGTAAAATAGAGGGACCAAAATAGTGATTTTAAAAATAGGAGGACTAAAATTTCGGTTACGTTAAAATAAGGGGACAAAATTTACATTTAAGTCTTTTATTTACTAATATAACCATTTTTTTTAATATGGATGAATTTTGTAAAGAAGAGTTATATTTTTCTTTATTAGAGAGAAGTCTTATATTAAGAGATAGAGATAACATATAATGAACAAATTCCTTAAAAAAAATATAATGAACAATTTTTTTTCCTCCTAGTTGGTTTGGAAGATCCATGTTGTGACGGTGTGAGTAGAAAAAAAATGGTTGAAGTGAGTTTTTTTTTTTTTTGAAAGAATGGTTGAAGTGAGTTAAATAAGCTACCGTATCATCAAATTAAAAGTTTATTTAGTTATAAAATTAAATGTCTGGGATAAAAAAAAAAATTGAAAATATGAGTTTCATAAAAGTTTCTTAATGGTACATTGTATAAGTCACATAATAGGTTACGTAACCAAGTTTGAATTCCTTATAAGTTTGTCATCGAAGATGCTCTTATAGAAGAATTCTTTTTTTTTTTTTTTTTGTCAAATAGTTTAATGGCTAAAACTTACACAATTAAACATGGAGAAGTGGGGTGTTTGGGGTTTGAACCCCGACCTTTCATATAATATGCAATATCCCTATCAACTGAGATAAGCTCACGGGGATAATAGAAGAATTCTTTAGTAAATAATAATACAATAATGTTCAAAGATATAAATTACCAAATCTCTCCCAAATTCTCATTCAATACTCAATGAACATGAGTTTTTTTAGTTATACATAATAACCAACAACACATTTTTGCAGAGAAATAATGGTTTAAATAGTTACAAATCAATTGTGCATTAATGATAAGGATTAACAAATAAGTTGAATGATTGTTTAATTACGAAGCATATTCTCCATACCCAACTCGTAAACAACCTGATCACATTCGGCATCAATTGTCTGAGTCATGAACCCAAGGGGATTAACAAAACGAATCAAGGAAGGGACACCCATGTTCTTGGTTAGGATAATGCTGTCGGATTCGTTGTCCATAATCTTTGTACATGTACCCTTTCCATTTTCGGCTTTCACCTTGCAAACCTCTTCCTCGTGATCACCTTTGCATTTAATGTTGTAGACACCATCTTTGTCGGTTGTACTCTCCTGAGTGAATGTCACATTTTTGTCTCCCTTTGTGCACTCTAATGTCACTTTAACGCCTGCACATCATTCGATCAAGATTAGACAGACAAGAATCTGAGTTTTTTATTAAATAAAATCATAATGTGAGCTTGAGAAAGCTGAAATAACGATGAAAACTCGAAAACAACAAATATTAAACTCGTCTCAAATTTCATCGCTAAATGTTAGAGATGCTAATTTTGGTGATCAATTTTATTTTTTCCTTCTCTAATTTCTATATTCATTTCAACATTTTTCTAGCATTAATGATATATTAATATTATATACATATATATGATGATAATTTCTGGGCTAGAAGATATAAGTTGTATGATAATATTGTTGTTATTACCTTCTAGGGGTTTGCTGAGCCTTGACTGAAATTGGAACTGGCAAGGATCACAATAGATCTTGCCCACAACAATGAAAAAATCATCACCATTTGCTGTAGCATTTGGTGCAACATTTGGGGCAGCATTTGGTGCAACACGAGCAGCCAAGACAGATGAGAAGCAAAAAGCAGAGACAATGAGAGCAACGACAGCAAATGACCTTGCCATTTTATTTATTTATTGTTGTTTGTTGATGGTATTTTATTGTTCTGCTTTTTTATTTCCCCTTGTGATGAAAAACAATGTGATACTACCAAGTCTTTATATAGAAGCATGCAAGAGCCTTGATCCAATCGTTTGGAATTTGCTATATTTGGAATGAGAAAGACTTGCTCTTTCTTAATGACCTCTAATTGAATCAAGGGTCACAAAAAATTTAGCCCTTGTATGGAATTAGCATTATAGTTTATTTCATCACCTTTGTGTGTCTATATATAGATATATATTGCTAAAATGTAGTGAAAATGGGTGTAAAAGAAGCTATTTCACCCTATATAGATATATATTGCTATAAACAAACACAATATATATAAAAAAAAAATCTTTAAATTATTGAATGGCAAAATTATTTTAATTCTAATTTGTAAAAATTAAGCTCCATGGAGGCCGTTTGTTATAACTTTGAAAAAAACACTTTAAAAATATTGTATCTATTTGTTATAGTTTTTTTTTTTGAAAAAAAAGAGGATGTACAAAAAAAAATCTGAAAACAATTTCAAATGAAAATATAGTAAGAATAGATTTTTAAAAAATATATCTTTTCAGAGGGGGGATAAAATAAGGATCAAAATATTAAGGTAATTTTGTAACAGAAAATTCATTTTATATTGTATTCAAACAAATTAATTTTTTCCTTCAAAGAAATGATTGTTATTACGATAAAATTGATTATGCTTTTTTAGAAAGTCTCTAAATAATAATCTATAAATTATTGAATGTCAATATCATCGTTCTTAATCTATAAAAAGTTAGCCTTTTATTTGATTCACATTTCTAAAACTAAGTTTACGATGTTCATGTATTTTTTATCTTACATTAGGTTTGTTTGATGCAATAGAACTACATTCTTATGAATTTTTCTTTTTTTAGGTAATTCAATTATGAATGACAGTTGCTTATGCCCATGTTCACTCTCTTATTAACATTTATGTTTTATTTTTACAAAACTCATTATCTTATCTAGGATAAATATCTCAACAAATAATTCATATCTACTTTGATTTTATCGTTCAAAAAAAGATTTAAAAAGATATTCTATTAAATAAATGATACACGTGGGAGCCTTGAAGATGAAAAGTAGATAAATGAGGAGAGACGAAAAGACAAATTTGAGTAAAGCAAGACGACCGTCCATTGAAAGATCTTTACTCTTCCATCCAGATAACCTTTTACGGATGTTGTCCAACAGAGGATGCCAAGAAGATAATCGACACGAATTTTCACCAATAGGAAGGCCCAAATAAATAAACAAGAGCTGACCAACTTTGTAATTTTATTTTATTGGAAGTATCACCAAGGATTATTATTATTATTATTGTTGTTGTTGTTCACTACTAAAAAAACAAAAAATTAGTGAGGGAAAACATGAAATCCCTCTCTAGTTTCATCACTAAATTTTGTGACCAAGAAGTTTGCGAGAGATTTTATTTTTTCCGTCACTAATTTCCGTCCCAAATTTTACTTTTTCTAGTAGTGGTTGTTGTTGTTATATTATTATTATTATCGGGGATGATAATGGATGCCCACATATATACATGATAGTTAACTTTCTCTATTTGATGAAATTGATATTTATGTCGTTCTCACATTCGTGTGAATATCCGTTAGACGAGAACTAGTGGATATTAAGGTAAAATGATTTTTTTTATACAAAAAAGTTCATTATTATAAAATAATTGTAATTATGTAGTATTTATTCCTTAAATTTTATTATTAATAATTGTGGCACTAATGATCATTTTACAACTATTCCAAGTGAGCTTTGGACAACGTCTCTTAAAGTTAAAAAATCAAGTTCTTACCATTTAGCTGACACCTCTTAGATTTATTTCTTCTATTTTGAGTAGACAAAAATATTATACCACACGCTTTGATCAGTTTAACAACAAATTACCAATCAAACAAAAATCATTAATATAGAAATCAAATTATATTATATTTCAGGATGAGAAGATTTTTACTTAAGTAATATGACAATAGTATAATATAGTTTTTAAGTAATATGGCAATAGTATAATTTTACTAATTCAATAACAGGTATGGATTTATGCGAGTTGGGTACTTAAAATATGTTTATTTTATTTTATATGTGTTAATAATTTTACTAAATTCAATTAATTTCTTTCGTCTATGCATTTATTAATTTACGAGTATTTAACATATTGTTTATTTCATTCTATTTGCGTGTACCCATCAAGATATTTCTCATGATGTTTAATTATATCTGCAGATACTATGCATACAAAATTTTGGTCATCTTTAATTATATGTTTAACTCGGGTAGCGCTGGGTAAATACACTAGTAATATTTGTAAAATAGAGAGTGGAGTTATCATCAGTTCAATTCACCGGTTTCTTGGATCTTGAAATGAAAAATCGAGAACAGATCAAAATAGATTGGTTTAGATTGGTTCGGTTCGGTTTTGAGCCAAACTAGACAATGTCGGATATTTTTTCGGTTTGGTTTGGTTTGGACTTTCAATTTAGTCGATTTTGTCCTTACCGCTTACACCCTAACCGTAACATCAAACTAAAAGTTAGTTATTTTTTAAATTCAAACTTTTAAATATAAAAAAACTTTAAAAGTGTGAGTTTCACAATAGTTGTTTAATTCCTTTATTATTGGATCAAACTATACACTTCAATTGCATAAGAGTGATGTTGCATTATGTGAGTCACTTAAAAAATAGTTATAAAAGCAAGTTTCAATTCCTTATAAACTTTCCAACGAAGATGCTGAAATGTTTTGATAAGCGACTTGAGGAAGTAATTAATTAGTTATTTAGTCAATGTTCACAATTGTCAATAATGAATAATAGAAGAATTCTTTAGAAATAATAATAAAATAATAGTCAAAGATATAAAATACCAAATCTCTCCAAATTCTCATTCAATACTCAATAAACATGAGTTTGTATAGTTACACATGATAACCAACAACACATTTTTGCAGAGAAATAATAATTTAAACAGATACAGGTCAATTGTGCCAATATAAATTTCACAACATTAAGTGGCTTTTATTTTATTTTCCGATTAGGTTTAATGAATAAGTTGAATGATTGTTTAATCAATCATCAAGCTTGTCCAAACCCAACTCAGTGATAACCTTTCCACATTGAGGATCAACTGTCTCAGTCATGAATCCGAGGGCATTAACAAAACGAACCAAGGAAGGAACACCCATGTTCTTGGTGAGGACAATCCTGTCGGATTCGTTGTCCATAATCTTTCTACAGTTTCCCTTTTCATTTACGGCGTTCACCTTGCAAACCTCTTCCTCGTGATCACCTTTACATTCAATGTTGTAGGTACCAGTTTCGTCGGTGGTGCTCTCCTTCACAAATGTCACATTGTTGTCTCCCTTTGTGCACTCTAAAGTCACCTTAACACCTGCACATCATTTAATGAAGATTAGACGGTCGAGAATTTGAGTTTTTTTATTTACTAGAATCATAATGTTAACTGGAAAAAGTTGAAATAACGACGGAAATTCAGAGACAAAAAAAGATTAAATTCATCTCAAATTTCGTCGCTAAATGTTAGAGATGCTAAATTTGCTGATCAATTTTATCTTTTTCATCTATAATTTCTCTCGTTATTTCAACTTTTTTCTAGGAGAAATGATATATTATATACATATATATATGATGATAAATTATGGGCTAAAAAATATTGTTGTTATTACCTGATAGGGGTTTGCTAAGCCTTGACTCAAATTGGAAGCCGCAAGGATCACAGTAGATTTGGCCAACAACAATGAAAAAATCATCTTTATTTGCTGCTGCATTAGTTGTTGGTATAGCATTTGGTGCAACACGAGCAGCCAAGGCAGATGAGAAGCAAAAAGCAGAAACAATGAGAGCAACGACAGCAAATGACCTTGCCATTTTATTTATTTATTTATTGTTGTTTGGTGATTTATTGTTCTGCTTTTTGATTTCCCCTTGTGATGAAAAACAATGGGATATTACCAAGTCTTATATAGGAGCATGCAAGAATCTTGGTCCAATCGTTTGTGTGTGGTAATTAACTAATTATGGAGATTTTTATATTTGGAATGAGAAAGACTTGTTTATTTGACTTAACAAATGAATGAGACAAAACTTCGGAGCCTCATTCAAATTTGTACTGCCTATTTGGAAAAATAAATATAATTACTATTATTGATGTGGACATGATTTATTTTAATTTCTTTTATCTCAATTAGAAAAAAGAAACAAAATGCTTGTGTAGTTAAAAAGTTCAAAATTGGAACCAAGGTTTTACATCTTGAGAGTTTACCTCAACTCATTTTGCCTAGGTAAACTCGACTCGAGAACTCGTACGAGTTTACCTTAAATTAAATGAAATAAAATTTATTATTTACATGACATATATATGTAAACTAATATAATATTAACTTGTGCCCTCAAGGGCACATGTTAAAAAACTCATTATAGAAATATGTGTATTAAAAGCCGTGCATTTAACTTCTTAAAAGTCAAACTATTATGTTTTTCAATGTAAATTTGCTCTTTTTGGGTTCTTTAAATGTGCCTTTACGGCACAAGTTAGCATGACCTTTTGGATAATTTTATTAACAACTTTAGGAACTTGTGAAACTTGCTTTTTTGGATGGTTAAGACTTAAGAGTCTTATGAAACATTATGTTCAACTAAATATCAAAAAGAACTTCCAAAATCATAAGTTTCATAAGACTCTTAAGTCTTAACCATCCAAAAAAGCAAGTTTCACAAGTTCTTAAAGTTGTTAATAAAACTATCCAAAAAATAAACTAGTTAATTTCTTTAAAAGATCAAGCCTTTTAAAGTTCCATAACATCATTTTACATTTCTAGCATCACCAGAGATGACTTTTTGGAAAAAACTATATTTTACTTTTCTAGCATCACCAACAAAACAATTAAAATTAAATCTAGAGAAAATCGGGTTATTACAGTTTTACTCATCAGTAGGCGTCCATGAAGCTGAGGGTCTTGAATCTAGAGGCGTTGTCGATCAAGTGGTCAATGTAACGCCCCAGTTTATTATTTAATTATTTTTGGTTGAGTTTAGAGTCTTTTATATGACTTATGTGATTTTTATTGATTTATGACATGTTGTGGTGTTTTAATATTTTTTTAAGTGGCTTTATATTATATTTTTTTTAGTAGAATATGTTGGATATTTAGAATAAATATATTTGAGGGGCTGGTTTGGATTTAGTTAGAAAATACGTTGATTTAGTTAGAAAATATGTGGATGTAGTTAGAAAATATGTGTGGATGTAGTTAGAAAATATGTGGATTTAGTTAGAAAATATGTTGAGGGTGTGAGATATAAAAGCTAAGAGCCAGACACAAATTAGATTTAGAAGCTTTTGGAGAAAAGAGGAGAACCAAGAGAAGAGGAGAACCAAGAGAAGAGAAGAACTCGTAGAACCTTGCAATCATCTAATCTAAGGTAAGGGTGGGACTAATATTCTCTAATCTTAAGTGGTATAATTCTGAAATTGAATTTAGCATGTAGTTTTGTTGTTGTTCATGAGAATTTGAGAATT
>Ga0228710_1011994_pt1 | contig 10938 bp, 8 predicted proteins | sample MedpolnodulmetaG_FD_177995 | JGI IMG/M metagenome (GOLD analysis project Ga0228710, IMG submission 177995) | Root nodule microbial communities from Medicago polymorpha collected in Santa Monica, California, United States - pink nodules | ecosystem: Host-associated > Plants > Roots > Nodule... | reverse complement strand
CATGTTATTAATTATAATAGAAAATACATGCTATCATTATTTTAAAAATGACAATATTTTTAAAAATGGTAGAATATCAAGATAATAAATAAGGAATGATCTTCTAATCCCATCAGGATAATTCTTAACCCAGCTTATACTCAGGATAGAAATTACAAAGGAAAGTCAGGATAGGATAGAAAAATGGTTTATTTTATCCTATCCCTTTGGTGCATCAAACATAAGATTTCAGTAGGATATGATTAATGTATCATATCCTGTCTTCCTATCCTGACCATCAAACGGACCCTAATGTTTTGTGCATGATTGGACCTTTATTCTTTTATCTTGGATATAATGCTTGTCTTAAAATTCTTAATGAATAAGTAATGGTTGATGCGTGAAATATTTTATTACTGTATTTTTTAAAATAAATTAGTAATTTATTTCTTAGAAGTATTTTATTGTTGTCTTCGTGAGTTTAGCTCAGTTGATATGGATAATACATAATATATGTCAGGTTCGGAGTTCGAACCCCAGCCACCACCAAAAAAAGAAGTATGTTTTGGGTTGGCTTTTTCTTCTTCCAATACCTTAAACAAATTTGACTATACAAATGTTATTTTGTTGGTATCATTAAAAAACATATGAATTTGTTATACTTTTTTGAAAGATATTATATTTCTTATATTACTGGTATATTGAAAAAGATTAAGTATAATTTATTATAATATAAAAGTGCAAAATATCTATTATCTATATCTATAATTTTAATCAAAATTGCATAAAACTACTTTTTTTTGTTTTTGGATAAGGCCAAGAGAAAGGTTAGGCATCCGAGAGAGTCTGAAGCATTCTAACTAGGTTGGCACCCAACAAACACCCCATCCTCTACCGCCTTTCCAATACGTAATATTATTAAAAAATGGGGGAAAATCTGTACAAAAAGAGGGGGGACAAGGCCAAGACCCTCAAAATAATAAAGAAAATAGACAGAAAAAAATAAATAGAAAAGAAACAGACAAAGCTAAGGAAATCTGAAATTGGGAAGCCTGTGTCTGTCCCTAACAAAGTCTGCCAACAATGAAGGAGGTAAAATGTTGAACCAAATAGTGCATTAATCTCATGTCCCATAGCTGCAAGTCCGTCTACACAGCAATTCCCTTCGCGAAAAATATGAGAGCAAATAACCATCAAACCTTGATGAGTGCAGTTATGCCAAAGGTCTCTAAGACTACCCCGGATTTCCAAAAAATTATATTCATTTAAACGGTGGACAAGGACCCTGAGAACGGGTTATTATGGTGACTTCTGTAAATTCTTTTTTTTCTTTGACTTGGAAACAACGTCTACAAAAGGTTTATCCATAGCTGCTGCCTTTGATAACCAATCTTGCATAAAATTTATGTCCTTCTGTAACACCGGATCTATCTGAGCATCAGCCGGAGCTACAATACTACTTATATCTGGATTTGTATTTTTTACGGGAGATAAAATATGTGAATGGTGATCCTCTATGTCAGTAGGAATTCTGTCATCGGAAACATTCTCTAGTTGCATGATTAAATTATTATTTTGAATAATCGGGCTAAGAGAAGTAGTAGTGATTACCAAAGGTGTCGGTATGGCTGCAGGAATAGCATATGTGCTTTCATCGCGGTTAATATCCTGTGTTTCAACCGGTATTGCTTCTGAATGATCAGCAGTGCTCTCCCTTTGGTGCTAGTTCGGATCAAGCTGAGGAGCAGACTGCACTGGCTCGGCATCTGTTGTCTTTTGTACGTGAGCAGCTGAATTATGTTGTGGTTCAGCTTCAATTTCCTCTTCAACTTGTACCTGTTCGAGAATAGTAGTTGCACCAAAATCTAGTGAGGAGCCATCAACTGAGTTATTTTGTGACTCTTCAACTCGTGCCGGTTCTAGAATAGTAGTGGCAGCAAAGGCTAGTGAGGAGCCAATGCCAGTTGGATTTTCCTTTATAGGAACCCACATATTCTTTGTTATAGGAACATGATCTTCCCCTTATCAATTCGTTCCTTAGGGGCAGATGTTTCCTGCCTGGGGTATAGCCGTCTGCAGACCGTGACGTCGTGACCAATATTCTGACAATGAGAACAGAAATCAGGCAACCATTCATAGGCCGCCGCAACCGTGAAGGCAAACCCTTCCCTTTCAAAAACAATCTCATGAAATAACTTACGTGAGAAATCCATATCAACAAGAATCCTTGCATAATGTCCAAACAAACGCTTTGTCGTCGCGTTGTCTATCACAAGAGGTGTCCCCAACGCTCTTGCAATCTCTCCAAGCGTCCGTTCTATTCAGTACTCCTGAGGTAGTTCGAGCAAGCGAATCCACACTTGAGCATGTGAATTACGCTGAGTGTGCATATTGAAGTCTTTGGACCACTCAAACAGCCGAAGGACACCCAGTTTCAAGTTTACAGTGCATGCTACCCACACAGTACGTATATCCATCTCTGAAGCAAAGAAAAATTCGTAAAACCCTCTTCCTAAAGACATCATGCGCCAGGCACCTGCTGTCTTCCATAGCCTCTGCAATCGCGATTCAATTTCCCTTGTTGAAAATATCTTGTCCCCCTTGTTCAACACAAGTCTGCCCCTCAAATTTGACTTACAGAAGTCTGTTCCTCGGTCATAAATTTCCTGGGTGATTTTAACACCGAGTGTTTCTCCACGTATTTTTGGCTGCGGCAGATTATCATTGGAAGTCGCCCTGGTTGGCCCTGTTAGAGCCTGAGCAAACGAAACCACTTGCAGAGGCGGTGGTGGCGTGGCAGCCCTTGCAACTTTGGGAGCGGTTGTAAGGGTGGCCATCTCAGCCTGCCAGTCAAACATGGCAGCTGAGAGCGTAAGCACAGGAAGCTAGAAAATTGAATACGATGAATTTAACTATGGATCAGTTGTGCACCAAATTGTTGTGTTGAGAATAATCAATGGAAAGTCACAAAACGGTGGAAAGAAAAAGCCCCACACAATACCAATTGTAAGATGTGAGATAGATAGCACACTCAATATATGGAAGATTCAAAAGCCACTGATTGCTAGCAGGTGAATCAACTAGCAAACAATTGGCAATGGATTTTGAATAAAATTGAGGGGTGGGGGGGACGGTACTCATGCTAAGTAAAAACCCTAGCAGAGCGTTCTTTCAACTTATTCCGTACAATACCATAACGCGCTTAGTTCTGTAAAACTACTTTTCATAATTTATATGTATTGACACAATAAGAAGATGGGGCAGAAGCGTTCGTCTATACGCTAGTAAGTGATAAAAATAAGAATAAATTACACTCCCTCTCCTCTAAAAGAAGCTTGAATTACACGATCCTTCCCTCTTATGTTAAAATATACACTACCCTCTCTTGGAAAGTAAAATTTATACTCTCCACCCTTATAAGATGATTGAATTACAACCCCCATCCTTAATAATTAATTATGCACTACATTTTAATCCATTTTAACATAAATAAATATTTTTATGATATATACTAATTTGAACCACCGTTTTTTTTGTTACAATTTGAACCACCATTTAAGAAAAATAAATTCATTTCATTATAATTTAATGTCAATGATAATTAAATTTAAATATTTTGCTATTAATTTTATAATTTAGAGTATAAAATTAACTTTTAAATAAGTATACTTTATTGTCTTTAGTAAATTTTCACATATTTTAATTTTATTTTGGGTTGTTTCACATTTTATAATTCGGTTTAAAATTATATGTTAATAAAATTATGAATAAAAAATAGCGAAAACTATGTATTTAAATTTTGATTATATTAAAATATACTCACTATACTTTTTTTTTTTTAAGTGTGTTAGATTTTTTTTTTCTTCTAGATTATTAGAAATAAAAAAAAAATTAATGAGGAAGTAAAGTGTAGATTTTAACATAAGAGTGGAGGGAAATGTAATTCAAGCTTATCTTAGGGGAGGAGAGCGAAATATTTTCTAATACGTTTTGAATAAGACGGGAGGAGTGTGTATATTTTAACATAAGAAGTGAAGGAAGTGTAATTCAAGTATCTTTGATGGATGGGGAGTGTAATTTACTCTAAAAATAATAACATAACTGTTACAAAGCAAAACTTTAGATTAAGAAAGCTACGTTGTTTTATATCTAAAAAATTAAAGACATCTTAATATCTATGAATTATCATTCTCTACATGTATTTATATGTTTTCTGTATGTTTGTGACCAAATAATTATTGAATAATTTATCTCTCATACCTTTGAATATGTGACCAAATAAAATTTTCAATATTTTTTATGCGGGGTCAATACTTAATTTTTAACAGACCATAAATCAAATTAGAGTAAATTACACTACCCTCCCTTCAAAGATGCTTGAACTACACTCTCCTCCCTCTTATGATAAAATATACACTCTCTTCCCTTGAAAAGTAAAATCTACACTCTCCTCCCTTATAAGATGCTTGAATTACAACCCTCTCTCTTGATAATTAAATCTTCACTACACTTTAATCTATTTTAACACAAATAAATATTTTTATGATATATACTAATTTTCAACCACCATTTAAAAAAAATAAATTCATTTCTTTATAATTTAAATGTCAATGATAGTTAAATTTAAATATTTTGCTATTAATTTTATAATTTATAGTGTAAAATTAACTTTTAAATAACCATACTTTATTTTCTTTAGTAATTTTTCACATATTTTAATTTTATCTTTGGTTGTTTCAAATTATCTAATACGGTTTAAAACTATATGTTAATGAAATTGTGAATAAAAAATAGCGAAAAATATGTATTTAAATTTTTATTATATTAAAATAGACCCGCAGTACTATTTTTTTCCGAAGTGTGTTAGATTATTATTTTTTGGGTAATGTTAACCGGTGCCCCCAGGGCACTGATTTAGGAAACCAACAAAATAAAGTTTTAAATTAAAAAAAAATACTTTTTAGATTTTTAATGACCCTTATTTTTCTGCTAGATTATTATAAATAAATATTGAGGGAGTAAAGTATAGATTTTAACATAGGGGGGGGGGAGAATTTAATTCAAGCTTCTCTTAGGGGAGGAGAGTGAAATGCTTTCTAAAATGTTTTGAATAAGAGGAGAGGGAAGTGTATATTTTAACATAAGAGGGGAGGGGGAATGTAATTCAAGTATATTTGAGGAGAGGAGAGTGTAATATACTCATCAAATTATTGAATACTTTATAACTAAATAATTGAGTGGGGGCAGGTGGCCTCCAATGTAGTATGAATATATTTGTGTCTATTTAGTGGAATGCTTCTTTAATTAATCAGAAGTGGAGAATCAATTTGTAACACTTTGTAAGTGCAGCTAAATAAGCCATAATGATAGGCTTTCTCTTAAATTCCTAGCCTTGTTGCTATGTTTTCCGGATTTCATCTTAGTGTTTTTTAAATTTTGGCATATGATTACTTGAGCTTGACTAATCAAGGTGACACTTGCTATAAGTATAACAAGACCAAATAATCATATGTTTATATGAATTATGGGTATTAATGTTTGAATAGGTGACAATTTATATAGGCATTACAAGACCAAACAATCATTTAGTTATAATCAAATATTTTCAAAGGAATTGAATAATTATAACTATAATTCATAATCTTAGACATCAATTTTGTTGAAAGACAAATGTATGGCTGATCTATAAAATGAAACAAATATTCATAACATCAATATACATAGCAATATTGGGGGACTTGGGATTGGAATATCTATCTTGTGATGGAAATCACACAATCCTAAGTTTTTTTTATTTTATTGCTAAAATCTTTTTCCAAATGAATCAGCAATCTCTTAATTAATTGCATACTTAGAAGAAAAAAGCTACCTTGAGATTCATAAGTTCTTGTGAGATCGATATTTTTAGTACGACGGTAAAACCGTGCATTTGCGCGCTTATCATCATTCAATTTTACATTTTTAGGTGTTAAATTCTTTTTTCAGGGAAATGGAAAATATATTAACAAAAAAGAACAGAACTGGGGGGACATTAGACATGACCATAATCAACCAAGCGGGAGCACATCGTGATTCAACATGAAAAAGAAACAACCCAATCAATCCTAACAAAACGAACTCCCCTCATGGGCGCAACCCAGCGAACCCGCGTACGGACTCGAAACCAGTTAAAAAAAATGACGAGAGAGCATCCGTAGGATAAAAGAGGGTTTTAGATTGGCGAATGGGTCGACCGTCAACACGGTAACAAGATCCACGTACCAGCTGAACGAAGCAGCGGGTATAAGCTCTTTCGAGCAACACTCTGAGAACAATCACAAGGATTGCGACAGACAAAGGCGGTACCAGATTGAAGGCGAACCTGATACATCGAGACTTGCAGCTCATGTTAAATCATATGCGAAACCGGAAGTCAATGTGACTTCGCAGCAAGTTAAGTCGTGTAAAATCGGGTAGAATCAAATATAATTGAGAGAAAATAACTTGATTTTATTGAGTATACTCAATTTTAAAGAAATCAACTATTCCCTTTAGCAGTCTTAGCTTAACAACTCTAGAAGCATATCAAACTCTTGTTTTTTAGATAGTTTTTTGAATGTTTTATTTTTATTTGATGGGGTAATTTATTTAGTTTGATACAAGTTTATGAGCACAACACTTTGTTATGACAATTTAATATATTTTTGTTTTATAATTAAGTTGAGATTTAGAATTTATTTACGTGTGGCAAATAATATATAAGTATATATATATATGTCATGTATATGATTATTTTAATATAAGGTAAACTTGCACGATAAATTCATACATGTTTATGAGTGAACGTATTCTACATTGACAAAACAAATTGACGTAAAAACACGAGTCTAACAACTTTCGAGAACTTTTTTATTCTTCCTTCTCATTGGACACTATTCGGCCTACTTATGAACCAAAAATATCATTAAAAAAACCAGTAAAAAAACATAATCTTTCCACCTTCATTATTATCCAAAATTGAAATTTGGCTGCAACAAAGACTACAACAACACACACAACCTCATGGTAATTAAAAACATACATTTTCCATGCGAACCAAAACAAACCAATCAACTTGCTCCGTACGTTACAAAAGAAAACAAACTGAATCTCAAACCGGTGTCTGCTGCTCATGAGGTGGACCTTTACACCTCTCATTTCATGTTTTCTACTTTTTATTTTTATAACTATTGTTATTTACATTTTTGCTTTGGTTACTATGATTTTATTTTTCAATTAAACCATAATTATATGATCATAGAATGGAATAAAAACATGTGTATACGTGGGGTTGGTGAAGAAGTGATATGGAGGACCCATTTGAGCGCCGTCCGGGACCCACAATGCCGCAACCCACCATATTAACATCCAAGCACGCACATGATCATGATGTGATGATAATGTTTATGTTATCGTTTGTTACATGTTTTTTATGTTATGATAGCAATAGCATGATAATATATACTACCATACAACTAACCCAATCTCCAACAAAATTGTGGGTGTAATTGTATGGCTCTATGCTTTATGTCATCATGTCCTATCCAACTCATTCATCACCGTCACACAGTACATTTTATGGTCCTGCCTGCATAGTATAGTTTCCAGATTGGACGGGTTCGATTTAAATTGCTAGATCATATATAGGTTGTTGTATAGTAAAACTTTAAACATTTTACTTTGAAAATTCAATAATTATTCCCACACCGCACAATAATATATATCTTATAATGAGAAACTCTTGGGTGGACACAAGAATTTGAACCCTCTATTTGGTCGCACACACATAAAAAGAAGAAAGTAGAAAAAATAACAATTAAATAATCATCAACTTTTAAATGATTATAGCATGTCCATTTTTTTTTTGTGTGACCAAATAGAGGGTCCAAATTCTTGTGTCCACCCAAGAATTATTCTTGAATTACTATTGAGTAACCTTTTACTGAATACGTATACATTTTATATTCGATTAAAAAATTATGTTTTTGACTGACCAACATATACGGTATACCATGCTTAACGGTGAAATATCGAGCAGAAGTCTAATCTCTAAGATGTTCCAAACGTGTCTTGGGTCCAATAAACCCTCTATCGAGTAGAGCGTCATATATGTGATAACCTAAACGCTACCTACACCACTCCTTCATCAAGGAAACGCCAATCATGCACCTAAAAGGTGGGAGGGTAGCACTTGGATGGCATTGGGGTGTCAATGTTATGATATTGGTGAACCACAATGCCATAAGTGGCTTTCTTCTTTCTCTTTCACAAGGATTTTTTGTTTTTTTGTACACTTGTGACATTGTGGTTGGTCAATGTCACATGACATTGACACCCCAATGTCACCCGGTGCTACCAAGGTGGGAAGGTTCAGATTTCTCATATTTCGTAACACCAACCATCATGACTTTTTAAATGTTCGTTGGTTAGGAGATATCGACAATCATAACAACCTTCCAATGTCTTCTCCACCCTTCACCGTAGCGAGTAACACTTTCTATTTTAAAACCTCTCTGCTCTCTTGTATATTGTAGTGTTGGAATCTTGCAGGTACCCCCCTACCCACCCAATAACTCATCATACAATTGTTGTTTTTCTCTAGACGTCGTTCTTCTGATCAATAATAAGGACATATGATATCTTGAACAATCTCATGCAAGTCATCCATAATTAGAATTGTATCATCAAATAGCAAATATGGAGTCTTCAACAAGTGTAAAGTTATCGACAATCATCACAACTTATCACAATCACGTAAAGCCTGTTTTCGTTTGATCGAACTGTCGGAACAACACTCCTTCATTGTAGTCACACTGTAAAAGAAGAGATGAAACACATGAGAAATGAAGGTCCCCACAAACCAATTAGTTGATCTCCCCATAAGGTTCTTGTGACCTACTAATTAAAGTCGAACATTCGCATCATCAACCATGCAGGTAAGCACCAAATTGTTCTGGGTCATTTGGACCTAGTGATCACACAAATAATGCGCCCAATAGACTGTTCACGCGAAGAAACTTGAACCTCGGCATCTTTGTCAAAAAATTTGCGGTGAAGGTTCTTACGATGATCTAACCATGCCTAAAAAATTAGAATACAACATTTGACATATGAGAATATGTTTACTCAGAAAAAGTTGCAGTGTTGCACGTTTTGGTTGAAATCAAAATAAATTGAGGTGTCTTTGAAATTCTATGAAACTTTGCAAATTCTTCCTATATATGTTTATAGATGTCAAACAATCATCTCAAAATCTGATTTCTAGGTCAAGATTTTGTTGGTTTGTTTATCGATTTTTCGATGCTTTAAACATTTTGCACTTTTCTTTATTTTTCTGTTGTAGGTTTTTTTTATTATTACAAAATGCGTTGGTTTACTATAAAAAAATATAAAAGCCCATATTTAGACATATTTTTACGTCCATTCTAGAATGTCCCATACATAAGTACATTTCGAAAGGGTGTTGGTATAATTCCAATGGTTTTGCGATGAGTAGGATTGATAGGGCGTTGATTTCGGAGGAATGAGGGGAGTACTGGGGAAATGTCTATTTGTGGCCTCTTCCGAGAGATGTCTCCGATCATTGTCCGTTGGTGTTAAAGGGAGATATTACCGATTGGGGTCCTAAACCTTTCCGTTTCAAAAACCATTGGATGGAGAATCGGAAGTTTAAGGGGGTGGTGGAGGAGGCTTGGAGGAAGTATGGGAGGAGTGGGTGGATGAGTTTAGTTTTAAAAGGGAAGTTGAAAGGGCTTAAGGGTGATATTAGAGAGTGGAATAAGGTGGAATATGGTAATGTTGAGATGCGGTTAACTTTGTTAAGGGAGGAAATTGAGGAGCTTGACCGAAAATGTGAAGATAGCCTTTTAACGACTCAAGAAGTGGAGGTGAGAAAGTTAAATTTTGAGGAACTTTGGAGGCTTTGGAAAAGTAAGAGACCTTGATTTTCCAAAGATCTAGGTCCAAATGGCTCAAAGAGGGGGATGCAAATTCGAAGTTCTTCCATAGTTGTGTGAAGAGTAGAATGCATAGTAATGGGATTAAGGTGCTTAAGGTGGATAATGATTGGGTGTTTGGTGTTAATGAGATTAGAAAAGTGGTGGTGGATTATTTCAAAAACCATGTGAAGGGTGCCGAGTGGGAAAGACCGAAGTTGGATAGGGTTACTTTTGCTTCTACCTCTGATGTTGATAATGATTTCCTTGTTTCCCCTTTCTCTTTGGAGGAGATAGAGTTGGTTGTTAAGCAAAGTGATGGGAATAAGAGTCCCAACCCAGATGGTTTCAATTTTGTTGTCTTCAAAGATTTTTGGTATCTTATGAAAAATGAAGTGAGGATTTTCTTCGATCAATTCTTTGGTAATGAAGTTCTCCCAAGGTGTCTTTTATCTTACTTTGTCACTCTTATCCCTAAGGTAAAAGGCCCTTCCTCTCTTAAGGATTTTAGACCTATTTCGTTATTGGGTAGTTTGTATAAGATCCTTGCTAAGGTGTTGGCCGGAAGGCTATCAAAAGTGATGAGTTCGGTGATATCCAAATCTCAATCGACTTTCTTAAAAGGTAGACAATTGGTGGATGGGGTGATGATTGTGAATGAGGTGGTTGAGTTGGCTAGGCTACGGAACCGTGAATGTTTAATTCTTAAGGTGGATTTTGAGAAAGCTTATGATTCGATGGATTGGAATTTTTTGGAGTATATGCTTAAGAGGGTGGGCTTTGTGGGGAAGTGGATTGCTTGGATGAAGGCATGTGTCTTTGGGGGTAGTATGTCTATTCTTGTGAATGGATGTCCAACCGAAGAGATTGATATTAAAAGAGGCCTTAAGCAAGGAGATCCGTTAGCCCCTTTCCTTTTTCTTTTGGTGGCGGAGGGCTTTAGTGGTCTTATGGAAAATGCGGTGAACCGAAATCTTTTCAAGGGGTTTCAAGTTAAGAGGGGAGG
>Ga0228710_1011992_pt1 | contig 10941 bp, 5 predicted proteins | sample MedpolnodulmetaG_FD_177995 | JGI IMG/M metagenome (GOLD analysis project Ga0228710, IMG submission 177995) | Root nodule microbial communities from Medicago polymorpha collected in Santa Monica, California, United States - pink nodules | ecosystem: Host-associated > Plants > Roots > Nodule... | reverse complement strand
GTATTTGTTTTGTTGTTTTTTTTTTTTTTTTTTTTTTTTTTTTGCATATGGGCTTCAAAAGAGAGGAATATTTTCATATTTGATATTGGCGGAGACACATTTGATATGTCTATACATATAATTAAAGTTAAGTCTTTGAAGGTAAAGACACTGCTGGAGGCATCAGAAGGTGAACTGCTGGAGGAGAGGACTTTGATAATAGAATGGTGAAATGGTGAACTGTTTTGTAGAGGAGTTAAAAAGGAAAAATTAAACAAAGTAGACATTATTGGCAACACTAAAAGCATCAGAAGGTTAAGAACCTCGTGTGAAAAAGCAAAAATAACTTGTGCGCGGTTGCTATTGATACCACTATTGAGATAGATGCTTTCTTTGAAAAATATTGATTTTTGTTCATCAGTAACTCGTGCGCTGTTTGAGGAACTCAATATGGACCTTTTTCCGAAGTGTATGGAAACAGTAAATATGTGTGCTCGAGGATTCCAAAGGTGCAGCACCTATTTCAAATTTTCAAGGGGAAGGATCGGTGTAAAAGCATCAATGCTGACAAGTCCATTCTTGTAACACTTTTAATCCTCGAGGCCATTCGTTGAATGTATATTTTTAAGATAGATGCTGATGGAATCTTAACTGTATCTGCTGAGGAAGACTCTACTGTAAATAAGGAGATTACATAACCAATGACAAAGAAGTCTTTCAACTGAGAACATCATAAGCATGATTGAAGAATCTGAGAAATACAAGGATGAAGATGTAAAGTACTAGAAAAAAGTTAAAGCAGTGAATTCTCTACTCGAGCTAGCAAAATAAGAAAGAGGTGTTCAAGGATTGTTTGGATAAGTTGACGAGTATCGTAAAATCCACTAGCCAGATTTATTAACTAGTAATTTTCGATTTTATGCGTGTGAAATTTGAAATAATTATGAACCATATCATCTATAGTTTAATGTTAGTTTACTTCCAGTTATTGAATTGATCCTTGCACTCAGTTTTATATCTCTGGTCCAACTTTTGTCAATCAAAATCAGAATTTTGTGCATTGTATTTTTCAGTGATGCTATTGTGAACGCAAAGGCCATAAGGAGGTTGGGAACGGCATGCGATAGAGACAAAATGACAATATTTTTTTCTTTTCTCACCGCCATTAAGGTAGATTCTTTGTTTCACTGCTTAAACTTCTTTTTGTCCATCACTCATGCCAAGTTTGAGGAAATCAATATGGAACTCTCCAACAAGTGTTTGGAACTGTTGAGAGTCTTATTGATGCCAAGATGGACATCAGTTTAATCCATTATGTTGTCCTTGTTGGTGGCTCCTCTAGAATTTCAAAAGTACAACAACTATTACAAGAATTTTTTAAGTTGATTTAAGTTCTATCCGTTATGCCAAGATGGGTATGAGTTCTATGCAAGAGCATTAACCCTGATGAAGTACTGGCTGCTTATGGTGCAGTAGTGCAGACTGAATTTTTGAGTGAAGCCTTGAAATTTTATAGTTCAAGGACTAAATTGATGTAATTCTCATAGTTTAGGAGCCTCTCAGTTGATTTAAATAGTTTAGGGACCAAATTGTAGATAACCAATGCAGCTTCTTAATCAAGGTTTCAAAGGGCGAAAGAAAAATCTGCTAGGTTCTTTTATTTTTGTTTCCCCCTTACTCTTCGCGGCCATCTTTTGATGTATGCTTTTCTGCTCATGAAAATTGAATCCTAACTGTTACTTCTAAGGAACAATCCACCGGAAATACCAACGAGTTAACAATAACAAACAACAAAGAAAGGTTGTCAATAGAAGAAATTAACAAATTGATTCACGAAGCTGAGCATTACCGTGTCAAAGATCACAAATTCATAGCAATGAATGCACTGGATCACTCCCTTTATAGGTTGAAAAATGCTTTACAGAATGATGACATTAATTTAAGCTGTCATTACTAGGAAAGGATCAGATTGAAATAAAAAGTTCTGAAAGATCATCAGAAAGTGCTTGCAAGTTTATTTATGAACATTATGGCCAAAATGTGCTAGTTTATTTTTAACTCAATCTAGTTTTATGGATGTGCACAAGTTCACTACTTGGATAGAGGACAATTTATGTCATTAAATAGCGCCTATTTTCTAGATCACATAAAGTGCAAATTTAAATTTGTAGCAGTGATTTTTTTTGTTGTCCCTCTAGCTTTTAATGTAAATGGAAGTCTCGTGTTGTCTGTGTCGGCATTTTGGTTCCAAAATTATATAAAATACGTAGTTCATTAATCGACTTGGAAGAAGTTCATGTGACATTATGTACGTACCATCTGTTCCTTGAACTTACTGAGAAGGACCTACTATCGTACAACACATGTGACCTCCAATGATTCAATGAAGCCTCTACCCATCCTTAGCGGTATACATTGAGGTATTAGTAACATTCAGACAGCAAAATGCAACAAAAATTGTCAAGTCTTAGTTCTTTGTGGTAGACTGCCGGTCCATTTATAATTGCATCATTGGAAGGCCTACCTTGGCCAAACCGTGCGTTGTTTCATCAACTGTACACCTCAAAATGTGTTACCATAAAACCCATGATGAAATAGGTGCCATGGACGCGGAACTTGAATCTAGTCGCTGATGTTTACTGGCATCCTTGAAGAAGTATAAGAAAGAAAGGAAGTAGAAGGTGAAAGACAAGCGAGACTGCTCCAAGGACGGAAAGAAACCCCTGAAGTCAACGTTGGCCTATGACTTTAACCTCACTGACTTCGACACTCAATTGGAACCTAAGCTCATCAACGATGACAATAAAAATAAGGACGCTTTGTCCTTGGAGGCTAGAAAGAGGTTTGAAAGACTAGAGCTTAATGGGAAACTCACTGAAGTCCAGGCGAAAAACGACCCCACCAAGACCATCAAGATTAAGGCTGACCTTCCAAATGGACATCAAGGATCACTTGACCAAATGTATCGAGGAACTTGGACCTGTTGATGCACGTAAAAACTATCTATATTCTCAACACATAAACTAGTGCAAGTATACATTTTCTCAATTTATAATATAAGAAGATTGAACATTGAATTATATAATCGGAGAAACCAGGGAAATCTATAAGTGTTTCCTACGTTTTTAGGAAATGCATATATATTATCCGAAATGTGGTAAATGGTTTGAATTGTATAATTCGAACGGGGTAAAATGAAAAATTTGAAAGACGCGCGAAAAATAAAGGAAAAAAATAAGATTTTATTAAAATAAAGGAAGAACATCTCAAAGCACAAGAAATGCTAAAAAGATGTCCAAAAACAACAAGAATGTTTTTAGAGGACATAACCCCTCGAGATCACCAAATACAACAACAAGGATGCCGGGGATTATAGAATCTCGAACACCAATATAACCACTATAAGCCCCCATTCGAACAAGTTGTCAAAAATTGCCTGGGGATCGAATTAAAAGAGACTCCTTAGGATCTCGCTACAAGTCTATGAGCTACCGGAAAACCGTAGGCAATGCAAGGAACATCAACTACTACACCGGAGCCAAATAGACAAGGATTTTGAGATACAACCAAGAATACTCTTAACACGCAATCCCTCAACACACAGCGAAAAATCACCAGCTTCTCAATTTTAAAAAATGAATTTACAACCAAGATTTGAAAATCCTTAATCACTTATGCACTGATCTCGACTCTAAAAACAATTCAATTAGATTCAAGATACTAATCTGTACACTGCATTTTGCTACCTTTATCTCCTTTTTCATGCTAAACATTTTCTAACTGAATCCTTAACATTTAATATGAAAATCAGCTTGAAAATGCTGCTGCTAATTAAGTGAACAACAATGCCTCCTATTCTGTCCTGACAAAGAGAAGCATCTTTACTTTATTAAAATTTTCTCTATCAATCTGCTGCCATCTCATGCCTTTATCTGCACTTTAAATGAAATGAAACATAATTCCTTGATGCCCTATAATACACACCTGCGTCTGATTACAGAAAAAAAAAAACACTGTCAAATACCAAAATTAACATTCAAGCTAAATCCGCCGCCTCCTCTTGCTGCCCAATTCTAGCAGACTTAATTATGGCCACACTTAGCACCACTATACTCCCTCTACTTCCAAGTTCCAAGCATAAACCCGATACACTGAGAAAATTCTCAAATATTAGTTATAATTGTCAATTTAACAAATTATCAAATTTTTTGCAATGATCTGGTGATTGAATGTGATTCGGCATGTGCGTCAACCAACCTCAACATACTGGAACATTTTAAATTTAAAAATAAAAAGAATGTGCCTGCAGAAAGATGATAAGTACTTGGACTGAGCCAATAGTTGTAACAATATTTCATCGTTTAAACGTTAATTATATTAACAGTTTTAATTAGATATTGCAGAAACTATTTTAAGAGATGTTATTCGTCACAATTGATAAAAATTTCTCTATAACTTTAGGGTCCAAAATGAATAGGGTCAAATATTAGAACACGTCCTCTAAAATATTTCAGATGGCCTTGAAACTTTTTTTTATGTGATCTGTATATTTTATTTTATTACTACTAGCAGAAAGACGAGCATTAATATGTTCGTCTATCCGCATTTTTTTTTATATTTTGTTGTATATATTGTAAAATATTTATTCTAGTTTAATTCAATCTATATGTTTTAAATTTAAATTTAGTTATATCAATCTATTAGATTGTTAAGGGAAAACTTGTAGCATAAAACATATTCAACTAAAAGTTAGCTAATTGCAATGATTTTAGCATGGATTTTTAATTAAATTTTTTAAAAAATTGAATTGTTAAGGATAATATTGTCTATGAAATATCCGACCAAAAAATAGTATTTGAATTTGCTTAACATATTTATAAACCTGTTGCCAAAAAAAATATAGTGTTCCCTAAAATAAATAAAAAAATCTATAGTGTTATTTCCTTTTAACTTGCATTGAGTTTTATAAAGGGTATAAACAATAAGCAACAAAAACAAACTAGAATCTCATAACCCCATTAAAAAAATTCAATTCAAAATATGAAAATGAAAACAGAAGAAGAAAGGAAACCTAACAATGAGAAAGATTAGAGTAACTAACAAAAGAGAGTTAACAAGTTTTATATATAACTATTTGGACCAGTGTGACGCACGCGGAATTAATTATCTTAATGACTATTTGCATAAGAGGACTTCTATCTGTCGCAAACACTTTTTTCCCGAACAAATCATGAAAGATTATTGAGCATTGGATTTAGCAGTAGTGAGAAACATGGTGGAGGCAAAATGAAAAGGGATCCATTATATAGAACTACAAATCATGTGTCGTGATGTTCTTGAGAAATTTTTTTTCACTTGATGAAGAAAGTCAATTCTTGACGATGTCTAGCTCTACTACGGTTTCAGACAAGTATCAACTCGAAGCACAAAGATTATTTTATCAACTAAAGATAATTATCTAGAGCACAAGAGCCTGAGAGGGATCAGAATCTGCAAGCAAGGTTTCAAGGATGATCTTCAGCAGTTTTGGCTACAAGGTAAGGTGTTCCATCATACTCTCCATTTATTAGCACAGGTCTTCTAAATCAATAAAATCAACATCTTGTCCCCATTGTAATAATAACCTTGTGGTTTGGTTGCGGGAACATTTTGTATGTTTATTTGAGTATGCGTTAGCAACTAGACTAATAAGAAAATAAATAATAAAATTAAATCAACTTCTGACCATGAATACGTTCCTAATTGCCCTCAATTAGTAATTTTTACAGAAATGGACAATGTTGCAAAATACGGAATTTCTTACAGTAATTAAAATTTCAACTTGATGTTCAGTTTTAATAATTAAGAGAATTAATTAATGTTATTTTTTCTCTCTAATTAAGCATATAAACAAGAATACTCTTGGCATGATTATGTTGATTTACAAGACAGGAAACATAAACAATTTTGAATAACATGTTGAACACAGACTTTATCATAAACTTCAATACTATTAGCTAAAATAATCAACCTAAAGGTTTGCAATCAGCACTTTAAAAAGCAAGACGTCAATTAAACAAAGAAAAATTAAATAATTAGTCTTAGCTAAGGCGTTTCAACATGCTCTCCAGCTGCTTCAGATGACCCTCAAGAATATCTATTCCAATCTCTCTGTTATTCTTATCAAGAAAACTCATAGCGACAGAAATTGCATTGTTGATCTTCTCACTTTCACGACAGGAGAGCATCAGCTTAACATCCCACTTCTTTAAAGCTTTCTTCAAATTGTAAACACAAGAATCTAATTCACTCATTACCTTGGCCTTACTTAAAAATTGCATATCTTCCACGTGGTATTTCTTAGCCTCTTCAATCATTTTTTCAATTTCTAATGCTGACAACCTTGCTTTGTCATTGGTTATGGTGATCGCATTCATATTTCCAGTAGTTATATCCATAGCAGAAACAGTTAGGATGCCATTTTCATTAATGGAAAAACATACCTCCAAGGGCTGGCCACGAGGACGTGGAAGACAAGGAAGCTCAAAGGAACCAAGCAGATTATTGTCAACAGCTCTTTTTCTCTCACCCTCGTAAACCCTAACTGGGACACTGCACTTGTTATCTTCAAGGGTTTCATATATTTTATTCTGCTTGACTGGTATGGAAGTGTTCCTAGGAATCACCACATCCATGTAATCTTCGAAAGTTACAGGAACACCAAGCGATAATGGTGTAACATCTCGCAGCACCAAGTTGGGGACATTCTTAAATCCATCACTCAAAATAGCAGCTTGAACAGCAGCACCATAAGCAACAGCCTCATCTGGGTTGATACTCTTGCACAAAACTTTCTCCCGGAAAAGATCTTGCAATAGATCCTGCACTTTGGGAATCCTAGATGAACCACCCACAAGAACAATATCATCAATATCACTCTTGGGTATCTTTGAATCGCTAAGACAACTCACAACAGTTTTGGTACACTCCTTAAAAAGATCCATATTCATTTCCTCAAACCTGGCACGAGTGATTGATGAAGAGAAGTCTATTCCCTGAAATAAAGAATCGACCTCAACAGTAGTGACAAAAGCAAAAGAGAGTGTCCTCTTTGCCCTCTCACAGGCAGTTCTCAACCTCCTTAAGGATTTTGGGTTACCACTAATGTCCACTTTATTCTTCTTTTTGAACTCCTCTACAAAGTAGTTCACCATTCTGTTATCAAAGTCTTCTCCCCCTAGGTGTGTGTTTCCAGCTGTGGCTTTTACGTCAAAGACATCACCCTTAATTGTGAGGATAGACACATCAAAAGTACCGCCACCAAGGTCAAAGACCAAAATATTCCGTTTACCTTCACAGCCACTTCTCTTGTCAAGACCATATGCAATGGCTGCAGCAGTTGGCTCATTAATTATCTGAATGACATTGAGGCCCACAATGGCACCGGCATCTATGGTGGCTTTTCGTTGAGAATCATTGAAGTATGCAGGCACAGTAACAACAGCATTCGTCACTGATGACATTAGATATGTCTCTGCAATTTCTCGCATCTTCGTAAGGACCATAGATGATATTTCCTCTGCACAAAAGCGTTTCTCCTGACCCTTGTAAGCAACAACAATCATGGGTTTGTCATTCACACCAGCGATGACCATGAATGGCCACAACATCATATCTTTTTGAACAACTTCATCACTAAACTTCCTACCGATTAATCTCTTAGCATCTGGAAATTTTTTTTATCAACAGTAAATTCTCATCATTCATTTGTCTAGATAAAATAGCAATTACATAAAAATCAGGATTTTAAATAAAGGCAACCAACCACAACTTCATAGTTTTCAGTTTTCAAGTAATAGAATCACATTTGACCGCAATTGTCGAAAGTATCAAGAATTGTGAAACAAAGTAGTGAGAGTAGATTCACTTGAAAATCTTGATCAATAAATGATTGTTAAAAATAAAAATGAAATCATTTTCATTATGATAAAGAAATACAAAATAACTTCTGTTTTAAATACTTGTAAAAATTAATTTGTAAATTATTGAATACAAACGGAACCTTGATACATTAATTGGTATAGAATACAAAGAGAAATTTTACCAAAAACAGTGTTTTCAGGATTGGTTGCAGCCTGATTCTGAGCAGCATCACCAATCAACCTTTGATCATCGGTGAAAGCAACAAAAGAAGGTGTAGTTCTGTTTCCTTGATCATTGTGAATAATCTCAACACTATTGTGTTCATCAAGCCACACAGCAACACACGAATACGTTGTTCCAAGGTCTATTCCAACAGCACGTCCTTCGTACTTTATCCCCATGATGTTGCTAATAATCAAAAGAAGCTGAAAAAAAAATTAAAACTCAAGTCAAAATCTGTAGGAACTTGATTTTGAAACAATAGTATATTTTGTTTTTCCGAAAACTCAAGCATCTAAGCGTATAACACTAACCTTGGTTTTTGAATTCTTCCAAATTAGACTCTTTTTACTAAGTTTGAAGGCTAGCCTGTAGCGATGAAAATATTTCACAGATGAAATAGGGTTCCAAACCAGCAAATAAATAGGGATTACATTTCAAGTGAGCTAGAGTTTGATCCAATCCGATAGTGAGCTGAATTGTCAGCAAAAACACAGTTATGTCATGTTTTAATCATTTGACACCTAATTCTTTTTTAATTATTGTCTTTTTGTAGAAAAAGAATCCATTTTAGAGGAAGAAAAAACAAATGGTAAAAATGTTGAGGTAATATTGTAACAAAAAATCCATTTAATATAGATATATCGAAATAAACTAATAGGTACATAAAATCTGTTGCGGGAGCGGTGCAAACATTAAACGGTGTTTTACATAAAAAGTTGTTTTCGCATATATAAACAAATAAAATTCTCGACGGACATGATTCAACTATTTAAAGATTTTGTATATATAACAGAAAATATTTAAGAGAAAAATTATATTTTTTTTGATAAAAAGAGAAAAATTATATTAACATCGTTAGTTTTCATTTAATATCTTTAAACATTCGAAAATATAAACAATCTAATTATTTTTAATACAATTACTGCAATCTTACGTGACCTGTGCGAAAGCACGAGTCTTTTACTAGTTAAATAATATTTAATTTAATAAAATCGTACTCTAGCAAAATTTCATAATTATTATGTTTTAAACTCATTATCTTTTTAATTTTATGTGCACAATGGTCATTTTGTAAAATATAAAACTAATTTATTCATTTTTTGAAAATTAATTAATTTTTGTTTATCTTCAAAGCCAATTAATATAATAATTATTATTAATATAATAAAATCGCAATCCAGCAAATTTCATAGTTATATTGTTTCACATAACCTAGGACACACTTGAGATAACAGTAAGTAATTACTCGAATTAGGGAGCTGAGATACCAAAGTTAACAGTAAATAATTACTTAAATTGGGAAGTATAAAAAATAATGGTGGACAACATCCGAATTAGGGAAACTGTCATATCGAGAAAAATAGTGAATGAACATAGAATTAGGCCAAAATCCTAATTTGAACGTTGCATAATAATTTTACTCTTTTATCCCTGGTAAGGTAGACGAGATAAGGCTATCTCTTTGTAGAACTATCAAGAAGAAAAAGTATATTGGTGTACTTCTAAGGTTCATTGATGAGAGAACCTTAAGGATATATTTCGGAAACCTAATTTAAGTATATGCTTCAATTACCTTAGAGAGAATAGGACACCACCTAATACTTCGTACGAAGGTGCACCGTGCCTCTGGACTTGACAACACTATGATTTTGACACGCATATAACCTTAGGTGAATCAGTTACCTTTGCAAGACCAAGCTCCTACTTGAGTTGTTGCTTTCACTTTGAAATTTTTTCTTGATCGTTTTCCAACAAGAATCAATCTTGCTATTCATAATATTATTTCTTTAGATGCATCCCAGAATTTTGCATTGTGTGAGATGAAAGTTGAAACTTCATGTCACCTTTCTTGATATATGAGGTGTCGAGAAAGGCAAGGAATTTGGCTACATAGTGTTAGAGTTTATGTTTATTACTTTTCTGAATTTGTTCGTTCACTTGGAATGTTGAAGTAGTTAAGCACCATATGAAAAATTGCTGAAAGGTTATTGGAAGATTTGGCAAGCAATGATTTGGGTGATTTGGAATCCGCGAAATAGTAGAATTTTCAAAACTATAGTTATGAAGGTTGAATAATTGGTGGATGAAATTAAGGTCTTGTCTTGCCCTTGGACATTGACTAGATTGAAAGTCCCAATTTGCTTATGATGAGTGATGTTGAAATCTAAAAGATTGTCTTTTAAGGTGAGTGGGAAAACGAATGTTGTTATTGTTCTACGTGTGGGTGGCTGTTTGCTTGTTTTGTGTAGGTGGTTTTTCTTCCTTTATTCTGGTTTGATAAGCACTTGCTGCTTGTTGCATTTTGTGGAGAGTGTTGTTTTGAGTTCCCAATTTTCCTTTATTAGTTGTACAGGGGACTAATATGTGTAATTGGGATTTTTTCCTGCCTTTCCCAATCATTATGTTTTTCTTCTATGGATGGTTTAGTTAATAAATGTGATGCTTAAAAACATAGATGCTGATTTTTTTTTTTAATTGTAAAAAATGGATACAATACTCTTTTAAAGCGATTTTTGTTATGTTTAAAAAAAGTTATTTGTCAAGAGGTTTGTTATGTTTAAAAAAAGTTATTTGTCAAGAGGTAAAAAAAAGTGATTTTGTTTCTTAAAAAAGTTATAATAAACGGTCTAATAATTCGACATGTTTCTTGCAGATTAAAATACATGTGATTTTGATATTTAACAATTTGAAGATTATCTTTTTAGTGATTTTTTTTATATAAAAAATCAGAGTCTATTTTGTGTTTGTTTTTATCTTAATAAAAATCATTTTTTTTAAAATAATTTAGTTTGTTTCGATACGACCATATAAAACACTTTTTTTTTTTTTTAAAAAATT
>Ga0228710_1011989_pt1 | contig 10944 bp, 4 predicted proteins | sample MedpolnodulmetaG_FD_177995 | JGI IMG/M metagenome (GOLD analysis project Ga0228710, IMG submission 177995) | Root nodule microbial communities from Medicago polymorpha collected in Santa Monica, California, United States - pink nodules | ecosystem: Host-associated > Plants > Roots > Nodule... | reverse complement strand
AATACAAAATGTTATTAGCTTATAAAAAGTCAACTTCTTTCTCACTCAATCCTCGTCCCACTGTGTCATTCTCCTCCAAGGGCCAAGTAGTTGCAAAAAGTGGAACTTTGTATTTACTACTGGAGAAATTGATGTCAGATCTTGACATTGAAGAACTATAATTCAGTTGACATTTATCTTTCTAGAGGATCTAATCTCTCTTGTGTGAAAGTGGAAGATACTATGGACCAAACATATGAATATACTATAGACCAAAGTGAGAGATTTTCTTAAAGATTCCAGAAGCACCAAAATTTGTAATGAATTTCGTATAGTCTTTTGCGGACTATTAAAATCTTGTTAATAAGCCCTTTAAAAAAATATGTATATTTTTTAATAGAAAAAATAACAACGGTTATTAAAAATCTCTACACATAAATGAAGGATTTTGAATTCAAACTTAATTGATAGTATTCAACTTAACAATTTTGCTATTTTGTATGACGTTAGAACTTGTGGACATTATAAAATAGGGTATGCTAAGGACACTTGTTAAAAATTTAAAAATAAAAATAATTACTAAATTTTGAGTAAAAGACTTATTTTATGTTGTTTTAATGTTTTGAATGCTTGATTTTTTTTTTAAAAAAAAATTTATTTTAAACTTCTAAACAAGCGCCCTAATAGTAAGGACATTTGTTAGCATTTTCCTACAAAATATTCTAGTCGGTTGGACAAATTATATACTCCATTTTGTAGATTTATATAACAAAATATTTTGGAAGGTTGGACAAAATACTATATACTTGTAGATTTATTTAGCATAGATTTTTTGTAGATAATAAAAATATTCTGGTAGGTCAGACAAATTATATACTCCATTTTGTAGATTTTTGTAGATTACACGTTGATGAAAATACTCTGGAAGGTTAGACAAAACGGCACAGACTTGGCCTTCAGAATTCAGAATCAGATCGACCGGCCAATATGAGTCAACTGAAATCTGGTCCTTAACTTATTGAAGACAATCTCCGTGTCGCCACGGTGTCTTGACTTTTCAAAGGGAGATTTTTACAATCTAGAACTCATAAACTCAATAACCAAAAGAATAATAAAATAAAACAACTCCATAACAATAATACTCCGGCCATGTTCAATCAAATATCATGAGAATATATGGTTGATAGCAAAAATCAACTCCCATATATATTAAAGATAGTAAGAGTTGACTATGGTTTATAAAGAAGATATATTTAATGTTATAAGTTGATTTTGTAAGGTGGAGATGAAGTTGTTGTTAGTATAAATAGTCTGAAGTGCAATTTTTTTATAATAATATCTAGCAAAAAGATTTCGTTCTTTTTTATCGTGCTAACGCGTTTAGATCATCGACGATATTTGATAAAAAAAAATTGCGTGTAAATAACAAACGATATTTTATATAAATTTTTTGATATAAATTAAAATTATAAATATAAATATTTGTGACATTCGAATGTAACAAACTCGACAAACCATATTTATATTTTTCAATGACAACAATAATATAACAAATACTAGTGTATTTACCTAGCGTTGTCCGGGTTAGACATGTAATTAAGGATGAACAAAATTTGGTATGCATGGTATTCACAAATAAAATTGACCACGAACCAGTATGAGACGAATATCTTAATAGGTACATACAAATGGAATAAAAAAAACATATTTTAAGTACATGTAAATCGATAGAAGCATAAGCAGATGAAATAAACTGAATTTAGTTAAATTAATAACACATATAAAATAAAATACATTTTTTAAATACCCAGAAATGTAGGAATATGTACCCGTTATTAAATTAGCAAAATTATACAATTGTCATATTACTTAAATAAAATTCTTCTCGTCGTGAAATTAAATACAATGAATTTCCTAATTAATGAATTTTGTTTGATTAGTAATTTGTTGTCAAAGTGAAAGCGTGTGGTATAATATTTTTGTCTTATCAAAACAGAATGAATAAGTCTAAGAGTTGTTAACTCAATGGTAAAAATTTGAGTTATTCTTTCAAATATTTCATCTGTTCCTAAATAAATGACGCACCTAACCATTTTATTCATGTCAATACACAATTAATAATTTTTTTTGTTGATATTTTAAAAATATTCATTGAATCAAAATTGAACATCTTACATGCTAATGTTTATGTTTATATGATCAAAATAAGTTATTTAAATAGTGCACATTTATGTTATATTTTAATTAAAAATGCAACGTGTATTTAGGAACGAGGAGTAGTATATAATATTGTTGTTTTATTGTTATAATGGATGGATGAGATATGATATATTTGGATGAATGTCGACAAACATACTCATATTGTCACTCTCTAACTGTGGCGAAATACTTGGGTGCTATAGTTTTTTTGGTGCCATTGGTGACATATGTTCATTTTAGATGAGAGGGAATGATGATTGAATAATTAAAATAAATTACTCCATCCGTTCCGTAATAGATGACTCATTTGAAAATGTACAATTTTGACCTAACTTACTTTGACCATGTTTTTCTACTAATATACAAAGATAAATAACATCGTATAAGATGTCGTTAGATTCGTCTCGATGTATATTTTCAAAATATCAAATTTTCATAATTTTTTCTAATATATTATTCAAAATATTTAAACTTAAAATTATACATTGGTATGCGTAATTGAGTCAACTATATCATGTATTAAGGGACGGAGGAAGTATATAGATGAGAGAATGAGTTGTTAAGAGAAATAGACATAAATGTAGTAATGACACCAATAGCACCAAAAACCAATGACACCCAAGTGCTACCTTTCATAAATTACCTCTAAGAAATGTTTCTCAAAAATTGAAAGGGTTCTCTTTTTTTTTGTTGACAAAAAAGACCTAGAGGAAAAAGAAGAACCGACCAATCATTAAGAACTAAAATCCAAAAGAAAATCAGGAACTAAGTCAAAATTTCTAATCAGGCCATCTATAGAAAAGAGAAGCCTATACTTTGTCAGACCATGAACCACGTGATTGACTTCTTCAAGCATATGATATGACACCAAATGCATTATCTGCCAAGGAAAGCAAGTATATCTTCAGATTATAGCAAGCAAGGGTGGATATGTTGACACCAATAAGAAAGAAGCTTAATGCCTTGTTGGCTACTTGAGAGTGAGATTCTAACAAATTCTTTATTTGTCTTTGCTCAATGCACTTCCAATGCTAAGTAAAATAACCCAATGATTTAACATGAGATTCTAACAAATTCTTTATTTCTCTTTTCAACATTCTCTTTAACACTCACTCTTTTATAAGATGAAATCAATGTATGTTTCACCACTTTATGTGAGTTCAATTTCCAAAATGTAGGTTATACATTGATTTCACCCAATAAAAAAGTGAGTGTTAGAAAGAGTGCTCAAAAGAGAGTGCTGCACTTCACTAAAACTAACACCCAAATTAGAAGAGATGATAAGCAATTAAACTCTCCCAAACCCTTATTAGTAATATTTTCAATACCATCTTATTTTACATAATCAGTAAAATAACTAACTCAAAATAAAATAAAATTTCAAAAGTAGTGATTTCTAAAAATATAATAAATGCGGAAAGAAATTGATGACCAAGAGATGGAGTAAGAGCCAATCAAAGGTGGGTCAAGTGGTAATCATCTTGACCTCATAAAGAGGGGGACAAAACTGTAAGCTATAATAACAGCAATCTCATAAAGAGGAGGAAATAAGCATCATTTAAAATAGTAGGTGGTACATTGATTTCATCTAACAAGAAAATGAATATTGAAGAGAGAATGTCTCTATCATTCCACTTATTTTCGTTTAGAATCATTTACATTTCTTTAATTTGGAGAGAGATAATAAAACAAAACAAAAATTAAAAATATAAAATAAATATTGATGGTGGGATCCACTCAGTGATAGGATCTATTATCAATTTTTTGTATTTATTTCTCTCTAAACAACACCCTTGTTTATTTTGAAAAATAGAGAGAATTCTTACTCAACAACAGTTTTACAACTCTTATTACGATAGATTCAAAAGATACCGGAACATGTGGAGTTGGAGTTCGGATTTGCTTCATTTATCAACCTTATATCAGAGTTGTCAATGAACTAACCCTACCTAGTGGGGAAATATGTATAAATGTCTTGGATTAGGCCGACCCGATTGCTTCATAAGCCGTTTAAATTGAAAATTTAGTCCATTTCAAACATTAATGGGTCATGCGACACGATGGACCAGCTCGACCCAGAGAACATTTTTAACTCACAAAATAACTACACATTAAACACGTAAATCAAATCAACATCCATGTAAAATATCTATCACTTAAACATTCATGCAAAAAGCAGAGAGTACTTGTAACAACTTATAAAGTGCAACCTTACACAATAAAATGTTAGCAACCTAACAACTCAAAATAATTTTTTAAAATAGCAAGATACAAGTCATTATGAGAGGGAACAGGAAGATGCATTCGAATATCGCACACATAGGTGAAAGGAACCACACACAGAATGACTTAAGAGAGACTCAATAACAAACAACATATTTAGTGTAAATTATATTTTTAAACTAAAATATTGTTTGACAATTGCTCTTTAAGCTTTAAAAATTGGTTTCCCACACCCCCAACAACAGTTAACTGTCATTGGTGTGCGGGAAAACAATTTTTGAAGCTTAAAGAGCAATTTCTTATTGTTTTTACTTAATTTAAATAGGCCAATCCATCTCGATCAGTTTTTTAAGTTTGGCTAAGTGAGTTGGACCAAAAAAACCCAGAATGTTTTTGAAGTTACTTTGTTACAACCCATTGCGGTCCAAACTACAGGGTTGTAATGGACTGACCCGTTAGACCTGACTGATTTTTTGACAATTCTACCCTAAATATGTCATTTTACAGAGAGAAAGCTATAAGTAAAAGATTAGTAAAATCTATTATTGGAGTCCATTTTAATAGCATTTAACTAATTTTTTTTCACTTGTGTTCATCTCCTTTATAACAGTACAATAATTAGAGGTAGATAAATCAATCAAATTAGGACTCGTGAATAGGAATGAGAACAAGACAGACCGCCTACAAGGGCCTATGGCGTAGCATACGATTGACCATATTAGACCGGATATTTTTCTTAAATAGAGAAGGCTTAGGCTTTTTTAGAAGCCTATTTAGCTAAAAAGACGAGACCACGTACCATAAAAATGTCTCTCAAACCGCATACTTAAGTAAATATGAATAACACTATTATATTTTATTTTTTAACTTTAAATTAAATTATAATTTTTTCCAATAGTTTAAACTTATTAGTATATATTAATTTTTTCGTATATTTAAATATATTATTATAAACTAGAATTTAAATACGATATAATATATAGTCAAATTCTCTAAAAATTCAAGTTAGATATCAAGAGAGAGTTTAATCTCTTTGATATATTAGTTTGTTAGTCTATTTATGCTTAAATCAAATTGTATCTTTAAAAATATCCATACAACAACAAACTTTCATACTTACTAGCAAGTCATAATATCCTTTTAAATATATGTCATAATATCTTTTAAAAAAAAACTAAAGTTTTATAAAGTTTAATTTAACCTAATCTATTCTTACCCCAACCAGTAAAATTATGATATTCACAATATAATAATCATAGAAAGTGAAACACCATAATTATAATAATTTGTTAATATAAAAATAGTGAGAGAGAATTAGAAAGAATGACAACTGTATAGCCTCTGACATAAGTATTTTTGTGCGTATGTATTATTGCACAGAAGAAGTCGTATAAGGTGTGCTAGTAAAAGTAAAATTGGGAAATTTGTTAATGATTAGGTTAGCTAATAAACCTCTCAAGCCGATTTGTTTGGTTGTTGTCTCGTGCGTGCGATTGTCTCTATTCTCTATTTTTATTTTGATATGATAGCTAAGTTATCTAGAAGATAGAATTCTTCTAAAAAAAATAATCAAATCATAGATAAACTCTTCTAAAAAATAATCAAATCATGTGACAAAATATACAAGCAAAGATTGCTTCTACTTCCTTAAAAAAATTGCTAGTAGTAAAAAATTGGGTATTCATGCAGTCGAAATATTCATGATCGTAAAATTAAGACTAAACGATCCAAATTTTAAGTTTGATATTTTATACTTAAATTTTTTGAAAATTAAATGAAATTTGTACAATCCGATCTCAAATAAACAATGATAAATGTGTCGAATGTGTGAATGCTTCAAAAAATTTATTAGAGGGAATTGCAAGGAATCTACTTTCAAAATAAACCATTTTACATAGGAACAAAATCACATGATTAAAAAATTGTCAAAGTAAATATACAAGCATATTACATAGGACTCGAACTTGTCCTAACACATTTGACTAAACAATATAATAATAAATTAATAACAACTCATTTTATCATCTTAGATTAAGAAAAGTGAACCATACCTTTCAAACCAAACCAAACAAAAAATAAAAAATAAAAGTGAACTATAAATATAATATTATGTCCCTAGTTTGTGCACATCCATTCACTTAGATTCAATTAATCATCTATCTATGGCAATTTCAAAAGAAAGGTACCTTTTATGTTTATTTGGACCAATAAATGTTAAAAGATCCCTTTAATTTCTTTTATCAAAGTGGTAAAAATTTGTTTGTGCTTTTTCAGATATGCTGTTGTTACAGGATCAAATAAAGGTATAGGATTGGAAACTGTTAAAAGATTGGCTTCAAATGGAATTAAAGTTGTTCTTACAGCTAGAAATCAGAAAAGAGGGATTCAAGCTTTTGAGAAATTAAAGAAAGAGTTTGAGTTTTGTAATCTTGTTGTTTTTCATCAACTTGATGTTACTGATCCTTTTAGTATTGCTTCATTGGTTGAGTTTGTTAAGACTCAGTTTGGAAGACTTGATATCTTGGTAAGAATGATCTTTTTAGTATGATTTAAGATAATGCATATGAGAATTTTGCAAACTTGTTATTCTCTTTCTATGTTTGTTTAATTGTATAAAATGATTCAGAATTATCATTTATTTGGTTAATCTGGTGAAGGAGTTTTCTGTGTTTCAATGATTTTCTTGATTCTTAGTTATCTTGGATTGATTTTCTTGATTCTTCATGCTCATAGGCCTTGTTTCGATAAACAACTTACTTAAGTGCTTTTGCTATGAACTTTTATCATATAAATGCTTATGTATAAGCCATTTTTGAACACGGGATAAAATAAAGTCAAACTGTTTTCATATTAGCTGTAAGATGTTTTCATAAGCTATTCCAAATAGCTTCTGAAAAAAGCTGAAAATAACCTATGGACATGTCATAAGTTGTCTCTATAAGTTCTTTCAAACAGTCTCTCAAGTACTTATGCTAGTAGATCAGCTCAAATAAGTCAATATAAACAAACGCTTAATACTTTTGTAGAGCATATAAGTATTTTAAACTACAAGAATTAAGTGGCATGTAGCACATACACTTCAGATTAAGGTGTGTGTAGTGTCTGCTAAATTTTTTGAATGAGTTCGCCATAATAATAGTCTGGACTTTTCATGTGCAGGTAAATAATGCCGGAATCAATGGTTTCAACGCAGACGATATGGTAAGTGTGCTTGTTTTCTTTAAACAGTTTGGGATGATTATATTGGTGTTCTATGTATAACAGCATCTGAATAAGCTTTGGTTTATTTTGTATATGAATATTCAGGTGGAGCCAACTATTAATTGGAGGGAACTGAGTCAAACTTATGAGATGGCTGAAAATTGCATAATAACAAATTACTATGGTGGTAAAGAAACTACTGAGGCTTTTCTTCCTCTTCTTCAGTTATCTGATTCACCTGTGATTGTTAATGTTTCCTCTACTGCAGGACTATTAAAGGTAAGGAAAAGACATAATTGTGTTTTTTTTTTTTTAAATTCTTTTGAGATAGAGTAAATGTCCAAACTAGTCCTTCAGAAAAATTCATCGACTTATTATATAGTCTGCTAAAAAACGAAAAATATTGATTCAGTCCTCAAATATTCTCTGATAGCGACTAAACTGTTCCAAAAATTAGCGTATAAAGGACTAATTTGCCTGATATCTGAGACTTTTGAGGACTAAATTGGTACTTATCATTTTCTGGGGACCAGAAAGAGTTCGTCATTTTTTCTCAAGTCCCGAAATGTGTCTTCACTCTTAAATATGTGTAGCGGTATCATTATAGTATCTGAATGTATCAAAATTACAAAGACATCCTTATAGCTGTCTTATGTTAGTAGTTTAATAGACTAAACTGACTAATGAAAGGCACGTCCAAGAACCAAATTAACTAATAAAAAACATATTCGAATACAAAACGTAACTTGCAAACAAGAAACACATTCGAGGATGTTTTTATAAGTTTGGTTAATTCAGAGTCTAAAATGGTAGTGCTCGACAAATTCAATGCACGAAATTTACATCAGTTACAATGTACATGAACAACATAAATAAATTGTGTTACGGTCTGTTTCATTTCAGTACATATCAAACGAATGGGCTAGAAGTGTGTTAGATGATACTGAAAATCTATCCGAAGAGCTAATCGACGAAGTACTGAAGGAGTTTCTGAAAGACTTCAAACAAGGTTCACTCGAAAACAAGGGTTGGCCAACTTATCTTTGTGCCTACAAACTCTCAAAAGCAGCTGTGAATTCCTACACAAGGCTTCTAGCTTATAGACATCCAAACTTATGTATTAATTGTGTTTGTCCGGGTTTTGTTAAAACAGATATGAATAGAAACACAGGTATATTATCTGTTGAAAATGGTGCTGCTAGTGTTGTGAGATTAGCATTACTTTCGAGTGATTCAACTTCTGGAAACTTCTTTGCTAGTCAAGATTTGTCTTGCTTTTGAATGGTTTTCAATGTATTAGAAGCTTGCATATTAAAATGGGGGATATGATAGGTTATGTGTCTTGGATGGATTTTTTTTTACCCATTTGTTCATTGCTGTTTATTAATCAAATGAAATGTGGGGAGTATATCTTTTCAAGTTTAATTCCTATTAAATTTTAATTGGTGTTTTAGTCCCTGATTAATCGACTATTAGCAAAAAACGCTCCTCGATGTTAAAATGGCGTTGACATGAAAGGCGGAAATCTGACTGAATCTCTGTAGGTGAACTTTTAAAACGATGTGATGTCTACATGACAAGTATTGAATATCCTGGTGTTAACATGGTACAAAATTTTATAGTATGATTATGATTTTTTTAGGAGATAATATGATTATGAAATTACATGTTAGTGAAATTTAAGGATAATAAATTACATAAACATGTAATTTGCAGATAACATAACAGAAGATACTTATAGTCTAAATATAATATTTTCTGTATATATTTGGGACTAGGCTAAGACCCATTCCATCAATGCATCAACACATGGACTTGCCATAAATACATTAAATTAGGGTTGTCTAAAGGGATATGAACTGTCTACTCCGGATCCTATGCCAACTTGTGTTAATATGTTCACATGTGCGGAAGATAGTTGTTCGAGTTAGGATTGGGAGGACCCTAAACCTAGTTCAGCACTATAAAGGTTAACTCACAACCTCGATCAGGTTACATACACTTTCTACCCTAAAAACCTCACACATTTGGTGTTTTCTTACTTGATCGTTGAAGTGCTTGCAAGTACACCCCTTCGACGAGACGAAGGAGGAATTACCAGTCACCTCCAGACAACAAATCTCTAGTCCAACCAGATTACTGTGTATAAACACTCTCTGCATTCTTAATTTCAAATTAAAAAAATATATATAATCATTTTCCTTACAAATTCAAGATGTTGAGAAAATCCTTTCGATTTCAATTTTTGTTTCTCCTCCTCCTTGTTTTCAGCTCTTCTTTACATTTGGCATCACAACATGCAAATGCATATCCTTTATCAACTTAATCAAGATGGAATGGATCATAGGTGATTCAACAGGTGAACGTGTGAAACTTCACCTTCAACCAATGATCCCTAAAGGAGATCAATAGAGAAGGAAAACAATTTTATTAGTATTAGATTAACATATGCAATTTACAAGGGGACAAGACATGAACATGACATTGTGAATGATACTTCTAATGCTTTGGATACACCTGAGATTAAGGAAGGTATTGCTAAGTATAATCTTCTACTTTGAAAATGACTCATACTGAGGCTAAGTTCCTCAACCTTCAACCAATGTTCTTGGTGTATGAGACACATTTGTACTCTCATGGTCAAGATTTGGAACACTTAAATTGAAAGAGTTTGACCGGGTTTTTTTAGGTTTGGCTTTTCCTTAACCTTTTCTCAGCAACGTGTTAGATGTTAAATATCTAACAACATCGTCAACCCCACAACAAAGCACCAGTGGTCTAGTGGTAGAATAGTACCCTGCCACGGTACAGACCCGGGTTCGATTCCCGGCTGGTGCAACTTTTGAAGGAGCTATGATGATAATGTTTGTGGTGTTGGGTAACATCACCTGCCCTGAAATATTGGATGACAAATATGCCCTTGAGCTCCTTCTTTTTTCGCTTTTTTTTTTCTTTTTCCTTTTGACATATTCCTAATAGAAGCCATATTTTTTTGGTTTAGAAGGAATTTTTAAGGAGCTCTTGTGTTTGTGGGGCAGATCGTGACAAATCTAAAGTAACTTGTTCTCCTTGACAAGAGCAATTATTTGATGTGAACGTGCAAGGACCACAACCAATAGGAATTGGACAAGGAACTTTTGATCCAGTACCATTTGGAGTTAGGCCACCACCTATTAGGGGTCAAAATCCAAATGCACGTCTGAATGAACAGCAACTGCTTACATCTTTCATGCCAACTCCAAGATTTACTCCAAGGGGTCTGAGGCCAACTATGTGATGTTTGTTAGTTTATTTATGTACCAAAATTGCTAAATTATAAGCACAACTGTGGTGCAATATTTT
>Ga0228710_1011988_pt1 | contig 10946 bp, 6 predicted proteins | sample MedpolnodulmetaG_FD_177995 | JGI IMG/M metagenome (GOLD analysis project Ga0228710, IMG submission 177995) | Root nodule microbial communities from Medicago polymorpha collected in Santa Monica, California, United States - pink nodules | ecosystem: Host-associated > Plants > Roots > Nodule... | reverse complement strand
CAAAGCTAGATTTAGTTTTACTGGTTTTTTTTTTCTTCCTACTTTTATGTTGTTTTAGGCTCTTAGGAGATTAGAAATAGTTTTAGGTTCTTATGTAAAAAACTTCAACATTATTGTAATTATTCATATATTAATAAAATAATTTATTTTTATCTTTATGTTCTTTTTAATTATGTTTTTTTTTTATGTTTATTTGCATTTTATTTTACGAATTTGAAAGGCTGAAATCAAAAAATTCTAGAAAAAGAGCATTCTGGATTTTAAAATCTGGAAAATCCTAACAATGTCATTCGAAAAATTAAATCCAAACAAAGGATATTTTTGAGAAAAATAGGGCGCGCGAGAAAAGCCATAAGGTCGGAAAAGTAAATCTCTAAAAAGAATCAATCTCATAAGAACTTTGTATCGGGTACCAATATCTTTTTCAATGGTGATTGGCTAAAATAATCATCTTTGGAAGAATGGTTTTTCATATAGAATATACAATAATATGAAAACGCCATAAGATTGTGGTTTCATCTCAATGATAGGAACTACAACCTCAATCCTTCTTGTTTGTTATGAGAATTAAATTTTTAAGGGTGGGATAAACTTTAGTAACTAATGTCTCTTTTCAAAAGTTTGTCTTGAAAAAAAATAATTCAAAGATGCAAAAGTTTTATTTTACTTTTATTTTAAGATTGACACTTGCTCTAATACGAAAAAATACACGTTTATTTTACATACCATTTTTCATTTTTCCGTAAGGTTGAGTTTATTCAAAGCAAAAAAGGTTGGGTTGTTAATTACTACCTCCGGTCCTATTTATAAAAAAAAATTGACTTTTTAAATTTATTGAATAATTCATATATTTGGTATAGAATATAGGCTAAATACATCTTTTATGCAAAGTGAATAAAAAAAATCAAATAGTATTTCTTATGGACCGGAGAGTAGAAGATTCTTCTACAAGTTCTAGATCCTTAAACCTTGACGTGTCTCAATTTACAAATACAAAACCCTCAAAGGTTCAAACCTTCATTTCATCAAACACATGGCGTCCATGATATCCTCCAAAACCATCCTCTTCCGCTACGCTTCTCGCTCTCTCTTCTCTCACCTTCTTCGCTATCCCACACCCATTTCCTCTCTTCTTTCACCATCATTCTCTAGTCATCTTTCACATCAACCTCGCCAGGTTCACTCTCTTCTTTTTTACCTTCAATTTGATCATAAAAATCACTACTTTATCTCTAATTTCATTGTTTTGTTCTTACATTTCAATTGGGTTTGTTTTAATTTTCATTATTTGTAATTTTCTGTTGAAATTTTAGGTTGAGAAGCAAGTTTATGGTAATGGGTCGTTGATGCTGCATCAGAGGTTTCTATCTAGTACTGATAATCATGATAAATCATCTCCACCGAATAAACCACCATCTGATAATAGTTCATCAAATAGTGGTTCTGATTCTGGTCAAGGAAAAGAGTCTGGTGGAGAGCAGAAACAGAATAGTGATTACCAAAAATCTCTTCGCGGATCGGTGTGTATCTGAAACTATTGGTTGTAATCTTTGAAGCACCGACACTTTTGATCGAAGGTGTGTCCGACATGATACTGACACATGTGATTACATCGAATTATGTCATTTTTCTTGGATCATTTTCGGTGTCAATGTGTCAGTGTCACTGTTGCGTGTTGTATATGGTTCCAATGTAGTTCTTTTAGATTGAGTTTTTTACGTTAATGTCAATTTTATGAGACTGGATTTGAATTGTAGTTATGATGAGGTTATTTGTTCTTGGTATTGTGTGTTGCAGCCGGTTGCATGGTTGAGCTTTGTTTTTCTGATTTTAACTGGAGGTGGATTGGTATATTACTATGACAAGGAAAAGAAACGACATATAGAAGGTAGATTACTATGGTGAGTTAGTTGAGTGTCTTGTGGATAAGATATATGCATGTGGAGATCATCTGAGAATCGTGTCTATGTTAATTGTATGTCTTTCTGGGTTCTCTTTGTTCACTGTATTATTGTTTGGACATTCAATGAATCTAGGCGTCGAAATGTCAACATTTAATAACTTTTTCTAGAATTTGAAATTAACAAATTCTGACTGTTGAATCATGTGATATTATCTACCTGATAATGCTGATTGAATTTCAAATAGTTTGGACATTCGTAGTTATGATATCTAATCTTTTTTGGTGTAAACTGGGTATCCTCCGCTACAACTGCAAAGACTAATCCCTTGAGCTTTGTGGGACGCAAATGGGCGGTGTATGATATCTAATAACAGACCTCTACTTGTATTTTTAAATAATATATTGTCCGTTGAAATAAAATAATGCCATGAAGTGTCAATTGGTTTTTGATTTGCATTTAATCGTTAAACTGGTTTACTTTATAAACACTGCAAATTCAATGGCCAGATCAAGTAATTTTGTATTCTACATATATAGTACTTTCTGTAAGTGTTACTTGGCTTATGATCCCTTCCCTTTATTATTTTCTTATATTATTTATTAAGTAATTCTTCAAAAATATAAGGCATGTGTACTTGTTGATTTTATAGAATCTTAGCAGGGTCAATTCTTGTTTGAGGGTGAAGCTTATGTACAGCATATATCATTATCATGCCAAATCTTTGTTTCTTGGTGGTAGCATGACAACATATTAGATGATGTTGTTTCTTAGTGATATCATGGACATTTTCTTAATTTATTGATTCAACTTTTTTTGCTGTAGATATACAAAATGTTTCAGAGGCAGTTAAGCAGGGACCTTCTGCGGGAAAAGCTGCGATTGGGGGTCCATTTGAGCTTACGAACCATCACGGGAAACGTGTAACTGATAAGGACTTCATGGGTAAATGGACATTGATGTATTTTGGATTTACTCACTGCCCAGATATCTGTCCTGAGGAACTACAGAAGTTAGTAGCTGCAGTTGATAAAATAAGTAAGTGTTTGTAGGTGGCATGCTGCTGTATGGCAAACTTAGTTTCACAGAGCAATTTATGATTTAATTCTCATTACATTAGTCAATGCACTCATCTAATTAAAATAATGTGATGTCTGAAATAGTTAAATTCACAAGAGGTACATGTGTGGGCTTGGGGTTAGATGGCAATAATGATGGATATGAAGCTTCAAGTGCTTTGTTTGCAAATTGAGAGTAATAAGTGTGATGAGAATTGATTTTGATCTTTGTATTTTGCATGAGTTGTCAGAACTTTGGCACTGTTTGGATAAACAACTTAATCAAGCGCTTATAGTACATGAGCTTACGTATATGCTATTTCTATAAAATAAAGTTAAATTCTTTCCATATTAGCTATAAATTGTTTTCACAGGATATCATGGAGAGTTTATAGACATGTCATAAGGTGTTTCCATAAGCTCTCCCAAACAGTCTCAGTGGTGTTAATGCCAATATAAGCTTAAATAACTCAATCCAATCAGGTCCTTAAAGACCACATGAGAAAGCATACTTGTGTTTTAGATCTTAATAGATGATATTGTGATCTTATATAATATTGTATAATTGTAATCATGCTCATGTCTCTTTTGTCTCCTGACAGAGGAGAAATCTGGAATTGAGACTGTGCCAGTTTTCATCTCTGTTGATCCTGAGAGGGATACTGTTGAACAAGTGGCTGAATATGTCAAAGGTGATTCTGTCATACTTCATGAATTACACTTTTTATATCTCATGTTCGTTATTTGTTGCGGAATTCTTATTGTATTTTTTATTTTTTTTTACAGAATTTCATCCAAAGTTGATTGGATTAACTGGTAGCCCAGATGAGATAAAAAGTGTTGCACGTGCGTATCGTGTTTATTATATGAAGACAGCAGAGGAAGACTCGGATTATCTTGTTGATCATTCCATAGTCATGTATGTCATTTTATTCCTACTTCATATATATTATACTATTTGGCTTTTACTTTTTAGAGGAAAAAATGAGATAGTATAGGTGTTGACTGGAAAATCAATTGTTGAGATATGCATGCACTTGAATAACAAACTTCAAAGTCATTTGAATTTCAGCCATTGATTTTCCAATTAATGGATATGATTCCTCACCTTTTCCTCTAAAATAAATTCCTCGATCTAGAGTAGTTAAATCCAGTTTTTTTCACATTGTAATTGCTCTTGGTGCTGCATGCCAGTTTCTGTCTATGAATTTGAAATCTTGTGATTGCTTAAATTGTAATTTGAAATACTTAATCTTTGAAATATATCCATGCAAAGGGTAAGCTTTGTAAAAGTAATGATTAATCCCCATCATGTCAGGGGAATGCATACAAACATATATCTGTCTTACGTCAACATATGTTGGTCCAGTTGGTAGAAATTCTACTCACATTTCTCACATTTCTTAAGGACTTGGGTTTCAATCTCCTTTGGGAGGAACTCGTTGGCAGATAATATATAAGTATCCTTGTAGGTGTTTTCTGAGCCTTGAGGCTTTCCCTAGAGCCCTGTGAGCTGTGACTCAATTTGCCCCTAAACTTCTATTCCTAAAAATATATCCATCTTATTCATAACTTTGAAGATAATTTCATTTCATGATTACCTCTATCAACTGATTCTCTTTCTGATTATGCTTTTTTTTGCATATGTAAAATTATATGACTGACATAGGGTGATTCTTCTTGAATAATGAATACTATTCTGATAACATTAATTCTTTCCAGATACTTGATGGCACCTGACATGGGATTTGTGAAGTTTTTCGGCAAGAACAATGATGTTGACTCACTTGCTGATGGAGTAATTAAGGAGATAAAGCCGTATAAGAAGTAACATGCTCGCCTTGCTATTGGCAGCACTTCTTCATTGTTTGAGATAAATTGTCATTGAATTTAGGCTTTATGGTAGAAAACAACACAACCAAGTCTAAAATAATTTGAAGGCTAATTCCTTTTAGATAATTTTGGAGATTTGACAGTTTTAATAGGGCAACTTAATTGACGTCAATGTTTCAATGGTTATTATTGTACTTAAAAAAAGATTAGGGAAATTTTTGTGATCCAACAATATCACGTTCATTGAACATTTTAATTTATCATATCTGTATCATGAAATTATTTTAGAAGTACTCTCAAGATATACAACACAACTTCAGAGAAAACAATTTAATCATAAAATAAGTGATTGCTACCACGGCACACAACATTTGTCACTTGTTAGATGAAGAGATCATATCAGATATATCATAAACTCATTCCACCAGATCTTTCCCATTTCCCCTTCCAATGGCTTGCTATGAACTTTAGCAGCGTCGACAATGTCTCCACCACCTTCATTGTCACCACCCCAGCCATTCACAAGGTATCAAATCATAAACAGGCTATTGCTACCGTACACAAGCCACTTAAGTTGTGCACAGTACACAACGTTAATTTGTCAACTGTTCGATAAAAGAGATCATATCACATATATCATAAACTTGTACCGCCAGATCTTTCTCCTTTTACCTTGTGGCTAGCTCTAATTCCAACAACGGCGAGTTCATGACGATGATGATGGAGACAGTCCATGAATGTGAGTGGTGACAGGGGGAGTGTATGAGTATGAAGAGAAAGAGAAGAATGAAAGTGGAAAGTGTAAAATCATTGAAGGAATCTGTTAAGTTGAAAAAGAAGACCGCTGCCACCAAAATTGTTGAGTTTCTTCCCATGGATGTGTGTTACAATGCTCTGTAACCCTGTTAGAAGTTGTGACTGTGTTAGAGGGCTGGTGGTGTTGGTGGTGTTGGCGGTGATATCACTGATCCCCTGAATGGGTGTGAGGAACTAAAACTGCGTTTTTGTTTGGGATGAGGTTGGCGGCGAGGTTGCGTTAGAGATGATAATGTGGGTGGCGATAAGGGAGCTGGAACAGAACGGGTGTGCGGGCAGATTGTGAAGAAATAGGAAAGCATTTAGTATAGCACGTGTGTCCTAATATTTGGTGGATCTCTTTGATCCAATGGTAAAAAAATGTTGTGCATCATGCAATACTTAGTTCACTTGTGCGCAGAAGCTCATAAAACATATTAACCAACATAAAAGTGTACACATTACTCAATTCAATTGTTACATCATCGCATAATTTCATCATAACTGTCACTCACTACCCTTACATTGCATGGCAAAACTGAGGAGACTCTTCATCTTCCAATGAAAAGGCTCAGTAACGACAAGTAATGGGGATCAAAATCTGAGAACGCTAATTTCTCTCATGGAATGGTATATAAACTAGCAGTACTGTTATTTATAGTTTCAAGTGCTCCAACAATTATCAATTGTTTTATGCACCCACCAAACCATAGCTATCCAAACCATTTTAACACGGACAAATCAATATGAGAAAACACTTTCTCGTAGGACGGTGCTGATTTGAAGTTCTACAAGTCTTGTTGAAGCTAAGCGATCACGTGGAATATCCTCAAACGAATTTTTTACCGTCTTCAGCCCTATTATTATTACATATATTTTCTGCCTCAGGCGCCTGTCAATGCTCAGTGGTGTGTGGAACTCATTTTCAACCTACAAGGGTAAAGGTTCAATCATCCATGAAGTGAGGAAAAGACAAATGCCAGTACTAAAACCATAACACTGTTAAGAAGAGATGGCTGGTACTAAGAAGAAGTGATGTTACGACGATTAGCGTAGCGGTTCGTCACTGCTATGCTACGCGCGGCCGCTATAGCACCGCTATTGACTGCTATGATTCTCCCTGGTGCCTATTTTGGTGGACTACTTTGGCTTCTTCAAAAAAATAAAAAAATATGATTTGAATCTTGATTATAATAAAATGGATCCGCATCCTTTTTCAACGTCCTATGCGCGCTATATTTTGTTGTTGTACTATTAAAAATAGGAAATATTAAGGGAGGGAAATGAAGATTTTAACATTAGAGTGGATGTGAATGTAATTCAAGCTAGCTTCTCTCAAGGGAGGGGAGTGTATTTTCTTTTAATATGTTTTACTTAAGAGTATACTTAAGTGTATATTTTGGCATAAAAGTGGTGGACAATCTAATTTAAGCATCTCACAAGAGAGAGTGTACTTTACTCAAAAATATATTGATTATGTTAACAAGTACTTCATGCTTTTTTTTCTTTTTGTACAAGATTACTTCATCCCATCTATTGACGATGTAACTTTTTTTTTAGAGGATTGATGGTGTAACTTTTTCTCCGTAGAAAATGATGTAATTTTTTCTTTTTAAATTATTGATATTGATATTAGATAATTACAAGGTCTAATTCATAATTCTTCTAAAAGAAAGGTCTAATTCATATTTACCAGGATTCCCTGAACCTTAAACCTCTTAACTCCCTTAGCTCAATCAAGTACGCATCCCCAAAACAAGTGATTATCCTTTATTCAAGAATTACGTGTAGGGGTGGGAACAGGCCAGGCCGTTTGATAGGGGCCTGTGACTTAGTCTATTAAAAGCCTAACTTGGTCCAGCTCGTTTAATAAGAAAGCTAGGCTCAGACTTTTTATAAAACCTATTTAATTCAATAGGCTAAGGCTTACAAAAAAGCCTATTAAGTCTACCAGGTTGACTTATTAAGCTTTTTATATTTTATATCTCTTCCATTATTAGTATTGTTGAATTTTTTTTTTATAAACTCCAGTCTTTATATGATTTGGTTATTTACTAGCAGGTATATACTTATGTGATTAGACTTTCATAAGATTTTGTAATTTAGTAGAAGACCTATTCGTGTGTTTTAGGTCTTCATAAAATTTGACATATTTAGTAGTAGACTTATAAGTATGGCAAGACCTTAGTGTAAAATAGACTTTTAAATAGGCTTTCAGGCTTTATCGACCTTTAAAAAGGCCAGACCAGAACTTAAAAATGAGCCTATGATGGATAATAGGTCAGGCTCTCAGGCCTATACTTTTTGAAGTAGACCAGGCTTAGGCCTTACAAAGCCCGGCCCGGCCTAGCCAATTTCCACCTCGTTTTGGTTAAATAAATAAAATTATAAATACATTGATGACATTTGGTTTTTGTAAGATGATTCTATAGTGGCAGGTTTATTGACAGGGGATTAAACAAAATTATTTGAAATTATCTAATTGCAAAAGATGAAAATTGCAACAAGACAAATACCTGGATGTCTATCCATAGTTGATCAATGCTGCTATCAGGCATATTTAATTCTACAAGCCAATACGGTTGAAAATCTGAAGGCAAAGACATGAAAGGGTAACCATTCCACAAAACATAGCGTAGGGAATTAGAAAGAAATATGAGGCTCCCTGAAAAATTTGTATGATATAATATGAGCACTTCCAAGTTGTCAATCTTTGATAAATCTTCAGCCTTCAACTGATTAAATTTGCTGACATCCTCCTTTTGATTTAGAATTATAGCTTTGGCTTCTATTGCTTTCTGAAAAGTTAAGAATAAGCATATATCATAAAGTGGAATTTGATTCAAATGAACTAGATCATTTAGTAAAAAAAAAAAGAATCAATTTAGAAGGTATATGTTACCGGTTTTGTAATCATCGCACGATAGAAATCACGGTAAAGCCATAATCTACTCCATAATCTTGGCTCGCCAGGACATTTTTCCCGGACAAGTTGCTTCCCTAACTCTTGCAACATTTTATGCATATGAATTTCTTGGTTTCTAATGGTTATGAACGATTTTTCAGTGATAAGTGAAATTCCAATATTAGGTTCCAATTCACAAGCATCTAAAATTCGCCTTACATAATCTTCCCTCTCCCCATCAAAGAAGCAAGCAACATGCATAAATATTTCTCTCTCTCTCTTTGTTGTATAGTCCCTTAAAACTTGAGTGAAGAACTTCCATAATTCCACTATTTGGATTATTATCCAATCCTTTCAAGGTAGCTCTCCATTCTGTGATATCTCTTTTATACAAAAAAGAACCCATTACTTTAATTGCTAATGGAAGACCTTGGGCGTATTTTAGTACCTTAGGAATAAGTTCAGCATATTCAATTCTTGAATTATTACTTTTAAAGGCTTTTCTACAAAGAAGTTCACGAGCATCATTATCATTCATCAATTCAACCTCATGAATTCTATCTACTCCATACAATCAAGAATATGCACATCTCTAGTGGTTATGATTATTCTACTTCCTGGATGAAGCAATTTGGTATTTATGTGCAATTTTTGTAGTTGCTCAAATTGATCAACATCGTCGAGAACAATTAGAAGCTTCAAGTTGTGTAGCCTATTTGTTATAATTCCAGATATTTCAGAAGGACTGTATCCTTTCAGATTTTTCTCTTTTAGAGTTTGATGGAGAATTCGCGTCTGTACAGCAATAGCACCACCATCTCTATAAACTTTGCTGACGTCCTCAATAAAACAACAAGCATCAAGTTGATAGTGATTGGAGATTAAGTAATACAAGACATTGGCAAGAGTTGTCTTTCCTATGCCATCCATCCCCCATATTCCTAAAACTCGAAAACCATCATCGTCTGAACTTAGTTTTAAAAGACTTTCTAATGCTTGTACTTGAGGTTGTATTCCAATAAGGTCATCTGCTGAACCTAGGAATTTATGAACCGACATTTCTATGACAGCCTGAACAATACCTTCAATCGATTTATATTCTGGCCTAAAAGCAGCAAAGTCACTAAATTATTATAATTAACCAATGAAAACAAGGGGAAATTTGAAATACATGTTTAGATAATCTATAGCGAGGGATATAACTGTTGTTGACTAAGATATGCAATTAACTTCCACGCAAAAGTGAAATACAATTTGCTTAAAATGCTTGATTTTGAAACTAGTATGTTAAAATAAAAACAAGTCAAAATAATTTCTATACTTACTTATCTCTGACATGCCAACCAGCTAACCCACCCAAACAGGTCATAGCTCTCTTCCAACCATCAACCCTTTCTGGATCATGTTTGAATGTCTCGGTGTGCAAAACAAAGTCATTCTCATAAACTCCATTCTGGTTTCGAACATCGGATGGATCAACATGATAGAAAACAGGCAAAACAATTTGTTTTAGCTCTACACGACATTTATGAATAGCAACCATTTCATCCAGGCACCAAGTTGAGGAAGCATAATCTTTTGAGAAGACAACTATAGAAACCCGTGAATGTTGAATTTCTTGTAGAAGTTGGTCTGAAATAGATTCTCCTTTCTGAAGTTCTATGCCATCTTTGAAAACAAAGATGCCTTTTTTACGAAGATGAGCGTAGAGATGATCAACAAAGGTGTTGCGTGTATCAACACCTCTAAAACTGATAAACACATTGTATCTTGTAATTGTACTTGTACCTATTTGACTCAAGATGTTCAAATATTCATCATTTGAAAAAACCTCGGTCATGGAAATAATCAGTGACGAGATTTCCGAAGACATCAAAGAATAATGATCTGTGATATGGTATGGAATTAGTGCATCTAATCAATTAAAATGCTATTATTCTTAGATTTTGATTGTGGAAGTTAAGAAACGTGGATACCTAAAATTGCTGATGTTGAGGATGTATCAATCTTCTTTTGACCACTTCCGGAGTTGGAGAGGATGCATCGCACTTCCCTGAAGAGAAGCACATACTCATTAATTCTTAAACTGAATTAATACTGTTGTATATTGGCTTCAAATTGAGTTTGCAGGGAAACCTAAAATCGTGTCACGATTTCTGGCACCGTGACACGATTGGATAGGCAGAGAGGTTGGTTCTTGTGACGGAAAATCGTGACACGATTTGGGAAATCGTGACGCGATTATACTACTTCCTCACTAAGTTTCACTTGAAAGGGACTAGTCACAACGGCTGTTCAGACAAAATCGTGCCGCGATTTTACAGAACCGTGACGCGATTTTGGACTGTAGTGACTAGTATTTAAGTGGGTTCTGCAGCATTTTTGAAGGAGAGCTGAAGCTAGAGGCCTAGGGTTCACAAAGGGGGGAACTTGAGGGTTGAGTATCTTTGTAAG
>Ga0228710_1011980_pt1 | contig 10954 bp, 3 predicted proteins | sample MedpolnodulmetaG_FD_177995 | JGI IMG/M metagenome (GOLD analysis project Ga0228710, IMG submission 177995) | Root nodule microbial communities from Medicago polymorpha collected in Santa Monica, California, United States - pink nodules | ecosystem: Host-associated > Plants > Roots > Nodule... | reverse complement strand
ATTTGTATTAAAATTGAAATAATTTTTTAATATTTATTTAAATATGGTATGATTTTGTGTGGGTATAAAACACATATTATGGTTAATTTTGATGAGTTGACAATTGGTAGGTTTATAGTTTTTAAAGCGATTCAGTCACCAATTAAATCAGATTTAATCCGATTAAATATCTATATAAATTTAATCTCAAGACCGGGTTATCTTACCGAGTCATCCGAGTTGATCCGGTTCAGTCATGCAGTTCAACCGATGACCCAATGGTTCGACCATTGACCCATCGACCCAGTACCCCTGCCGAGTCAATGGCCGAGCCGAGTTTTAAAACTATGCCTAATACTAAATACGTCAACTCTTATGAAGGTCTAATCAAACCAACATACCTGCTACTAAATAACCAAGTCATATGAAGGCTCGAGTTTATAAAAGAAACTTCAACATTATCAATAATGGAAGAAATATTATATACAAAAAACTTAATAAATCGACATGATGGATTTTATAAGCTTTTTTGTAAGCCTCATCCTAACCTGTTTAATTAAATAGAATCTATAAAAAACTTGTGTATAACTTTCTTATTAAACGAGCTGAATCAAATTAGTCTTTAAATAGATTAGATCGCAGGGTCCTATCGATCACCATAGTTCATTCCCACTCGTACTCACATAAAAATGTAGTTTCAATATATATTTCTCTAACTAAATTAAGTCACAAGAAAATTATGATGGACCAAAATGGAATTTCGACCTAAAAAAACAATGTAAGAAATAAGAGTAAAACAAGTCCACCAAAGTAAAAATAGGAGAGTTTTTCATTACTCTCTTTTCATTTTTCACTATAATTTCTCTTTTTTTTTTCCTTCACTTTCAGTTCTACCAAAAAAAAAACATTCCCAAATGAAACCCTAGTTTCTGAAATTCCCATTCACACTTCTAGGGTTTTCTTCGATTTCACAGTTCCGTTTCCCCAAATTCTCCAACGATGAAGAAGAAAGCAATCGTGATTGAAGCTTATAGGCACCGTGTAGTTGTGGATCCTAACTACGCTGAAAAAACTTGGAAGCTTCTTGAACATGCAATTCATGAGATTTACAATCGTAATGCTAGTGGACTCAGCTTTGAAGAGCTTTATAGGTTGGTTTGTTCATAATCATCACCTTTTTCAATTTTATTGATCATAATTTAGTTTTTGTTAATTAATTTTGGGATAATTTAGTTTTATTGAATTAATTTTGGATGATTATTTTATATTTGATGATATGGATGATTATGGATTGATGGGTATTTTTTATTTTTGAGAATTGTTCAAATTTAAGATGTGTGATTTTTAAGTGCTGTTGGTTGATGAAAATTGTTGATAATATAATTTAGGATTACATTTTGATCTTTGCTGAATTCGAGGATTAAGTAGGTTTTGAATCTTTAGTAACAAATGGAGGTTTATGTCATTTGTGTATGTGCTTAAAGCACCGGCACTTCCGACCGAAGACATGTTTGTCTAATGTCCAACACGTGTCAATGTCTGACACCAACACGACATTAAAACATGTGATTACTTTGAATTATGTCATTGGCTTAAAATTTTATCGGTGCCCATGTGCCAGTGTCGTGTCCAGTGTTCGTGTATGTGTCCGTGCTCGATACAGTTTGGGTCATGAACATGAAAGGTAGTTTTGGTGCAACGGATGGAGTTGCTGCTGTGTGACTTAGGGTGTGTTTGGTTTGCAAAACAGTAAGTACTGACAGAACAGTACAAGACAGAACAACACAAAACAAGGCAGAACAACACATGACAAATTTTAACAGCATTGAATAATTTTTTTTGTTTTATATGATTTTTGGGGGACGAAATGCTATTTTGGTATTTTAGACAACTTGTATGTGGGACAAAAAGTTGTGTTGTGGTTTGGTGAGGGACAAAAATATCAGTTTTTGTCCTGTCCCTTGCCTCCAGTCTGTCCTGTACCTGAAACAGTTTTATAAATCAAACACTGGACAACTGAAGTTGTTTTGTCCTGTCTTTCATTTTTTAGCAAATCAAACGCACACTTAGAGGTCATTGGATTGAGTTGTGTTGTTAGCCTAAGTCTTCCATTGTGGGAACTTCACAGTTTTAAATTAAATTGTAGCTACGGCTGTTGTATTGCTATAACTTGCTGACAAATGCGGCTAACTGTTGTTGCGACAATTTGGTCCTAAAGATTTTAAAGACGTTAATATTGAGGTTGCATGCTGCAATTTCAAAACCATGATTTATGGATCGCACCGGATTTTTGCTTGCTCGTGCACATGTTATAAAGTTTGAATGTTGACATTTGCAAGTTTCGTTGGGCTGCTTGAGGTTGTTAAGTTGTTTTATATTATTATGGTCTGTTTGATATGGGAACATGTTTTCTGATTTCATTTCTTGATGTCAACAATAATTATAAAAATCCCATCTTCTTTTGTTTACTTTTATTTTACAATGATTTGTATTAGAAAATGGTGAAAATCATTAAAAGAAACCTGTTTTTAGTGCCTATTCTGTTTTGGTTGTTGGTTGGCAAGTTGCATCTCGCTAGGCATCGATGGATACTTGTCTGTGACATACTTTCTTAAGTTTATTTTTTTCCTTCATGTTGTAGCACATCATATTGATACATTCTCTGGATGCTATTTAGTCCTTTCTTTTGCTTCTGCTTAATCATATTTGGATAGTAAAAGCTCAATATCAGATTGTTGTTAGTTTGCCATTTAGTGAGAAGAAAAAGCTCATGTTTCTAAAACCATGCCATAAACCTCCATTAAACTTGCCATTTAGTTGAATTTGAATAAAAGTCAATAGCTTTATGCTATTCGTGTTATAAAATAGGGCTGTGGTTTTCTTTATAACTAATACAGATCTCTCTACTAATCTTCATATTTGGGCTAATACGTATATGAAATTTCTAATCATAATTTGTTTGTTCAGGAATGCTTATAATATGGTGCTACATAAATTTGGGGAGAAACTTTACTCTGGACTTGTGAAGACAGTTACTGCTCATCTGAGACAAATTTCTCAATCAATTGAAGCTGCTCAAGGAGATATTTTCTTGGAGGAGCTCAACAGGAAGTGGGTAGACCATAACAAGGCATTGCAAATGATCCGAGACATACTGATGTACATGGATCGAACTTTTGTACCAAGCAACCGTAAAACCCCCGTTCATGAACTTGGTTTGAATCTATGGAGAGATGTTGTGATCCATTCTTACGAAACTAAGACTAGGCTTCTGGATACACTTCTTGACCTTGTGCTTAGAGAAAGGAATGGTGAAGTTATTAACAGAGGCTTGATGAGGAACTTAATTAAGATGCTGACGGATTTGGGTTTGCCTGTTTACCAGAATGACTTTGAGAAGCCTTTTATTAAAGTTTCTACAAATTTTTATTGTTGTGAGTCCCAAAAATTAATTGAATCATGTGATTGTGGTGATTATCTGAAGAAAGCTGAGAGGCGTTTAAATGAAGAAATGGAGAGAGTATCTCACTACTTGGATTCTAGCAGTGAGTCAGAGATAACTAGTGTGGTGGACAAACAGATGATTGAAAAGCATATCATGACTCTTGTTCATATGGAGAACTCAGGCCTAGTTAATATGCTCATGGATGACAAATATGATGACTTGGAAAGAATGTTTAACATGTTTCGTAGGGTACCTTCTGGGCTCACAATTATTAAAGATGTCATGACTTCTTTTATACGGGATACTGGCAAGCAGTTAATTATGGATCCTGAAAGGTTGAGAGATCCTGTGGATTTTGTGCAGCGTCTTTTGGATTTGAAGGATAAATATGACAAAGTTATCACAACGGCGTTTGCTAATGACAAGTCATTTCAGAATGCCTTGAATTCTGCATTTGAATATTTCATCAATTTGAGTGCCCGATCTCCAGAATTCATTTCTTTGTTTGTGGATGATAAACTTCGTAGAGGGATAAAAGGGGTTGGTGAGGAGGATGTAGAGATTGTACTAGACAAAGTCATGATGCTTTTCCGGTACCTGCAAGAGAAGGATGTGTTTGAGAAGTATTATAAGCAACACCTAGCAAAAAGGCTTCTTTCGGGGAAGACTGTATCAGATGAGGCAGAAAGAAGTTTGATTCTTAAGCTCAAAACAGAATGTGGATATCAATTCACTTCTAAGTTAGAGGGTATGTTTACAGACATGAAGACTTCCTATGATATGATGCAGGGTTTCTTAGCATCTCATGGTGCTGAGTTGGGAGATAGCCCTACACTATCTGTCCAGGTGCTTACAACAGGTTCATGGCCAACTCAATCTAGTCCGCAATGTAATCTTCCATCTGAAATCCGGGGTCTATGTGAGAAGTTTCGTAGTTATTATCTCGGCGCTCACAGTGGTAGGAGATTGACGTGGCAAGCTAATATGGGGAATGCTGATTTAAAGGCTACATTTGGTAAGGGCCAGAAGCATGAGCTGAATGTTTCTACATACCAGATGTGTGTACTAATGCTTTTCAACAATGCTGATCGGATGACTTGTAAGGAGATAGAGCAGGCTACAGCAATACCCATGTCAGACTTGAAGAGGTGCCTTCAGTCGTTGGCCTTGGTCAAAGGGAAAAATGTTCTTCGGAAAGAGCCAATGAGCAAGGACATATCTGAAGATGATGTATTCTTTTTCAATGAAAAATTCACTAGCAAGCTCTTCAAGGTAAAAATAGGGACTGTTGTTGCACAAAGGGAGACCGAACCAGAAAATATAGAAACTCGGCAAAGAGTGGAGGAAGACAGAAAGCCGCAGATTGAGGCAGCAATTGTGAGGGTAATGAAATCTAGGCGGGTTTTAGAACATAATAATGTCATCGCCGAGGTCACGAAGCAGCTGCAGGCGCGGTTTTTGCCCAATCCTGTTGTTATTAAAAAACGGATTGAATCCCTCATTGAGCGCGAGTTTTTAGAGAGGGATAAAGTGGACAGAAAATTGTACCGCTATCTTGCTTGAAACAGTATGCACTTTTATCTCTCTCTGTTTAAACAATTTTATCATGGATACTTTGCGACAGTTAAAACAATTCATCATGGATACTTTGTGATTTTGTCTGTCATAAGTTTGAGTTCTCATCACAAATTGCGCATAGTCAACAAACTAGGCTTGTTAGGGTCACTTCTGTTTAGACTGCAAAACTTAGAATTATCGTTTTTAGCTTCTTAGATTTCTTAGTAACAATAAGCTGAACATCTTTTTTTAGCTCGAACTTCTCAACAGCATTATACTTTTCATTTTGGATTTGAAACTGTTTCATCTATGCTCCTTGTGAAAGTAGCTTCTACGAGAAATGATTAACATATATCATAAAGGGTCTTGCTGGCAGGTGCCCCGGGGCACCGGTTAAAGCGAAGGTACAAAGAGGTTGGAATATGTATCTAATGAAAAATTCCATCTTCAAGCAAAGTAGTTCTATCAGTGCAAAAGATGAAGGAACAAAGAGGTTAGAATACTTGTATATACTTGTGAAAATCCTTTGACTCTCGAGGTTGAAGTGAAGGTACTAACTGAATAATAAATATAGCTCTGGGTATAAATTTTTTGTTTCTTTTCTTATGTTTATTAAAAAGTTTTAAAGTAAAGTAAAAATCATGTTTGGAATCAAAAACTACAAGTTTCAGGTTAAAATTAAAATTAATTCTGGAAGCAAAATAGATTCTATGCATTTAGAATCAATTTCACACCTTCAAAAGTGAGCTCAAGCATATAGGCCTCAAGTCTACGACATTGCGTTTCTGAGATATTATCTGTTGCGGTCTTGTGTGAGCCGTCATAGTTTTGGCTTTTGTAAAAGACGACTCGTTGGGTTTAGGAGTGTGTTGTATAAAACTATCTTGGCCTCGATTTCTAAGCAATGTGAGACTTTTTTGTGTACCGAAATAGTAGTCCCCCAATCAAAGCTAAGGGGGTAAAAGGTCTATAAGCCCTCAAGCATGTCGTGGGTTCAACCCATACTTAGCGCGCCAATGTTATGTCCTCTAGTCTAGTCCACAACACTGCATTTCTGAATTATTGTCCACTTTAGGCCTTATGTTGAGGAGCTTGTGTTGTATATAAATTGTCGTTAGTCTCAACTCTCAAGCAATGTGGGACTTTTTGGTGTACCGAAGCAATCTTCTTTGTAAAGGTAAAATTAAAAGTTAAGAAGACATAATAAACCCACGTCCTATATTCATTAGGATTAAGATAAGATATAATTAATATTAGGGAAATGTTAACTATAAGATGTGTTTGTTATAAGATGAAACATCACCAAACATTTGGAAGCAAGCAGAGGATGTAGACGTTTGTGCTAAATGATGAACAATGATTCGTCTCTTTACAAATTCAACACAAGGGCTTTTAAAAAAAAGAAGGCAAGAGATGTCGACATTCTTAGCTATTGCTATGAAATACGAGACATCATCCTTAGAGGTATGAAGTTTATCAACCACATTCTTCGAAGAGAAATGATATTTGTACAACCATTTTTGTATAACTTTTGTACAACTTTTTTTCTCATACTCACATTATCTTCTTATTCTCTCTCTTCCTTTTTCTCTCTCCATTGTTTTTGACCAATAAGAAGAGAGAACAACAAAGTTGTCCCAGAAATTGTACCAAAATAGTTGTTCAAATATCATTACTCTTCTTGGAATCTAACGGAGTTCACATTATCAAGTGTAAGTCATGCACCCTCCATACACAAGGGAGAAGACCATTATGTTGGCAAGAGAAAGAAGCATCCTCTAATATAAATCCCCAATCCAACACTATTATTTTGGCGAGAGAAAGAAGCATCAATGTTGCACTTTTAACAGTTAGTTGTTAGAGGTCCGTCTGCAGTGCAGTCCGTCTGATCATTACGCGTCGTTTGAGCTTGACGCCAATTGTTGAGATACATAAAGAAGGGTGGAAGTTGGATTACTTACTTCCTGTACAAAATTCAGTGGAGCAATTCAAGATTGAAAACTAGTCTAACCAAAGTTGGTTAAGAAATAACTTTCTAATGCCAAAATTAAAATAGAAGATCAATGTAGCACTAATGTCCTTGGAGGAAAATATCTCACATTTTTAAAGATTACACTTTCGAAGGTACTCTAAAAACTATAAAGAAGGTGCATCGTGGAAATCTCTACAAATTTAAGGCCAATATATGTTAGGCTTTTGAATAACTTTTGCACATACGACATTCTACCAATGGATGCCACTTTTGCTTAGGGTATTCATGTCCAAAACATTTAACATTATTTTAGATACCTCATTTTTATCTTTGTATCTGATGGTTGTTAATTTGTTTTCTCAATTTTTGTAGTATATCATATGGTTTGACCAAGAATTTCAAGTACCACCAAGTTTCACTTGAGGTTGAGGAACCAATATATGAAATTAATATTCTTTTTAAAAAGAAATACAAGACATATGATGATTAATGAAGAAGAAAATGATCTCTTTGAAAATTGCTGCAATTATTTTTCTGCGATTATTTAAGCTTTTAGTCCTAACATTTGAACGCGTTTTGATTTTAGTTCTCTGACACCACCTACACCTTTGCAACTTAAGATTCAATCATATTGAGTCACCTACCATGTTAGATGTTGACAGAATCGTGATGGCTAGACATTTTTTCATGAGTCACTTAGTTGCCACATCACCAATGTTACATCAACATCAAATTGGTAATTGACATGTGGCAGAGAGCAAAAACAAAACCAAACAGAATCACATGGATCAAGAGCAAAATATGTATAAATTACAAGGACCAAAAGACATTAATTTCAGCTTTCAACTTCAACTATTGGATATTCAATATTTTTAACACAACAACATAATAGATATTTGGTCTCTCTCTAAAACTCAATTTTTTTTAACAAGCCAAAATAGAATATATTAAATACCAAAAAAAGCCACCTCCCTAAAGTGTGCCAAGAAGAAACTAAGAGTTCAAATATAAGACGTATGGTAGGTATGTGATAACTCTAGGGAGGCAGAACATCATTTTCAATGTTGCATGAATAGTAGCTCATTTTCATCTTGGTCAATCCCCCATAGATGATCTTATTAGCTCTACAGTTTACCAATCATCAAGGTTGTTAGGGCATGGACATTTTATCTTTATAGTAGTTGCATAGAAAGGTAAAGAAAATAAAACTAACTTCTTTTTTTTTTTAAGCAAAAAATAAATCTTGGAAAAAAACTAAGTAAAAAACACTTTCTATTTTATCTTTCAATTAATGAGCAAAACCACATAATATTAATCATAAATAGAAAAGGTCAAAAACACTTTTTCTATGGTTTTTTCATTTCCACATTTATAGAATGCAACTAACTCCTTATACGTACAATACAGAAGAGGGAGAAATACTCAAAGTTGTTTTTACATTTTGAACATCCTCCAATTTTTTCCTTCTTATTTGATTATTTTCTTTTTCTATTTCAACCACTACCTTGCATTTTTTTTAACTGCTTCTCATTGTATATTTTGGCATCTTTCTCATACTTAACCTAATTTGTAAGTATAAATAGACATCAACATTATACTTCTATTTTCATCATTCATTCACCATCTTCCTCGCATAAAATCACAACCCCATATCATTTCTATATTTTTACAATTATTAAGTTTTGTTAATTTTGGGTTTCTTTCTTTTTCACTGACGTTAACTCGGGCTCAGGCAATTTGTTTTTGCTCTTTTAATAATAATAATAATAAGGACTAAATTTTGTGCTCCAGCTTGAAATAACACACTAGTATACTGTGTGATTATTATAATTATTATTAGTATTATTTGTAATAATCAAAACATGGATGTAATCAATTTATTATTTTTAAAATGTGTTAACTAGATGAGACATCTCTTTTAATTCTATGTTTTTTAGAGCACAAGTTGTGACTGCTTGGTAGTTCTAAACTTCAATTTTATATAAAAAAAATATTTCAAGAGTTGATTGGATGTGACATCTTCTTAATTCTTCTAATATTTTTTTTGGTAGATAGACGAAATGGCAAAACCATTATAAACTCACACACATAAGTGGAGGCACCGGGGTTCGAACCCCGGTCATGACATCCGGCCTAACAATTTCGGTATTTTACCAGTTGAGTTAGGACTTCTGGACAATTCTTCTAATCATTTTAAAGTTCGTTTTTAAAACTATAAGTTAATGAAAAGAAAATAATTTTAAAAATGTGTAACTAGTTTAATGTCTTTTTTATCCTATGAGTTGTTGGACCACAAGTTGAATAACTTGACGGTTCTAAAGCTCAATTTCATGACAAATAAGCGAACCAACTCATTAGAATCAACTTTTTGCACTCGATTTTTTCTTTCTTTATCAAATCAACATCTTTATTTATCAAAACTCATCACAACAAAAATATTTTCTTTAAAATCAACCAACACAATATTTTTGAATAAGAATATGTAGCTTTGAATTCTCCATTGCATCGAAAGATACATAGGATCAAGAGAACGCTCTTGTGAAATTCACAATAAGAAATCTTTTATATTTTCTTCTCTAATTAAACAAACTACGTTTTCATTTTTTAAATTGAAATTTATTTTGTATTCAATAATAAAGGAGAAATAAATATTTTTTAAGTTTATACAAAGTTTGCACATTTAATTAGAGATATTGTTTTCAAATTGATGTTGTATTCCCTATGCATAATCCAGTTTCAAACCCAAGATCTAGTTTCAAGGATCATTTATTTTTGTTTTAAATGAGTTTTACAACAATTTTACTATTTTAATAAATTTTGGTGGCAATTCTTTATTTTCTAATAACCCTCGATTTTTTAGGCAACTAACAGACGAAGCTGTTTTACAATTGATAGAGGATGAAAAGTTTGCCTACATGAAGAAATAAACATAGCATTCACCTACATTAAAAAAGAAGGAACAAATCAACCTATTTTTATCTCTGCTCTCACTACACAGGTTCCATACACTTTTGAATTTTTCAGTTGCAACTTATGAATTACTCTCTTCTATTGTATTTATAAGCAAAAATATACTTTTTAAGTTCATTGAATACATAATGTATTTGGTCTATATATTGACCAAATACATTAGATATTAAATGAATTTAAAAAATATTTTTTGCTTATAAATGTGACCGGAGAGAGTAATCTCTTAACTTCATAGCGAAAGGATATAAGTAGGAAGACCTTTTAACTGATTCATTAATATTCTTGCATTTGCCCATTCGTTTTACTACGTGGAATAAAACCTTATATTCTGTTCATGTATATCAGATCGATCCAAAAGGAAAAAACGATCGACTAAATTGGATATTTTTTAGCAACTACTTGATACTTACTTATTTATTTATTTTTCTTATAAAGTTCCTATCATCTCACTTCAATTTCTATATATGATGCAAGCTTAAAAACATATGTGTTACAACACATATAATGAGAAGTGTAATATAATAATAATAATAATTGTAACATCAAACAAAATTAAATTTTTAGAGATCTAGGTGAGCAATTCATAGAGATCGGAATATCTGACTCATCTAAATACAACATATGAATTTTCGTCTAGATGCATTTCGAAGGTTTGAACACAATATTGTAGTGGAGTAAGATCGTTAACTTGTTTTACAAGCTCCTATTGAATGAGCAAAGAGCTTCGGTGGGAGCTCGTATAGCAAACTCACGATTTTATTCCCCACTAGAATGTTTGTATCGATACATCTGAAATGCATTTAGGTTCAAAAGTTCATATGTAGACTTTATTTGGATTTAAATGTTGTCAACTCTTTCGAATTCGTACACCAAAATGTTTCTATTGTAAGATAAAGAGGTATTGGTGTTGAGGCAAAATCCCTAATTAATTTTAAAGATAATAAACCAATATGATTAAAGAATTAATGGACTTTGATTAATTCCTTGGTATTTAACTTGTGCTCTTGAGTAGTTTACTAAGACAGGAACAA
>Ga0228710_1011977_pt1 | contig 10956 bp, 9 predicted proteins | sample MedpolnodulmetaG_FD_177995 | JGI IMG/M metagenome (GOLD analysis project Ga0228710, IMG submission 177995) | Root nodule microbial communities from Medicago polymorpha collected in Santa Monica, California, United States - pink nodules | ecosystem: Host-associated > Plants > Roots > Nodule... | reverse complement strand
TATGAACACCTGACATAGACTGGAATCTGCAAGACATTCCAACTCTGTTGGACTGTCTTCTATTCCTTTTTTATGTCATTGGACTCTTGCCTTATAAAAAAAATGATAAAAATATATAATTAGAGTGATTAAAGTACTTGATAATAATCCCAAGGGGTTAAAGTATTTTGACAATAAGGACAAAAGTGGTAGGATGGAGTTTTCTCTTAATAGACATATATGAGTGCATTTCTTATATAATTTACCTATATGACAATGAAGTGGAGTCTCTTCATAAGTTCAAGAACTCCATAAAAAGTTTCTTATATAGTCCTTGAATTCTATGAAGAGACTAAACTTCATTTTCTCTAAAGCACAAGAGTAAATGAGACAATTTTATTTTGCAAACTATTATTGATTGACATATGCACTTGATGTGAGTATAAAATTCATGTAAATTATTTCAAAGTATCCTAAAAGAGATTTGTTCATCATCTCATATGCTTCAAGTTAAAAAAAAATAAAAATAAAGATGAATCGAACCTAAAATTTAGTGTGTCGACACATTCTTGTTCATTTTATTCAGAAGAGTTTCAGAACACAATATCTTTTTTTTTGGGCAAACCCAACACAATATATAACAGACCCCGGCTACCCAAAAAAACAAATCTTGAAAAATTAGTATATAGGTTTTATATAAAGCTACCCCAAACAAATTGTTGGTAACTTATCTAGTGTTTTTTTTTTTTTGAAAGGAACTTATCTAGTTTTTATATGGTTCAACTTTTCTTTTTTTACAAAATTTGGTTTGGTTCAACTTAAAATACAGTTGGTTTATAAAAAACAAAAACACTTTGAATACACTCGGTACTACGAAAAAACACTCAAGTAAAAATCTATAACAATTGATAAAAGAGACATAATATTAAAAAATGTTTTGGTGCAATTTTTTTTTTTAATTTCACCCTTGAATTAATTATTTTTTACTATTTTATCGGTCAATAAAAGCAAAAGGATGAGCACATCTTTTGCAGGTCTTATAATGCTTTCCGCTTGAATTTTGTTGTTATAAGCTTGTTCTGTTATTTTGCAGGTCTTACCACTTTCCTCTAGAATTTTGTTGACTTCCTTCAACTATCACCCAATGAATAACTTCTATCTTGCTTTCTCAGAATAGTAAGCTCCAACTAATTGATTCAAGATAAATTCAATCTCAAACCTTTCAGGTAACAAGAACCTTTCATGTAAATGTAAATCCTTTATAAGGTCTTCTATGCTTTGGAATGGGACACCATCCCTTCATCACCAATTTTTTGTCTTCTTTCTATTAAGCAAAATAATAGTAGCTTTTACATATGTGCTTTTCATGGTAAGAGCTTAAATTGTTTATCGAAACAAAACTTTGTTTATAATTATTCTTATTGTTGTTGCATTTTTCCTTTCTCCTACAGCCGTTTTCGTGCCATGTTGGATTGTTTGTCATTTTCAAATTTGAGGCAAGGAGCTGAAGCTTCCAATTCTTCCATGGATTTTAATCACAATCAAAGCTATAGATACGACGTGTTTATCAGTTTCAGAGGTCCAGACACGCGCAACACTTTTGTTGATCATCTTTATGCTCATCTAAAAAGAAAGGGTATCTTTGCCTTCAAGGATGATCAAAGGCTTGAGAAAGGAGAATCCCTTTCGCCGCAACTTCTTCAAGCAATTCAAAATTCTAGGATTTCTATTGTTGTCCTCTCTGAAAGATATGCTGAGTCAACATGGTGTTTGGAAGAAATGGCTACTGTTGCTGACTGCCGTAAAAGATTGAAACAAACTGTTTTCCCTGTTTTTTATGATGTCGATCCATCTCATGTTCGAAAGCATATTGAGGTTTTCAAAGCTAATAATTCACACACTAAGAAGTTCACATATGACGGAAACAAGGTCGTTCGGTGGCAGGAAGCTATGACGGAATTGGGAAATTTGGTTGGATTTGATGTAAGAAAGAAGTAAGTAAAAAATAAAACACTCTTTTCTCAACATCTTTTACATACAATTGTTAAGAAAATATGTATGTTCTGTTACTTTTTTGCAGTCATACCCATGCTTGTGCTCCTGACTTCGGCAGTAACTAATTGGTTATCGACGTAGATTTATATTTTATATTGAATGCGTGTTCTTTTACCTAGACACCAACACATGTAATTATATTGAATCACTTTCGTTTTCTTAAATTATTACTAGTGTCTGGTTTGTTAAGCAAAATTAGAATGTATGGTGTTTGCATTGGTGCTTCATTGCTGAACTTATATCAACTTTCATTGTCCAACTTGCAATTTTTCCCCCCAACAAAATAAATTATACATAATGCATTCATATATTCCTTTTAACTTAGGTGATAATTTAATTGTGTTATTGTTTTTCTTCTTTCAGGCAAGAGTTTACAGAGATCGAAAAAATTGTTCAGGCAGTAATAAAAACATTGAATCATAAATTCTCAGGGTTTACCAATGATCTCGTTGGGATGCAACCTCGTATAGAAGAATTAGAAAAGCTTCTAAAATTGAGCTCAGAGGATGATGATATTCGAGTTTTGGGAATTTGGGGGATGGGCGGAGTAGGAAAGACAACTCATGCTACTGTTTTGTATGATAGAATCTCTTATCAGTTTGATGCTTGTTGTTTTATTCATAACACAGGAAAAATTTATACGGATGGTGGCATTGTTGCTGTACAAAAACAAATTCTTCATCAAGTTGTAGATGAAAGAAATCTAGACTCATATGATACTTGTGAAATAGCCAGGATTATGATAAATAGGCTTCACAGTTGCATGAAGGTCCTTCTAGTTCTTGATAACGTTGATCAATTAGAGCAATTGCAGGATTTGGCTATAAATCCCAAATTGCTTTGTCGAGGTAGTAGAATAATCATTACCACAAGGGATGAGCATATTCTAAGAGTATATGGGGCAGATATAGTACATGAAGTTCCATTGTTGAATAGTAATGATGCCTATGAACTTTTTTGTAGAAAAGCCTTCAAAGGTGAAGACCAAAACAGTGATTGTGTTGAGTTGATTCCGGAGGTACTTGAATATGCTCAAAATCTTCCATTAGCAATTAAAGTAGTTGGTTCTTTCTTGTGTACTCGAGATGCTACTCAGTGGAAAGATGCTTTGGCTAGTTTGAAGAATAACCCAGATAGTAAAATTATGGACGTGCTTCAGATGAGTGTTGATGGACTACAACATGAGGAGAAGGAAATATTTCTGCACATTGCTTGTTTCTTTAAAGGGGAGAGGGAAGTTTATGTAAAGCGAATTCTAGATGCTTGTGGATTACACCCTCACATTGGAATTCCGAGAATCCTTGAGAAATCACTCATTACCTTAAAAAATCAGGAGATTCATATGCATGATATGTTACAAGAACTGGGGAAGAAAATTGTTCGGCACCGATTTCCCGAAGAGCCAGGATCATGGAGTAGATTATGGCGAAACAATGATTTCTACAATGTCTTGACGACAAAAACGGTAACAAATTCTGTTTCCTAAACTAGAGGGTGCAATTTATGCTTTTTGGTGTATCCTTGATGATAATCATTGATTATTCCATGAAGTGTATGTTCTCTTTCTAATCTATATTTTTGGTTTATGTGATTATTTTGTTCAATAAGATACACATATTTCAGCTTCAATTCATATAATCGTTTTCTGGCCGCTTTATATTCTTGGAACATTGGAAAAGTTGTCTTTGGTCATCATTCATATAGTTTTAGAATACAGTTTAATGATAGAGTACTAAAAACTAAATATGGACCAAAAAATTTCGCCAATAAGTAATCAGAGGTTTGTGTCTCTACTGACTTCTCTGAGGGAGATAAATGTCAGTACTACTATATATGTGACGGGTCTATATTTTTTAGCCAATAAGTATTGTCTGCCTTGTACCCTTGAACTGCATACCATCCCTTACCATGAAATTTCCATCATAAGAGAACAATGTGTTGCTAAGATTTGTTTTATGCCATGAGTTTTGTTTTATTTATTATCATTCTGATTATCTTTTGGTTGTCACAATTTTATCATTTTTTCCTATAACAACATCAAACTAGAAACTTGTTTTTAATAGTTAATTTAAACACAATTTAATTCCATGATTTCCTTATTTCCGTTAAAAGTTTCGACATTCTAATATGTATATAGGTAACTCTATGTTTCTACAAATTTTAGTTCAAGTAATTTCATTTCTTTTTCTTTCTATATTATGCTTATTCTATTTCTTCTTCAGGGAACAAACAATGTTAAAGCTATAGTTCTGGATCAAAAGGAAAATTTCTCTAAATTCAGGACTGAAGGATTTTCAAATATGAGGAACCTTGGACTTCTTATTTTGTATCATAACAATTTTTCAGGAAATCTTAATGTTCTTTCCAACAACCTGCGGTATCTTCTGTGGCATGGATACCCTTTTACTTCTGTGCTGTCAAATTTTGAGCCATATCATCTTGTAGAATTGAATATGCCTCATAGTAACATTCAACGACTGTGGGAAGGTCGCAAGGTACTTCAATAGTTCTTTTCCATTTTTCAATTGCTTTAAAAAATTAATGTCATACTTGTATTACATTCGTCCCTAAATAGAAACCAACATCAGAAAAAAATAGTATCCTTAAACCAATTAAAGAGTTAGAAGTAAATGTTACAGAAAGATTGAGAGAGCAGGGTTGATTGACTAATATCAAAATAAAAAAGTGTGACCATGTACAAATAACCTGACCAATAGCCTGTGTCTTAGGACCATTAGAAATGGTAATTTGGGGAGATGTTTTAGGTGGAGACAAGTTAGACAAATTGCAAACTAAATAATGAGAAGTACCAAATCTATAATCCATGATCTCGCAGAGTGAGATAGATAAACAACAGAACTACCAAAATGGGACAGAGTGGCTAAAGAGCAAGCTTGTTGGATAACCATAAAAAAACTGAACAAGAACTAACCTGGAACGGCGTTGGAGCTGAGTGGGCAACCAAAAAAAACCTAAAGGTGGGGCCCACTAACGGGAAAGGGTCCGATGAGTCAGATGGCACTGGCAATGCAACGAACAAATTTTGAGATAGAATGTAGCAATAGTGTGAAGCCAAATTACCTTTAACTGAAGTGACAAAACATATGATTGCTAATTTCTTTTTGATAGGATCTCCTTTATTTGAAAAGGATGGATTTGAGCAATTCCAAGTTTCTTACAGAGACTCCAGAGTTTTCCTGGACCCCAATACTTGAGCGGCTAGATTTTACCGGATGCACAAACTTAACACAAGTCCATCCATCAATTGGACATCTTACTGAACTTGTTTTCTTAAGTTTGCAAAACTGCAGCAGTTTGGTCAACCTTGATTTTGGCAGTGAATCAACTTTAAGTTCTTTGAGAGTACTACGCCTCTCTGGTTGCACAAAACTTGAAAAGACGCCAGATTTTACCGGGGCATCAAATCTTGAGTACCTTGACATGGATGGATGTACAAGTTTATCCACAGTCCATGAGTCCATTGGGGCTATTGCAAAGCTTAGATTCCTGAGTTTGAGGGATTGCATAATTCTTGCTGGAATACCCAATAGCATTAATACCATTACTTCTCTCGTAACTCTAGATTTACGTGGCTGCTTGAAACTTACAACTCTTCCGCTGGGACAGAATCTCAGTTCTTCGCATATGGAATCTTTAATTTTTCTTGATGTAAGCTTTTGCAATCTTTATCACCTACCTTATGCTATTGGAGAGCTACGTTGTTTAGAAAGACTAAGTCTACAAGGAAACAAGTTTTATATACGACCTGATACTTTCCTTAATCTTGGAAGACTTTCATATTTGAACTTGGCTCATTGCCATCAGCTTTGTACTTTTCCACATATACCTACACTAAAAGATTTGTCTCTAGTGGGAAATTATTTTAAATTTGTATCGGGATCGCGTGATCATAGATCAGGATTATATGTTTTTGACTGCCCAAACGTGGAGCTCATCCTATCCAATAGCGAAGACTATTTTAGCAAGTATACTTGTCAATGGTTGCAAAGACATCTTAAGGTCAGTATTTTGCATAACATCCCTCTCTCTTTTAAATATTCTCATGTTGAAGATATTTCTAATTTTTTTTTCAAAAGATAAAGTTCTTTAAATGATAATTCTACACAAGAGTATTTGCTCATTCTGATAGAATTTAATCACATGTAATTCACAAGAATTTGGAAGATACACGAGTTCTCAATCAAACATATGATTAAATTTTTTATATGTGTGCATGTGTGAGTTAACTTAGGAACTTATCTTTCAAGTTATCATGCTTAAAATGTATTCTAAACACTTAAGATCAGTTTGAAGAGAAGAATTTATGCATATTTACGCACAAAAATATACCGACATGTCATTTATGTTTATATCTCTATTTTTGTCTCCAACTTTTTGCAAGTGCAACAAGGTAGATTTTCAACAATGCTTAAACAAAAATTTCATGCCGAAAAAAATTATAATATGAGTTTAGCAACAAACTATGCAGATCTTTTCTTTTCCAGGTCAATTTTGAATTTATTAACAAGTCATATAAATCATTCTCAAGTAAAACAATCATATAACTTCTTTGTTGAAATCCTTTAAAAATATTCGTATTAAAAGAAATTGAAAGATGATTTTCACGTAAGTGTATTTCCTTACAATCTCTATCTAGCTCTGATTTACGTTTTTTTTCCCCTGGTACCAGGAACCTGGTTTTGTTCGACGTGCCTTTGACATTGTTGTTCCTTGGAATTGGAAAAATATTCCAAATTGGTTCCATCACCAATTTGATGGGGACTCACGAATACGAATAATAACGTCTAATTTGGATGCAAATTGGCTTGGCTTTGTCTTTTGTGTTGCATTTGAGGTAAACAGTATTGCTGCTGCAAATTCTGGTTCACTGTCCTCGGTATTGCCACATCCTTTTTATCTTTCTTTTGAAGGTGAAGAGACAGAAGAACGATTCGATATGCCACTTAGTTTGGAACTGGACAAAATTGATGGATCAAAACATCTTTGGATGATTTATATCTCTAAAGACCATTGCCACTTTGTAAAATCAGGAGCACATGTCACATTTAAAGCCTGCCCAGGTTTGATCATAAAGAAATGGGGATTGTGCATGCTATCCGAGAAGGAAAATGAAGAAGAATTTGATCTTATATTTGGTAGGCATAAGTGCTTTGAACGCTTTGGTTATGTGGAAGAAAGTATCAGCTGGTCTGGACCAAAAATTCAGCTTCCCTACAATTGGATGATTACTAAAGAAGAGGAAGATGAGAATTATCAAGTCAAGTCAAAAGAAATTGATCTTTTTAATCTAGGCCTTTAGATATGCTAACCACATTGAAAACATCCAACATCTTCCTTGAGCTTTGAGGTAACTATCTCACCTAATCAGTGACATATTATATATATATAAAATAATTCATTACCATTTGTAATTGAGAATTAATTATTATATGGATTATTAGTATAGGACATCCATCTTTTGCATTTCAAGTTTATCCAACAATTTCTGTTTAGTTAATATGCTTAGACATTTTTAATAATTTGACTATTGTTCAGTGTAGCCACTTCCTCCTCGAAGAAGTAAAATAGGAAATCACATTGCAGCTTGGCTACTTGGATCTCTATGTTATTACAAGAATTGGTGATTACTGATTAATTTTTTGAAGATCATTGATTCGGATCGACTTTGTAGCCTGTTTGATTTCGTAATGTTTGTATTAGCTTGTAAAAAAGAGCTAATACTGAGGTTATGGTTCTGTCATGAAGCTGATCATGTGAATGAAGACATCACAGGTACTGTTATTCTGTGTTTATGGAGCGTGAATATTGTTATCAGTTGCAACTGGGGAATTTCTTCAACTTTGTAACTCTCACGTTGGACAAATTCAGAATGTGATGCTAAAAGTTTCCTTCAAATAGGATGTTGGTAAAGCAATTTGAGAGGCTGCTCAAGTTTACTCGTACAATAAGAGGTTTAGGGGGAACTGAGAGGGAATAGTCGATTTCTGGAATTATGTTTTATTGTCACAAAATTGAGATCACTTCGATTCATTTATTGATGTTTCTTGGCTACATTGGAATAGGGTGCTCTTTGGTCATTCTAAGCTTGTTGTCAAATGTTTCATGGCTATTTTCTATAGTTGCAACTGGTTGCTGCTTTTGTTTTCTTTGTTGGCTAGTTTCTATGTCCAGTTGGTCCAATAGCCTTTTCGCTTTTGGGTCCTTTTGCAATTTTTTTAATGGCACTTCTTTGATTTGTACACCATATTATTGTATTATGTCACTCTTACTGAACTCAGACACATCTTGTGCCTATGTAAAGAAACTACTAAAGATTCATTTTCTTCTCAGTAAGAGATATAAATTAGATTTCATCCAACTTTGAAGAAAATACCCGATTAACCAATCAAGATTAGTTCAGTTGGTAAAGGTTGAGGAGGAGATATTGCGGTGTTCCCTCTTCTTCTCTTTACATGCACTTTCCATCTCTCACACACTCTAGCTACATTTTGGTGGATTAAAAGTGTTGTTGAAGGCTTACAGATTAAGTGGATTTCACAAGGATGTTGAATGCTTTTGTTTAATTAATCTTATCATAGTGTTACCAGTTGCGCTTTTATCCTTCTCTTCCTTTTAGACACCTACATTGAGTTGATCTCATTCTCAAAACAAAATTGTTCAATATTTGTGTAACCTCTACATTAATTTTGACTGGAAAGTATAAACACAAATATAATCAACTTGTGGTTGATTTTAGTACGTATTACCACTTGAAATGGTTCATAGTAGACTATTAACTTGTTTTAAAATATAGTTTGTAGTTACAGGCCAGTTTGCAAAAATAAAATTTCTAGTCAACTTGCTGCTAATTCTATGAACCATTATGAATCACTTGAAATGATTTTCCATGTTAGAATCCACCTTAAGTTGTATTAATTTTGAAATTCTGCCCAAACCAATTGAAGTAATGATCAGAAGACCTTTTATGTGAGCCATGTATGATCTTATTTAATCTTCAAAGTAAAGCCTGCAAAATGAAAAATAGTAAAAGTCTGCGCCAAGCTTGCACTCTTTCCTTTTGCACCCAAAACACATAATATTCTTTTGTTGGCCTTTAAATTTGTATAACTTAAATGCTATTTTGGACGGATTCTTGCTATTGCCGAATGCAACTAAAAATTGAAAGAAACTGTTTTCCCAGTTTTTTTTTATGTTGATCCATCTCTTCACATTGAGAAATTCAAACACGAACCAGGTAAGGCTTATCGTTGGAAGAATGCTATGACGTTAAGTTTTATGTAAGAGATAAGTAAGTACAATACATTCTTCTAGCAGTTTTTTGCACATTCTTCAGAAGAATGTTTGAAGTTTTAACTAGCTGATCGTCAAATTATACACAATCCATTCCTGTCACTTTGGTGATACTTTAGTTTAGTGTTATGATTTTTCATCTTCCTTTCATTCGAGAGTATGCAGACTGCTGAGATTTGAAAAAAAAAATGGTTGCTGATATTGTTGATCAAGAGCCTTTTGGCTTCGTTATTTGTTGCTTTTGAGATGATTCATTTTGCTGTTAATGTGTTATCATGTTTTCCTATCCACTTTGTTATAATTGTCATGTCACTGTGAGTTACACTTTGCGTTATCATGTTTTCCGATCTTTAGTTATTTTGATAGACCAAACAGGTTCGTCTTTTCATGTTATCTATTGAGTTGGGATTTTGATTTCACTCTATTTTTGTTCCTTATATGTTTCTCTCTTCTATATTTGTGTATTTCTCTCCTACGAGAATCGAAGAATGTCCACCGTGGATTCTTCTCGCAAGTAGAACGTTTACATGGCAAAGTTGGCACAGAGGGGAGCGGTAGATGGAGATGGTTGCTAAGATGGTGGAAGTTGCAGGTGGAGGAGAGGAATCAATGGAATGTCTCTGTTCTGTTCGATGTGTCTCCCTTCAATTGTGCTCTGATGTGTCTTAACCATTGTCTTCCCTTCACCACAACTGCGACTCTTCTTCTTTTGATGTCTTGTTTTTCCTTAGAATACATAGTTTCATGTTCATATGCTATATATTATTTATTTTCTTCGTTTAGTCTTTGACTTACTACACGTGGCTGATGCATTCTGGTTCTGTTTCAGAATGTGGATTTGATGTTCACTTAATAACATGAGAGAGTAGACATTGATCTATTTGGGTTCACTCTTGATTTTAATCAGGAGCTCATAGTGATTGATTAAAACCAAGACTGAGCAAGTTACTCTTCATGTTAGGAACACAACATATAATGGAAAATGATACTTAGGGTTGGTTCGAGAGTTTTGAAGGGGAGGAGTGGGAAGGGGAGGGGAGATTTTTAATTTGAAGTGTTTGGTTCAATTTTTAGAAGGGGAGGGGAGGGAAGGGGAGATGATCAAATCTTTTTAAAATTTGATTGCATTGTCATAATTATCCTTAAATTAATTTCAAATCTCAATATTGACATTGTAACAACTTTTATTATTATTAGGTTTTCTTATTCTTATAACAATTATTATTATTATTATTATTATTATTATTATTATTATTATTATTATTATTATTTTGTTATATTTTTTTTTTAACAACTTTTATTTATTATATTATATTATCTATAACTCTTATTTGTTACATCTAAAACCACTTCTACTACTACTTTGTTGATGTCAACGGTCTTATTATTATTATTATCTTATTTTAATTCAACTTGTTATTGCTTGTTGATCTTTTTTTTGAATGTTAATTCACCGGTTCATGTCTTGTTGTCGAAAATATATGAGTCAGTTTGAGATAAAATAAGCAGCTTAGATGTGTGTTTGTTATTGGTTGGTCTCTGAAATTGTAAAATCAAGTAGTTTCTTTTATTTAATTAAGTTTAAGGGTAAAACAGTAAAATAATTTTAAA
>Ga0228710_1011971_pt1 | contig 10959 bp, 9 predicted proteins | sample MedpolnodulmetaG_FD_177995 | JGI IMG/M metagenome (GOLD analysis project Ga0228710, IMG submission 177995) | Root nodule microbial communities from Medicago polymorpha collected in Santa Monica, California, United States - pink nodules | ecosystem: Host-associated > Plants > Roots > Nodule... | reverse complement strand
AAGTCTAATGACATAATCCTAATCAAACCAAGCCATAAACCCTAATTTTATATAAATCTACTTTCTAATCTAATTCACCGTTTTTATAATGAATTAACAAATACCAAACTCATAAAGCGACAGCGGAAGGTTAGTATTTGTTAATTCATCATCTCAAATATCAATTCATAAAGCGACAACGGAGCTTTGATATTGGAACAAGTGAAATTAGACAAGGGTTGCAAAACATGATAATAGTCTAGCAAACCTTAAGACATATAAAGTTTCGTTCTTCAAAGATTCTAATAGCAATCAACCATGAGAATAGGCGTGGTTGCTAGAGGAACACACTCATTGCACTTCGAAAGAAGCTTTGATACGCTTAAGAGAAACTTGTCTTTAGAAAGTAGGTCGAATATAAAGTTTAGGTCTAGGCTTTGTTTTGTGAAGGATTTGTCATCTAGATGAACCAATAATCCCAAGACGCTTTTATTTTTATTATTTTCTTTTAATTAAAAATCCAAACTTTTTAACCTTTGAAACTTTCATCTAATAATTATTAAAAGTTAATTGAATTCATAACTCCCTGTCGGAACGATACTCTTTTTACGACTTCGGTAGAACTGTGCACTTGCGGTTTTACTCATCAGTGGGTTAATGGTGGTTTTTGTGGTGGTTAATGGTAGTTTTGGTGGCGGTGGTGGTAGTGGTGCTGGTTTTTGTGGTAGCTAGTGGTGGTTTTTGGTGGTGGTTATGTTTTTTTCTTGTTATATGATGGTAAAAGGGTTTTTGGTCGATTTTTGCGGGTCTTTGGGAGATGTGTTTTGGGTGAAGGTGCTTGGGAGAGCTAATGGTGGTGTTTGGGGTTCTATTCCCGGATGTTTTTCAAAAGTTGTTGGTTGTTGTGTAGGTTTTTACGTTGTTGCTCAGGGATTGTGTGCGAGCAGCAGGATGTAGATGGTGGAAGTTGTTTTTTTGGCAGTGGTGACGATGTTTGAGGATTTTGGTACAACTTTTGTTTATGTTGTTTCGTTGATTGTGGTGTTAGCTTTGTTCTTGGTGTTTCTATTATTGATTTCGAAGATAGCCCTTTGTTAGGAGGCATTTCATATAGATTTTTTTGGATTTTTTCTTCGATGCATGGGTGTTGGGATTTTTCATTGGAGGCTTCCCATCTATCCTTTGTATGTTGCTACTTTCAGATTCCTAGCCTAACACTCATTGTGCTAGTTAAGATTCATTGCGGTTTTAATAAATTTCATTTTGATTTTTTCAAAAAATTGATGCAAAAGATACATGGATTTAGTGTAAGACCATTTTCCTTGTGCATGTTAGATAAAAGACAAAAAATCTAAAATCTTATTTTTAGTCACTCTATTTTTATTTTGGCAAAATTTGGTCCTCCAAATATTTTTCATCTTGACTTTTAGTCTTTGTTTACATGTCATTTCTTGTGTACCTTTCTCATTTTTCAATGAATTTTTTGAAGATATTATGAAAATTTCTTCCACAAAATTTTTGATTTTAATATGAATTAAATGAGTTTTTAAGCCTTAAAATATTAAAAATTTATATTTAATTCATCATTCTTTGTTAAAAAATTTCAATAGTAGAAATTTTATTAATTTTTGTTTCAACAATTTATTACACTTTTATTTCCTATTATTTAATTTATATGCACTTTTGGTCTCTTTAATTAAGTAGAAAAAAAAAAAAGAATTTCAGTATTTTTTTAGGAAATAATTTTAGTGTTTTGAGTAAAAGAAAATTAATGAATAAATTTGTTATAATAATTTTGTTATTTTAAAATAAAATTTATATCAATGGGTGGGGTGCTATGGATTCAAATCGAACAAAGGATAATTTTTTTTCTAATAAATTGATCCAAAAAATTATGATATGCATATAGAAATCCTTTCTACATGTGTGAAATTGTCAAATCAAAAGCATTTAACTATAGATTTCAAATCCAATATTGAAATAAAAAAAAATAACTTTTTCTATGTAAAATTTAGGCCAAATATAATTTTGACTTAATTGCATGTTTGATCCCTTATGTTTATTTTAGTTTTCAAGTTGGTCCCTTATGTTTTAAAAGTTTCAAGTTGGTCTCTTACGTTTTAAAAGTTTTAAGTTGGTCTAAAACGTTACTCCCGTTGGAATAAGTTAGTCCCTTCAGTCACATAACGGTCAAAGATTCGGGTTAACAATATGGGTGATGAAACTTAACTTATTTAGAAAATCAGTTTTAAAATATTATTTTAATTTTTTTGTTTTATTAAACTCAATATCATGTCGCGGAATGGACTAACTTATTCCAATATGAATAACGTTTTGGACCAATTTGAAACTTTTAAAACGTAAGGGACCAAATTGAAAACTAAAATAAACATAAGGGATCAAACATGCAATTAAGCCTACAATTTTTTGTCCCTTTAGTTTGACACAATTCCCAAGTTAGTCCTTTAAGTTTCAAAAGTTTCAATTAGATCCTTTTAGTTTGACAAAATTATCAAGTTAGTCATTTAAGTTTCAAATATGTCTTTTTAGTTGATAAACTATTTCACCAGTGCCCATGGTGTCAGTCTCCGTTTATTTGATGTTGATGTAGCCGTTAAATTGTTGACTTGAATCAAAATGTTGCCTTTTAAAAGCTCCAGGGTGTCAAAACGTTGCGTTTAATAGTTAAAAATGATCATTTATAGTTCTAGAAAGGCAACTATTTGCAACAAGAAATGTCTTTCTAGCACTATTAAACGACGTTAATAATGCTAGAATGATCATTTGTGCCATTAAACGTAACATTTTGACACCCTGAAGCTTTTAAAAGGCAGCGTTTTGATCAAAGCCAACAACTTAACGACTACATCAGTATCTGTTAATTATTAACTGACAGCTGTGGTAACGGTGAAATAATTTATCAACTAAAAAGGCTTATTTGAAACTTTTGAAACTTAAAAGACTAACTTGAGAATTCTGTCAAACTAAAATAATCTATTTAAAATTTTTGAAACTTAAATGACTAATTCGGAAATTTTGTCAAACTAAAATGACCAAACGTGCTATTTGGCCTAAAATTTATCTATTACTTTTATTTTTGAATTCTCAAAACACTTGTTACCATAATTCATAATTATATGATAAAATTTATATTTTAAATTTTTAAATAAGTGCCCTTAAAATACTTAGTATAATTTAATCGGTCCTTCGTCAACAACAAAAAATGGTCCAGAGGCTTGTTTTCCTTTATTATCATTCTCAAGACATATGAGCAGACTACTCTTATTTGGGTTGGGCAAGACAAATAAATACCTCAGAATTTGCCTCAATTTGGCACTTTATTGTTGAAATACCGTAATTTGTTTGTGTTCTTAACCTTGCAACGTAGCCACTGACAATAAGTCAGAGAGTAATGAACCAATAAAGTATCGAAGTTTGGCAATGTGCTATAGATAGGCATATCTTTTCTGCAATGACCCTTTCAATCTCTCCATAGTCATAACTCATAATTGTCGGCAAGGTAAGTTTCTCTAACTTGCGCCAACATTCATTTTTTTTACCGTACCGGTAAATATTAAGGGGTATTGATCCCAAATAGGTAGGTTGAATGGTGAAATACTCCATCCAAATTCTAAAACATGAATATTTAGAGGCTTGAATATAAATCATATTTATAGGTATGATATTTTGCCGATTTATGATTTTAATATGGATGTTGTAAGTATGTTGACATATCCATTTTGTCTGTGGGATATTAGCCGTAGTGATTGAACTCTAAACTTTTGACATAATTTTTTTTGGGTGTTACAGCGCAAACCAAATAAATTTGTAAAATCTAAACACTTTAATGGTAGTGAGTTAGTTGAAGGGGTGTAAGAATATGACGTGGACAATGTTTTGCAATGGGACATTAGTCATGGTGGCATATACTCAGTTAAAGAAGTTTATGAGTTGATCACTAAGTTTGATTTAATATCAAATACTCTTTTGTACAAGATTTTTGAAATAATTTTGTTTTATCAAAGATGCTGCTCTTTGTTCAAAGATTTCTTAATATTCGTCTTCCAACTTTTGACAACTTAATTCGTAAGGGTGTCCATAATTTATTATCCTCTTTGTGTTCATAATTTATTATCCTCTTTGTGTGTGGAATGATGTATCATAAATGAAACCTTTAAATATTTGTTTCTTTTGTTGTCGTGTATCATGTAAGTTATAGTTTGATGTTTTGTCTTAACAAGACATTAGTTCTACTTTGTCAAACAACAACTCTAATCATGTTACTCAATTTATAAGTTTAATTTCCTATGGGGATTTTGAATAAATATATAATTGAATATGCAAAATACTTTCTAGTTATTATTAATATTTCAAACAAAACACTAATTTATTGGGGGCATTATTTAATTTTTGACGGTGTATTTTGGGGATTTTAACATTTTGAGGCTAGTGCATATCAACAACCACCAACAAATAGAATGTGTAAGTGTAGGTTTTTTTTTTTTTTTATGAATCAGCAAATTTTATTAACAACCAAATCTCTACTCAAGACGAACAGAGACTGGTGAAATAGAGAATACAAACGAAAGGCAACGTATATAGACGGAACACCCGAAAAATAAACACCATAAAAAACCCTACGCACAAAACACCTAGTCAAATCCGGCCTGACACACCCACCAAAATAAACCCCTTCACGAAACTACCACTAAAAAAACAAAGTCCATACCCACTCATCGCCATTACTCAAGCCAAAATAACCCCCGTCTAAATGAAACACCCTAACCGCATCCCATAAGCTGAGTCATTATTCTAAAGATCATTCAACTTCCACCACCTCACAACCTCCGGGCCACCGAAAGAACGCCATAAAAGCCCAAAACCAAACTTGAGCCAAAGAACTGACTCCCGATCTCGAATCAAAAGCGATCGGCCCACCAGACTTCATGACCCAACCAGACGGGCACCCCTTACCCCCGGTCCACCAGAGAATGCTAGTCAAAACAAGAATGCAGCTAGACGCCAACTTCCGATCTCGAAGCAAAAGTAACCGGCTCACCAGAATCCAACACTCAAAAAGTAAGATTGCGGAAAAGGAACAAATGCTCAGCTCGAAGGACACGCATCGTCAAAAACACCCTAAACACCTTAGCCACCCAAAACTCAAACAAGAGGTAGCAACACCGAATATGGACCCGGATAACAGAGGCGGTCTCCAAAAGGAATCACCCACAACAACCACCAATAAAACACCCACCTTCTCGCCTAAGCAACACCAACCACCCCTTTTACTGAATCCCCACCATCAACACACTACAACAACACCACCACCACCACTACACATCACCACCACCACCACCCCCTGCAACACCATGGTTCAGCAGGCATAAGAGCAGGACAACGAGGTTGAAAGTCTCAGAGGAAAGCAGCAAACATCACCATAATATTCCGAAGAAGCAACTACGGAGAATAAACCTACAAACCATCAAAAGAGACAAAGGCTACACCGTCAGACCACCTCGCCAAGAAATAGGCAGCAACCCAATCACATGCCAAAAGGAAGATGAAACCCAACAACAAAACACGGGCAAAGACGTTGATCTGAAGTGGAAACCCAACCTAGATCGTAAACAGGCATTTGCCAGTGACAAGGAGAAGGCGTTTGGCGCCGGAATAAACAACAACCAAGCCAAAAAGTGACAAGAGCCCACCAACACAACCCAAAAAGGACCCAAAAAGATCAGAAGGTACATGAATGGCTACTACCACCAACACGGAGCGTCTACACACCAAACCCTTTCAGGCATTATCTGGCAACTCCAAATCACACAGATGAAACAGAACAATAAGGAACCACACAAATATTACCTCCAAGTTGCACGAAAAAAGAAGAACAACACCAACACAACACGAACGACACTACAACACAAACAACACAACACGACCAACATCAAACCCAACCACACCACAGGCGAGGTACATGCACCCACAACACAACTACCACAACAGGGAAAACACCACAACAAAGATGTCTTGACGTTGCACAAGCTAGACGGACAAAACACACTAAAGTTGTCACCAAGTTGCTGCGACAAGTTAGCGATCAACCCGAACAGAACCAACACAACAACAACAACACGGACTGCAATATAACCACAATAATTCGAAGCATCCCTAATCTTACTAGAAAAATGGAGATTTAGTCAATAAATTTGTAGTTCTAACAGCACATACCACTTCTGCAGATGATGGAGTACTCTATTCCACCAAAAGAGGCAGATATCTGAAGTTAAGAAAGTCTCTCCGTTAATGCCATTCTTTCCTTGATTTTACATCTAACCACCAATAAAGTACTTGAAGAGACTTCAAAGACCATTTATCTTTAATACTTGTATAATCTCTGTTGACAATACTAAAGTGTGAGCAGCTTCTTCAAAAGGACCGGCTTCGGTTGACCATGACGAGGGAACAAGCACCGGGGATAACACAAAAACACCTACAGCCCCAACACAAGACCGACACCACCAAACAAGAGGCGACACAAAACAACCAACCACTCCTCCGGTGAGCACCCACGAACTAGAAAAGAACAGTGAGTACAAACCAACCCCAAGAACGCCAACACCCAGCCACCCTACAACGATGAATCTTGATGTCAAAGAAAGACGACCGACGCCGAGATCTACAGAAGACACCAAAATCGAGACGAACAACGACACTTGAGAACAAAGACACAACTAACGCTAGAGGAGGGAGGGAGCGGCAGTGGTGCGGAGAACAACTCTCGTCGCACCACCATCTCCCGTGTCTACATTGTGATGATTAGGTTTGGATATGGGGATCAGCGACTACAGATCTAGGGAGGTTAGTGAGAGGTCAGAGAAGTAGTTTTAGAGCGAGAAAGTGATCTTTATCTAGCAATTTTGTAAGTGTAGGTTCTTGATAAGTTAAAAAGTAAGATTTCAACGAGTCAACCGAGGAATGATTTTATATATGTGTTGTCCAATTGCTAGCATTGGTTGTGAAAATTAACAACATTATCACCGTCTTTGAATACCTAAACATGGGGTTCTTTTGTGTGTTTTTAGTGCAAAAAAGTGCTTTTTAGTTTAAGGTTTTGAAAAAGGAGTATTGTGCAAAGAAACGTAAAATGTTTAAATTAAAATGCATAAAAAGTAAAGACTTAAAAGTAATTTTGTGTTTAGTGTACTATTTTATGAGTTAAATAGCTTAATTCAATAGAACTATTTCACGCTTTACTTTTCTTTATAAGTTGTTGGGGAATTCGGGGAACACTGGGAGCGACAATGGGACAAACGTTCAGGACCAATAAGAGACTTAGACACCACATTTCCACTCAAAACCTTAACAATCTCCCCCTCAAGTGTGAGTCACCCACATCACTAGCCTGATCCACATTAGGATCCCACTCCTACTACCCTTCCGAGCCTTAATCAGGTCTCTGATACCCGTTGTTAGGGAGTCCATGGAGTGTCGGGAGCGGCAATGTGCCAAACGTCTAGGACCAATAAGAGACTTAAACACCACATCTCCAAACAAAACATTAAGGCATGAGGTATATGGGTCCCCTCTCTTATATATCCAATGTTACATCTATTCCTAGTCGATGTGGGACATAACCACTTACACTTAAAACCTAACAATTTTGTTGTATAATATAATATAATATAAGAGGACTACATTTTTTAATTTATGACAAAAACATCACGATAAAAGTTTAAAAAGTTAAAATTTAGAGTTGGTTAGAAAAAAAAACTTACATGCTCATATAGTACTATATTACTATATTAATATATAAGAAAAAACCACAATTTTCACTCACAATAAAATAATGAGTAAAAATAAGTTTCACAAGTATCGTACATATACCCGGTACGGATAAGTACTTGAAACAGGTACTTCACCTTTTTATAAGTGCTCATGCTTGAGAGCTTTTCTTTCTAAAATTGACTGCACAGTAATTGCTAGAGCTAAAACCAATATTTGGAAATTTGACATCTTGGTAAATAATGATTCGTTGTAGATCATGAGGTAGCATTTCTAATTCAATTTTAAAAGGGGAACTTCATTAAAGTTCAGCAGTAGAACTAGAGTTCTTTCCAACTGGTTTAGGACGCAAATTGAAGCATGCACATTTTGAAGGGTCAGATTTCTAACTTAGATAAAACAAATTTATTCAACAGACTTATTTTTACAAACACTAAAAAAATCCTTTAAAAAATGTGAATCATACTAAAAGTTCTAGTTAACATGTAATGGAAACAGAATACCTTGGATAGGTTATTTTTAACAAGAAGCAAGAGATTAAATATGTTTTTGTTTGTTTCTAAAAATTCATTCATCAAAAATAAACAAGTGTCTTCTGAGCACTTTTTGAATATCTCAAATTTAAAAAGTGTTCATTCAAAAAGTTAAATATTACAAATTTCAATATATTAAATACACAGATTTTTATAAAAACTTGTTATTAAAAGTTCTTAAAAAGTATCTCAAAAACACACGTTAGTGTTTCTCTTTTGTTTTAAACACTTCTTGCAAATATCAAATTCGGACATTTAATTTTATTTTAAATACATTCAAGTATATATTGAGGTGAACACGACCACTTTCTAGTAATTTTATTCTGAGTATTGAGATGAACACTTGTTTCAAATACCAAATTCAAACATTTGTTTGCCATTTTCTAAAACTCCAACCACTTACACTAAACTCAACTCAACCCCAGGTTGATTAGATGTGTTTATATTTCAAATATAATAGTATAAATATTTTTATTCATAACTGGGTCAAGCTGTATGACCTCTAATCTATATGGTTATACTAGTCCATCATGGAACGAAATAATAATGTTTGAATGAAAGCTGTGTGCTGCCAACTTTCTTCGGGAATTTTCCTCCACCTAGGATGGCCAATAACGAAAAATCCAAAAGGGACCTACAAAAAGGCAAAAGCTATGTACTTGAAAAATTGACAAGAAATATTAAGGCAAGAATACGAGGTTTACGAGGCAATAATGCTTTTTATTTTATTCCCACAAATTTAGGAGTACTTCCTATTAAGGGTTATCATTGTTCCTTACCTTTAAACCTTTTGGTAGACTTCATTTTCCAAATTTAGAAATCTTAGTATTTGAATGGCCAAATTTAGTAATCTTAGTATTTGAATGGAAAATAGAAAAGGAACTCCGAAGGCTAGATCTGATATCTGAACCTGTAGTATCCTTCTCATAATGGAATGACAAGAAAAAGGAAAAGATAAAACGCCCAATCTACAAAAGTAATTTATGAATCTGCTTAATATTTGGTTTTTTAAATTGCTCAAGGTTTAAAAGTGCTAATGATGATTATCCCATATATGTAAATGTTGCTCCTACTCCTCGGCCTCATGTCTCTAAACGCCATTTTCGCTACGAAAATGTGTGGCATCTTGAACCGGGTTTTAAGGATCTTGTTACTAACTCTTGGCAGGAATATTCTACCCAGACTATTATTCCGAAGCTTTCCTCTTGCGCGGAAGACATGTCTGTTTGGAAAAAATCACATTGTCATAAACTCAAAACTGATATTGAAGATTGTCGTAAACAATTGCAGGAAACTCGGTTAGGATCTTCTGGTGAGGACCAAGTTCGCATGTTCGAGCTAAGGAAAAGAATGCAACGGCTACTGTCCCAAGATGATGCTTATTGGCGTCAACGCGCAAAATCTCATTGGTATAAGGATGGCGACCGTAATACCAAGTTTTTCCACGCTTCGGCTACGGCTCGAAAGAAGGTAAATCATATAACCTCTCTTGATGATGGTGCTGGTAATAAAATTACTAATGAGCAGGATATGCAAGAAGTGGCAAGACAATATTTTGTAAATATTTTTCAACAACAGAATAGTGATTCTTCCTCCGTTATTGATGTTATTAATCTGTCTGTTTCTGATAATGACAATGAAATGCTCACGACCTCTTTCTCTAAGGCCGAGTTCAAGGATGTTATTTTCTCTATGCATCCAGACAAGTGTCCAGGCCCTAATGGCTTCAATCCGGGTTTTTACCAGCACTTTTGGAATTTATGTAGTGATGATATTTTTAAAGAATGTTGTGGTTGGCTAGATACAAGACAATTTCCCCCTGATTTGAATATTACTAACATTGCCCTTATCCCAAAAGGTTCTACGCAGGTTAGCATGAAGGATTGGCGGCCTATCGCACTTTGTAATGTGTTATACAAAATCATTTCGAAAGTGTTAGCAAATAGGTTGAGGAAAGTGCTGCCTAAATGCATTTCTAATAATCAATCTGCCTTCGTCCCGGGACGCTCCATTTTAGATAATGCTATGGTAGCAATTGAGGTTTTACATTTTATGAAAGCCAAGACGCGAGGGGAAGACAGGTATGTTGCTCTAAAACTTGATATTAGCAAGGCCTATGATCGTATGGACTGGAATTATTTGAGGGCTATTTTGAATAAGATGGGTTTTCATGACCGTTGGATTCACTGGATGTGTATGTGTGTCGAATCAGTGGATTATTCTGTGCTTGTAAATGGTACACATGCCGGTCCTGTTATTCCAGGGCGGGGTCTCCGTCAAGGGGATCCTCTCTCTCCATACTTGTTTATTATTTGTGCAGAAGGGTTATCTTCGCTTATCAGAGATGCCGAGACAAGAGGTGTCCTCACGGGTACAAAGGTTTGTCGTCAAGCACCGTCGGTTTCCCATCTTTTGTTCGCTGATGATTGTTTTCTCTTTTTCAAAGCTAATGAGGACCAAGCACATGTTATGAAAAATATTCTATCCACTTATGAATTAGCTTCTGGTCAAGCGATCAGTTTACCAAAGTCCGAAATATATTGTAGCCGTAATGTTCCTGATGACCTCAAAGCTAACATTACAGATATTCTAGGCGTCCAAGTAGTGTTGGGAACAGGTAAATATTTGGGCTTACCTTCTATGATAGGCCGAGATCGAA
>Ga0228710_1011970_pt1 | contig 10960 bp, 5 predicted proteins | sample MedpolnodulmetaG_FD_177995 | JGI IMG/M metagenome (GOLD analysis project Ga0228710, IMG submission 177995) | Root nodule microbial communities from Medicago polymorpha collected in Santa Monica, California, United States - pink nodules | ecosystem: Host-associated > Plants > Roots > Nodule... | reverse complement strand
AAGAGAATTAATAAAAGATGGAATTTTAAAAGATAAAAGTAAATTAAAAAAGATAAAGAGAGAAGAGGGTCTGAATCGGGACAAAAAAAGAGGTATTTTAAAATACCTCTCTGCCGAATTTTTCACTGAAATGTCAGAGACTATTCAGGATCAAATAGTGTATGAATGTAAGACCTTAGGTCAAAAATTGGGGTATGACACTCCCCCTCAATGCCATCAGCTAATGAGGCTTCCTTGAAAGTTGCCACACCCTCATTCACACTATTTTGGGATTCAGTGATCACTCTATCAGCACATTCCTCCACAACCAACTCCCTAGGTTGAGGGATCAAACTTCCTATCACATTCTGCAAGTTACTCAAACTAGCTATGTGATGTTGGCTATGTTTGTTTTTCTGTAAGTGAGGTTTTTTTCTGTTGAACCTCTATGACAGTATGACTTTTCTCAGTATTTAGCCTCTTGCATTGAAGTATAAAGTGACCTAGCACCTTATAATGATGACAAAAAGAAGGCCTCTTCTCATACTCAATGGCCACAGGGAATGCAAGGCCTTCCCTTTCAACCAACACCGAATCAAACAATCTGCCAGACATATCAACATCAACCAGTATACGAGCATAGTGGCGAAAGAGCCTAGACTGTGTTGCCTCATCAATTATGAGGGGTGTGCCAATGGTAGAAGCAATCTCAAATAGTGTTGTTTTCCTCCAGTACTCTTGAGGAAGATGCATTAATCTTACCCATAACTGAGCATGAACCTGAACCTGAGATTGAGGATTGAAATCCTTGGACCAACAGAAGAATCGCAAAACTCTAGGTTTCAAATTGATGAGTCTCATTGCCCAAATCTTCCTTGTATCCTCAATAGAATTAAATTTGAATTCGAAGTACCCCTTACCTAAAGGAATCACCGACCAATTCTTCAGATTTTGCCATAATCCATCCAGTTTGTGCTTCAGAGTCTTCGTTGTCAGAGGTGGGTCTCCCTTTTGCAGGGTCAATCTTCCATGGAGGTTACTCTTGCATTCCTTGAGCCCTGCTTCATACTCTTTCTGCGAAATTTTGATGCTAACCATATCACCAATGAAAACATCGGGAGGAAGCTGGTTCAATTGGATGTCATAAGATGCAGCAACGGCTTGGGCAAACGTTTTCCAAGAATTCTCCAGCACCACCATCCCCAACGGGGTGAGAAACGGCCACGGGCAAACCATTTGAACCACCAGACTCAAAACTAGAAAACCCTAACAGCTCGCCGGAGAAGACGAACTTTACCGGATAAATTTCGGGCAAAACGACTTCGAAAACACGAAAACCTGTGGGAAAAGAAGAAACTACGTGCAATTGGAGAAAAATCAAGCAACAGAGGTGGAAAAACCCTTACCGGAGCCTCGCCGTAAGGAATCTATATCACCGGAAAAAGCTGATATAGATAGAGAATAGTGAAATATGAGGTGAAACCCAAGAGAATTGGAGAAAACAACCTTTAGACATAGAGAAATCAAGCAAAAACGATGGAAAACCCTTCCTGGAGCCTCGCCGGAAGGAAGTAGAATCACCGGAAAAAACGGTTACAATGGCTATTCTCTCTCTCTCTCGTCAATTATGTTTTGATAGTGTGCCGGTTTTTTCTTTTACCTCGAGTTACCGGAAACTGAAGGTGAGAAAAACACATGAAGAGATGGTTGAATTATGTTGGCTTTTTCTGAAAAATATTTTTAAGTGTTTGAGAGGAAACACAAGATTACAGATAGAGAGGAAACACAACACAAACAAATTATTTCGGTTCACCCCACAATCTGATGTTAAACTAGCCCCTTGCAGTTCCAAGAGATTTTTCATTATAATCACACAAGATTACAATTGTTCCAATAAACAAATTAGAGACTTCCTTGCTCATACAAGATGACTTATACAATCAGAGTTTAACAAATAAATGTAATGTGTTTCCACTTTAGAAATCAGAGAGTAGTAATCAAGCTTTAAGTTCAAGAAACTTCTGACACTCAAGCAATTCTAAGATACTAAGTTCGTAAGAATTTTCTAAGTGTTTGTGTGCTTTTGAATATGACAGTTTTGACACTTGTCTAAATTAATCAACATAACTTATCAGAAGGTGAGGTTTGTAAGCTTCCTCCTGAGTATTAGCTTGGTTAATTAAGACAATAATACACACTATAAATCAGAGCATAATCAATCAGAAGTAATAAATTTAAATTCTACATAATTAGACCATTATTAGCAGGTAATTTAATTATACTTTACTCCCCTTTTTCATCAATAAAAAAATAACTTGCATTAAGATACTGATATGAATATTTAGGTACAAGTTAAATGTGTGCAAAATATTACAAAAGGTTGTGCAAAACACAAAAATAACTAAAATGGCTCCCTATAAGTTTCTCTAAGATCCTTGGTCATGATTCTGATAATGATGTCCAACTAGTTATCCACGAAAACGGTTGAAATTTCACCTGACGGGCTATCTTATACGCCTTTGTGTATGACTCCATGCACAGGGTGCATGGGAGCAGCTTTAGCTACTGTCACATGCACCCCTATGCACTGACTGTACCATGTGCCTCGTGCATGGAAACAACCAGAGAGAGTTGTTTGCTTATTTTTCAAGTCGATTTTATTGGAAAAAACCTTATTTTGACTCCCTTAACCCCTAAGTAATCGTGCACTATAAATAGTGACACTTGCACACAATTTTATTCATTCAAAAATCTAGCGGTACAAGGCAAGGGTCAAACATCAAGAGCTTCAAGATAGAGGATCTCCATCCTCCTCTTGTTCTCTCTAGGGTATGCTTTTCTATTGTTTTGTAATGATGTTGGTTGCCATGAGAAACTAAACTTCTATGATTAGGGTTCCACGATGAACCCCTTCTGATTTGTTTAATTCTATTAATAAAGTTTTTATTCAGTTTATAATCTAAAGTCTGATTTAATTCGTATATGTCTTCTTTTATCAAAATCCTAGATGGAGCAATATTAGGATTGACAACCCTCACCTCCATTCAAACAGGACAGTAGTGAATTGCTTAGTTTCTAATATAATTGAATCTAATTATGAATTTAGGGTTGTAAATCATCTTTCGGGACCCTCGTAAATTGCAAGGGTGAATTGCGGGGAAAGCTATGTCCACAGAACCTTAACGTGGTTATGTTCTACTTTCTTAAATCCAAACATAAGGCAAGTTATAAATGAATGATTTCTTAATTTAATTTCCAACAAAAACGAAGGGGGATTCAAGGATTCCCTAATCATCGTTAAACATCTGAATCAACCAAACCTAATCTTGCATTGGGCAGTACAATTAAAACCCTACAACCACTCCAATCTTTTCTCTTTTATTTGCTTTTGTAAATAGATTCTGCTAATTAACAAGTTGAACGACAATCCTTGTGAAAACGATTAACTTACTACTTTATTACTTGGTACAATTTGGTGCACTTGCCAATTTTATTAAAATCACCATCAAGTTTTTGGTGTCGTTGTTAGAGATTGTTGATATTTCGATAAGGTAATCGATATAATTTTTTTATTTTTATAATTAGGTTAGGATTAGGTAAGTATTTTTATTTTTATGTTTTTATTTTATTATTTTTGTTTTAAATTTTCCAAAAATTTTGTTTTTTTTATGGGGATAGTTTAATTTTTGTTTTTTGTTTTAGGTTAGATCCTAGAAATTAGTGTTAGTTCCTATTTTCTAGGATAGGTTTATCTTTTAAGATTATAATTGGTTTCAAATCTTCTCAGATTAGGTTATATAATTGGTTTCGAGGATAGGTTTATCTTTTAAGATTATAATTAGTTTTACTTTTGTTTTTTGTACAATTTATCTTATTTCATAAATAACAAATGATTTAGTTTGTTTTTATAGTTTTATTTTAGGCTAGTATTTAGGTTGGTTTTAATTTTTATTTTAGTCAAATTCTTATAACAAACCAAAACACAAAAATATTTAGGATAATTTAGTTTGTAGTAGTCATTAACTCAAAACAAATTATGCAACACCCTACTATCTATGAAGCCTAGATACTTCAAAATGGATGGCGTATCGTATCCTCTGCGTATCCTGCACCGATACCTGTCTGATATTTCCCGATACGTATCAGAAGAGTATCAGATCATTAAATTTTATTTTATTTTTAAATAATTATCCGATACTTTTCTGATACTTCCCGATACGTATCGGAAGAGTATCGGTTAATATAAGTTTTATTTCTTTATATTATTTTGATTTCTGTTTTTTTCTTTAAAAAGTAAGAAAAAAACATTATATTACAATAACACCAACAATGTTTCTTTTGGATATAGTATAGCATTGATGATGCTCTTTTTGGGATATATTAGATATGTAATTGGCTAATCATCACTCTCGTAATCGTCAATATTACTTATATTTATGTTGTGCTACGAACCTATGACTGATTTCTTGTGTTTGTTAATATATTTGAATATTAAAAAAATTGTTATAATTATATTGTACATTTAATTATATAATTTTTTTATTAACGTATCCCGGCCGTATCGTATCTTAATATTTGAAATTTTTCCGTATCGACGTATCTGTGCCGTATCGTATCTTGTATCCGGGCTTCATAGCCTACTATCCTTATGGGGAGCAAAACACACAGTCCCCACCATCATACAATGGGTTGAAAGAAAAAAAAAAAAAAAAGTTTCCCATGAAAGATATAATCTTTATGTTGCTGATAGCAACTCAGAATAACCTGGAGGCAGTCGCAAAAATCCAACATTAAGCCAATCAGCAGCGAGAGATGATTTTCGAGAGAATATAAAAAAAGGTGAATGTTTTAGCTGAACATATTACAAAGTTTTGTCAGATACATTCAACTGTGCTTCAAAAGAAAACTGGAATGGCAGTGGAGTAAAAAGCCACTTACACCCCTAAAGGAAAAAAGGAAGAAAATACCTCCTAAACTAGTAGAATTGCATGCTGAGGAACAACCAGAGGAACTAGAAAAGGAAGATATATCAAATCAGGAAACTGTGGTTGATCCCAATTCTTATTTGAGAATGATTAAGAACCAAATTACTATACCCGTATCCTCAGAAGAATGCAAAACATGACAAACAGTTTCGTAAGTTCATGGAACTACTTACTAAATGGAATAAATAGTCACAAGAAAGGGGACGAAGGGGTTTGAATTGTGACCCTTTTAAAAATTATTCCTGAAACTTAAATAAGTTTATATACTCAAGAAGGTTCTTGGTAAATGTTAGTCTAACAAGATTAGAGTATTAGATATATAATAATTGATTTATATAAGACTAGAATGTTCTGGATTAAATAAACCTTAAGTGATTAAATAGTTTTGACAAGGACCAAAATGTTCTGGATGAATAAAGTTTAACTATTTTAATTTGTTTTAACAAGGACCATAATGTTATGGAGAATGATTATATAAGCAAAATGATAAAAAGGATATTAAGCTGAAATGTAAAAACTATTTTATCAAGGACCAGAATGTTCTAGAGAATGATTAATATAAAATCACAATGATAAAACAATATTAATGATTAGTTAAGGACCACATAACTCTGGATATGAATTAATAGTATTTTAAGTTAATGACCAGAACGTTCTGGGTAGTTAATTAATTAATTAATTAATATTGACTGAAATAATAAAATAATATTAATGATTAAGTTCGGACCATATAACTCTGGATTAATTTGGTTGTGATTAATTAGGACCAGAATATTCTGGAGAGATTAATAAATATTAGTATGATTGTGATTGTGTGTGTGTATATAGTGTAACTTTAAATAAAAAGAGAAAGGGAAGAAGAATAACATAAGAGATTTATCCTGGTTCACCAAATCCGGCACCTTCCCGTCCCCACACCTCGTGTGAAATTATCCACTATAGTATCCTGCTAACATAAACTTCTGACTAGCACTATAAGTTCTTGATCACACCAGATCAGTCTGTTACACCCTGTATTATCAACCTCATCAGGCTTCTACAATTCTTGATCACACAAGAAAGGTTGGAACAATTCATTCTCAAACTATTATGACAAATAGACATGAGACTAAAATAGAATTTCTATGATGAAAGGATTTGTTGGATCGAAATTTCTCAACACATGTTTGAGATTTAAATAAACAAACTCAAAAAATTATAATCCAATGATATAGTGAGAGAGCTTGGACTTTGTTTATTGTTGAAGAGTTTTTGAGTGTAGTGATAATTTTCGCTTGAGAGAGAGATGATTTATTTGTGTAAAAACTCTTGCAATTTCCATTGAAATGTCCCTCTATTTATAGATGCTGAGAGACTTGGAGGCCACTTCATAAAACAGGTGATGGGCACGTTTCTTGATAATGCATGTGCTGTCCTTTGTTGCTTGGAGAGCAAGAATGCCCAAAATGTGAATTCTTTCAAGTGGAGAACGTTCTCAAGAACGTTCTTTCAATTCCATGCAATTTTGAAGCAAAACGCGTGGTGTAGACTAGCTGTGATGTGGTGGCTCTTTGATGTGATATGATGATGTCATTTGATGACATCACTTATATTTCTTTGTAGTTTCACTAGAAAGTTCTCAAGAACGTTCTTCTTGTGTAAACTGAATTTTGTTCTTTTTCCTCTTTCTTTTAAGGCACAAGTTTCTTTAACCATTCAATTGTTTATTCTTCTTTGAATGCAAGACCTTGTTGTGACACATGAGATTCCTTCTATTTGTGTCATATATCAAAGGTATCTTTATATCTTCTTTTGGTGAGACATAAGGAATATTTTGCTCTTTGATTTTAATGATGTAAATGTTGAATTGTAGAAAAAGTTCATGCATGTCTTTTTTCTTCTTTTGCTTTGATGAGGATGTTTTCTTCACTTGTAAGCTTAGAATGTTCTTCTCTTTAACAAGAACATTCTCATGAAATATTTCTCACAAAACACATTAGTTAATAACAAGTATAGAATGTTTGTGATCTTTGAAACATCAAGTGATGATGTTCTCTTCACTTTGTATGACCAGAATGTTCTTTGTAGGAACATGAGAAACATTTCTCAAAGTTAAAATTCTTTTGATTGATTTATATTCTTCCGGCCGTATATAATCTTCATGCATATGATCATGAACTTTCTTCTTTGTTAATTCTCCAATCAATATCATTAATGAAAGACTTAATGAATAATTCATTCATGGATTGGTATCTCTTTAAAGTTGATTTCTAATCATTTTAATGAATTAATGAGAACTATTTCGACTGTAATAATCATCTTCATCATGAGAACCTTCTTTTCATCAAAGTTGATAATGTTCTCTTCTATATGAAAGACAATATCTTCTTGGTCAATTAACCTTGAATTATATTGTTTGATGATGCAATTTTTCTCATAATTTCTCTCAGTGATTCCAGACAATGTTTCTTGCCCATTGAGTATCTTTGAGATCTTTGAAGGTACAATCAATCATTCTCTTGAATGAAACTTTCGTGCCTTTTCCTTAAACTCTTTAATAAACTATTTGAAGATCATTCTTGAATCTCTATATTTTGTAGATACTCAAGGTATGTAACAAAACTCAATACGTGTTCTGTCACATGACTTTAAGAGTAATTTTGTGTACCTTTCAACTACTAACCTTTTCTTCCTAAAATCTTTAAGGCTTTGTTGAAAACCATGCGGTGACGACGATGAATCAATTAATCATATAGTTCATCTTCTTGTTGAATCTTCAATCAATACTCTCTTGATTCAAACAATGCTCTTTCTATATCTTCTTTGAGCTTGTGATGCGATTGTTTTGGTGTTCTTCTACTGAGTATTTATATGCACTTGTAAGAGAGTTCATTCTTGTCTACTTCTGTGAAAACACTTAAGTGAAACCATCGGTAGATCACCATTCATAAAACTTAGTCTTTATTCCATATGGTTTGTTATCATTAATACATTCATAAAAAAGATTTTTGTTTCAACACTTACTAGCTTGCAGATAAACATCTCCCTAGCTGAAGCATTAGAGAAGATGTCCGCTTATGCGAAGTTCATGAAGGAGTTACTTAAAAAAAGCGAAAAATCCTGAAAGGAGAAACAATAGCTTTAAAAGAAATTTGTAGTTCAATCTTGCAAAAGAGGGTGCCACAACAGAAGAATGATCTTGGAAGTTTTAATATACCTTGATGAATAGGGAAATTTTCCATCGAAAGAGCTCTTTGTGATCTAGGATCTAGCATCAACCTCATGCCTTTATCCATGATGAAGAAACTTGAAGAACTGACAGTCAAACCAGCAAAAACAAGATTGTCGTTAGTTGACCGTTCTGTTACATACCCCTATGGTGTAATAGAAGACATCATAGTAAAAGTGGACAAGTTCATTTTTCCAAGTGGATTTTGTGATACTAGGCATGGAGGAAGACCAAGAATGCTTGCTTCTCCTAGGACAACCATTCTTAGAAACAAGACGAGCAATGATAGACATGGAATCTAGAGCGCTATTGCTTCAAGTCCAGAATTGAAGAAATTACCCCCTCATTCAAAATATGTGTTTCTCAGAGAAGTAAAGATGCATCTGACTATAGTAAGCATCACCCTAACAGAAGAACGGGAAGACAAATTACTAAATGTAACACTTTAAACCCCGAAAGCAATAATCATGCGATAAATTCAATAATTCAAGAGATTTAGATGCTACGTTTAAATTTTTCCAAAACATGCACAACTTGGTTTCCATAATTTTTTTGCAACGGAAGACATTTAACATACATAAAATCTCATCACCAAGAAATAATCCTCAAAACCAAAATAATAATCTCAACATGCCATGTATCACATCTCATAAACACATCTCCAGATTACAATTCAAAACTCAACATAAATAACAATAAGTCTCAAAGGTATCAAAATAAAGACTCAAGACTGACACTCCTACATCAGAGCCTAACTAGACTCTAAGCGGAAAATAAACGAGGAAACATCCATGCTAGTCCTCAACCAACAAAAGAAAGAAATCACCTTAATCCTGCAAAACACCTACACCATTCAAATAAATGACGCGGTTGTCAAGCAAATGACCACTGGGGGTTAGATACCGACCGCACAATCAATTATACTCAAATGAATAACATTAAGGGATTTCAAATATCACTTATGCACAAACATACTCATTATCATATAATATTAGTATCATGCGGATAATCAAGACAATAACACGCCAATTTACTTACATCGTTCATATGAAAAAACATTATCCAACAATTGTAAATAGAGTATACAACTTCGCATGTTTCACATGTTCACCAAGCCACACAATTCACCAACATATTTTCATCAAGGGACATACTTCACATCACTTATGTGTATGTAATTCCCTAGATACGACTCTACATGCATGTGGTACCATTGGATGTTAGAGGTAATTTTATTGATTGATCCCTCTACATATCTCTGCATATCTCTAAATATAGGACTTATGAGTGCATGGATGTCAAGTATTGACTCGATAATGCACAACACCAATTTACTCTACATATCTCCACATTTTGCATTACCAAACAATACATCGATACATCAACATTTTATCAAATAATAAGTCATATCTACATATTCATCATCAAACATTTACTTTCACATATTCATAATCAACAATCATAAACAATTGTGAAGTATACATCACTACAGAGAAACACCATTGCTTCATAGAGCGTAATTCACATAATAGACAGACTATGAACCACATCATGGTAATCAACTTATTAAACAACCAAAAAACCTTAGTTAACTCTTATTTCATCATGTTATCATGTTCACAAAGTCGTTTGCAAGTTATCTGATCATAAAACCTCATTTTGACAAAGATCGTCTATTTTCACAAATATTATCTTTTCCGAATAATTGACCAAAAACAAGACATTCATATTCAAACACATCAACAAGGCATGTTCATATATCACATATCATCACAATAGTTCATACATATCCACATCATAGCTCAATTCCGGTTATTTCCAAAAATTCACTAATTTCGTCTCATTTTTCATAAAGTAATGCATTTTCAAAGTAAGACTAAGTTCTAAGCTCACATACACCTTTCCTAATCATTCTAAACTCATAGTTACATAAAACAAATCATAACTCCATCATTTTATTTATGAAAAATGAGTTTCGGAAAATTCTTCGTTCTTGAGCATTTTCAACTAAGTTTCAATTCGATTCATCAAAACCATATTAATCAAATCCAATTGATGTTCCAATAGGTTTAGAAGTGAAAACAGTGATCAAACACATGAAAAGAAGCATTTATGAATGTCCGGAATGACCCCCGACTGCCCGGGACGCCTAAAATCATTGGTTTTGTCCTGGGCTACTCGCCATGGCAAGCTCTAGCTCGCTAGGCGAGCTACACCAGTCAAGGAGCCCAGATTTTGGGTTTCCTCTCGGGAACCCATCCAATTTTTCCCCCAAAGCCCCGATTTTGGCCCCTTTGACCCAAAAACATTTCTTAAACTTTGTTATTAGTTAACATACATATAAAGGCAATTGAAACACTTACAAAAATGAATTTGCAACATCATTTCATGACAAATTCAACATCTAACTTATTTTTCACCAAAAACTCATATTTTTTCAATTTCATCCAAACCTCTCAAACAACAACAACAATTTAAACCCCATCAACATACAAGCATAGACAATCATATATCAAGTGATTAGAAACATGTTTGAACAATAATTACTCACAAATTCATGGTTTACACTTAATTGAGAAAAAATCACCAAAACAACTTATTTCAAACATCAACTATGAACTTGAACATAAAAACACATTAATTCCATAAAATTCAACATACTGATGAGTCGATAAATTAGTATTTTTAATATGTTATTTGAGTTTATTATATTTAGATTTGATTTAGTTTTATTTAAATATTATTTCCTTTTTGAGCTATTTTACTTCAATTGCAAATAATTATATTT
>Ga0228710_1011969_pt1 | contig 10960 bp, 12 predicted proteins | sample MedpolnodulmetaG_FD_177995 | JGI IMG/M metagenome (GOLD analysis project Ga0228710, IMG submission 177995) | Root nodule microbial communities from Medicago polymorpha collected in Santa Monica, California, United States - pink nodules | ecosystem: Host-associated > Plants > Roots > Nodule... | reverse complement strand
GTAATTTGAGATTACATTTTAGTGGAACTCTCCTTGGAAGTGCAAGGAGGACAGGACTACTTCCGGTTTGTGGAAGGAACCTGTATAACTGTTTGTGTTCTTTCTTCTTCTGTTCTTTACTTTATCCACTGCACATAGACTCTGAACTCACTCAGACTCTGAACTACTTCAGACTCTGAACCTGAGGACAGTTATCTAGAACGTAAAAGAAGAAGTTTCCAAAAACACAATTCAACCCCCCCTTCTTGTGGTTTTTCTCACCTTCACATACCTCGGTACAACTTCTGTTCAACCTTGGATCCTTGATCTTCTTTGCTCAGAGTGCAGGTAGGATGCATTGGTGTGTTCATATCTTTACAATCTTCAAGCTTAAACTTCTTCAGAAGCTCCTTGGTATATTTGGATTGATGAACATACACTCCATCTTTGCATTGGTTGATTTGAATTCCCAAAAAGAATTTCAATTCTCCCATCATGCTCATTTCAAACTCTTCCTGCATCAACTTAGAAAATTCCTTGCAAAGAGATGCATTAGTTGAACCAAAAATAATATCATCAACATAAATTTGCACGATGAGTATGTCTTTCTCAAGAGTCTTCTTGAATAATGTTGTGTCAACTTGTCCTCTTTTAAAATCATTTTTAATCAAAAAATTACTCAGCCTGTCATACCAGGCTCTAGGAGCTTGTTTCAGACCATACAGAGATTTCTTCAACTTATAAACATAGTCAGGATGTTTTAAATCCTCAAATCCAGGAGGTTGCTTCACAAACACTTCTTCACAGATGACACCATTGAGAAATACACTTTTAACATCCATTTGATACAAAGTTATGTTGTGATTTACTACATAGGAAAGACGTAACCTGATAGCTTCCAATCTTGCAACTGGAGCAAAAGTTTCAGTATAATCAATGCCTTCTTGGTGGTTGTACCCTTGAGCAACAAGTCTGGCTTTGTTTCTGATTACTTCTCCCTGTTCATTCAGCTTGTTCCTAAACACCCATTTGGTTCCAATAATGTTTTTGTGTTCAGGCTTAGGTACAAGATCCCACACATCAATTCTCTTAAATTGATTGATTTCATCTTGCATTGCTAAGATCCATCCATCATCAGTTAGTGCTTCATTAACTTTTGTAGGTTCTATAATGGACAACAATCCCAAGGCAGACTCTTCTGGTCTGAAATGTGATATTGTTCTTCTGGGACTTTCTTTGTTGCCAATGATTTGTTCCTCAGGATGTGAAGACTTGTACTTGAATGAGTTTCTGGACTGCATAAATTGCTGAGAATCATTGTGACCTTCTTCAGAGGCTTCTACAATTGGAACATCAGGGTCTGTTGCAGCGTCTGGAGTATCAGGGGCTGTTACAGCTTCTGAAGTGCCATTCAACTCTAAAGTCTGATCAGGTTCTGAACAATCATCAGACTCTTCTAAACCTGCATTATCATCCTGCTCTAGAATTTTCTCTCCAGGCTCTTTGTCATCAAATTTGACATGCATAGATTCTTCAACACAGAGTGTTTCTGAATTATATAATCTGTATGCCTTAGACCTCTCAGAGTAACCTAAAAAGATACCCTTTTGAGCCTTTGCATCAAATTTCTTCAGATAGACTTTGTTGTTTAAGATGTAACATGTACATCCAAACTGATGAAAGTAAGATATGTTAGGTTTGCTACCTTTAAAGAGTTCATATGTTGTTTTGTTCAACAAGGGTCTGATATAGATCCTGTTCTGAACATAACATGCTGTGTTTACTGCTTCTGTCCAAAAATGTTTTGCCAGATTGTTTTCATGAATTTTCTTGTAAAGATCTATTCTTTCTCTCTACAACCCCATTTTGCTGTGGAGTTCCGGGAGAAGAGAATTCATGGAGAATTCCATGTTTTTCACAAAATATTTCAAATGACTCATTTTCAAATTCTCCCCCATGATCACTTCTGACTTTTAAAATTTTCAGCTCTTTTTCAAATTGAATTTGAATGCAGAATTTGCTAAACACATCATATGAGTCATCTTTAGATTTAAGAAACTTAACCCACTCCATCTACTGTCATCATCAACTATAACCAATCCATATTTACTCCCATATATGGATGCAGTGCTAACTAGTCCAAATAAATCAATGTGGAGTAGTTCCAAGGGTCTGGAGGTAGAAACAATGTCTTTTAATTTGAAAGAAGTCTTAACAATTTTTCCCTTCTAACATGCACCACATAGTGCATCTGAATGATAGTCAATGTCTGGTAAGCCTCTGACAAGTTGTAACTTGCTAAGTTTAGAAATTAATCTCCAGTTAGCATGTCCCAACCTTCTGTGCCACAACCATTTCTTATCACTCATTGATAAAAGGCAAAGTACTTTCTAATCAGTCAGTTCTGAAAAATTAATCTTGTAAACATTATTTCTTCTATTTGCTTTGAAGACTATGGATTGATCATCTTTGTTGATCACTGTGCAGTTGTTCTTAACAAACAAAAGATCATAACCATTATCACAAAATTGACTAATGCTAAGTAGGTTATGTCCGAGTCCATCTACCAACCACACATTATTGATTGAGATTGAGGAGTTACCTATTGTACCAGTACCAATGATCTTGCCAGTCTGGTTTCCTCCAAATCCCACAGTTCCTCCCTCTTTCATGGTTAGGGTTAGGAACAAAGACCTTTCTACCATCATGTGTCGCGAGCAGCCACTGTACAGGTACCAGGACTTCTGCTTTTCGCTTCCTTTTAGACACACCTACAACATCAACTATGTCTATCTTAGGTACCCATATCTTTGTGGGTCCTCTTGGGTTAGTCCAAGGAGTTTTGAATTTTTTTTATGTTCTGTGTCTGAAATTGTCCTGCTTTTTCTTCTTCTAGACTTCAGGTTCAGAACCTTTAGTCTTAGATTGTGACTTAGCACAGACAGCTTTCTTCCTCTGAAATCTAGGCTTTTGACTTTCAGACTCTGTTTTCTTCAGAACCTGTTTATTGGGTTCTGATCTTTTTAGAATCTGTAACTCTGGAGCTCTTGATTCAGAGTTGTTCATGACCTTTGTCTCTTGGTTCTCAGATTTTGACTTAGTCATTACCTTTGAACTTGAAGCTTCAGGTTCTGAACAAGTGTTGACCTTTTCAGACTCGGACACAAAGTGAGTTTTCAAATCCTCCTTATCAGAACAAGGTTTCAGGATCACTCGACTAAAGTTACCTCCTGTGAAGCCAATTCCCTTTTTGTTGTTCTGATTGATGCTATAAAACATCCAATTCATTTTTAGTTGAATCATGAAGTTTAACCAACTTAATGTATAGTTGCTTAACTTTCTTCAACTGAGATGATTGGTTTTCATAGAGACCAAGAAGTTCTTTGATAGAATCAACTAATTCAGATTTGGTGAGTTTAGAATATACCTCAGTTTCAGTTTCAGAGTCTGCACAGAATTCAGCATCAGATGATTCATTTTCATTTTCAACAGTGGCCACCAAAGCCATGGATATTTTTTCTTCATCTTCAGCATCTTCCTCATCAGATTCTGAATCATTATCTAGATCTTCCTAGGTTGCCATCAAGCTCTTCTTGATTTGCTTCTTGAATTTGAAGATTGGCTTCTTAGATTTGTCTTTGGATTTGTCTTTTTGCAGGTCTGGACATTCAGCAATGAAGTGTCCAGTTTTCTTGCAGTTGAAGCAACCTTTCTCTTCTTCTCTAGAGCTCTTGTGACTGCTGCCTCTGCTTAAGAACCTCTTGTTCTTCTTAGCTAGGTATTGTAGTCTGTTGGAGAGCATAGCCATCTTCTGAACAATTTCAAGGTCTTCGTCAGAATCTTCAGATGTAGATTCTCCTTCAGACTCCAATGCCTTCAGAGCCTTAGATGACTTCCCTCTTGACTTTAGAGCAATAGACTTGGGCTTCTTGATAAGTTCATGCTCATTAAGATCAATCTCATGACACTTTAAAGAGCTTATAAGATCTTCAACACTAAGAGTATTTAGATCTTTAGCTTCTTCAATAGCTTTCACTTTTGGTCTCCACTTAGCAGGTAAGCTTCTCAGAATCTTTTTCACATGATCAGACGCTACGTAGCTTTTCTTCAGAATCTGAAGCCTAGAAACAAGAGTCTGAAACCTTGAGTACATAGTCTCAATGCTTTCATCCTCCTTCATTCTGAACAATTCATACTGATGAACAAGCACGGTAGCCTTAGCCTCTCTGACTTTCTTGTTGCCCTTATAAAGTGAGCACAATGAGGTGAACATAGCCTTTGCTATAGATTTATCACTCATCTTTAAGTACTCTTTATGAGGCAAGGCAGCCATCAAAATGCCTTTGATAGTGTGATGTTTCTTATAAAGCTTTTTCTGCTCAGCAGTGTTTTCCTATCAAGAGCAGCACCTTCTTCATCCAGTTTCAAATCTCCAACACCTTCTTCAAGAATATCCCTCAACTCATCATCCATTCCCATGATGTGACTATACATCTTGGTCTTCCACCAACAAAACATTTCTGGGTCACCATTAAACATGGGAGGTTTGTTATGATTTGCAGATCTTTCATGTTTGTTGGTGTTGCTGCTGTAGTCATATGGTATAGCAGCTCCACCACTAGAACCAGAGCCAGCGCCAGAGCTAGAAGCATTTTCCCCAGACATGTTTTTCTCAGATCTTTCGCTGTAACACAGTTAAGTGCTAATTACAGAACCTAAGCTCTGATACCAACTGAAGGTGAGAAAAACCACAAGAAGGGGGGGGGTTGTTGAATTGTGTTTTCAAAAACTTCTTTCTTTACGTTCTGAAAAACTGTTCCCTTATTCAGAGTCTGAAATAGTTCAGAGTCTGACTTGAGTTCAGAGTCTTAGTGCAGCGGATAATAGTAAAAGAACAGAGAAAGAAAGAACACAAGCAATTATACAGGTTCCTTCCACAAACCGGAAGTAGTCCTGTCCCCCTTGCACTTCCAAGGAGAGTTCCACTAAAATGTAATATCGGATTACAAGTTGTTCAATCACACAAGAAAGAAACTTCTCAATGCTCAAGGACAACTCCAAGAGACTTCTATGCTCAATCACACAAGAAAGAGACTTCTATCCTCAAGGACATCTCTAAGAGACTTTCTTTGCTCAATCACAACTGAAAGAGACTTATCTTAACAATTACAAAGAATTGAATAAGGTTTTGAATACTTGATATACAATCAGAAGTATTCACAAAACAATACGAACAGAACAGACTCTGTTTTTCTAGACACTTGAGAATTCTAAGATATGAACTATTGTAAGAATTCTCTAAGTTGTTGATGTGTTTACGATGTTTTGCATAGAGAGTATTAGCCTTTTGCCTATTGTGTTGTCTAGTTGTATGTCACTATTCTTCAAGTCTTTATCCCTATATATAGAGGATTTGAGAGACGTTGAGAATTAGCCGTTACATCAACTTGTCTTGCTTGAAGCTTTGATTCTTCACCATTGATCCTTTGCCTGAATTGATAATTGTCCTATGAAGAATTAATTTCAAATCCAGGTCATTTGAAGCGGAACAATGTCTGCTGCAATATTACTGTTATTCTTGTCTTGATGTAGAGACAAGTTGCAGAGATGTTGGATGCAGAGGCATGCGCAGAGTTAGTGGTCATACACTTCGTACACTGTACTTTGTCAACTCTGGTGAAGTGGCTTCTGGTGAGATGCTTCTGATAACCTTGCTTCTTACGAGCTTGCTTCTGATGACGTGTCTTTAGGAGCGCTTTCTTCAGACTCGTTTCTTCAGACGCATTTCTTCAAACACATATCTTCAGATGCATTTCTTCCAGATGCTCTAAGCTTCAATAAAATTCCTTTTGCTCTTTGACTTGTTCAATCAGAATCTTTATGAATAGAACTTTAATTTGGATCCTGTACACTTGAACAAATGTTTAGAATATCCAATTGATAATTTTTAATACCTTGTTATCATCAAAACTCAAGAGGTGATGTTGAGAAACACCCTTTGTTTCAACAAACTCGTCACAAAGTCCATGGATATATTATCCCATTTCCACTCAGGCACATCTAACAGTGTCAACAACCCAGTAGGTTTCTGATGCTCAACTTTTGACTTCTGACAAATCAAACATGAATATACAAATTGTGCCACATCACGTTTCAACCCAGACCACCAAAATAACTTCTTCAATTCATGATACAACTTTGTAGCTTCCGGATGAATACTCAAGCTACTTCTGTGACTTTCTTCAAGAATCATCTTCTTCATCTCATCATTATCAGGAATACAAATTCTGGCTCGAAATCGCAACACTCCCTGATCATCAACTTTAAAATCACTATCCTCAGTTTGATTATTGCCAACCATTAAGTCCACAAACTTTACATCCACTTTATGAGCTTCTTTAATACTATTCAATGTCTCACCTGTTCCTATTTCACCTCCTTGTGAAGTACGTGGTATATTTGGCCATACTAGCGTTGAATGCCAACTAGGTAGTGTTGTTGATAGTGTTGAGCAAATAAATTATGCTCAATACAATCAAGGGATGAGACAAAACCAAAACTTTTATAAAAGTTCTCAAAATTCCTATGGACAACAAACAGCACCACCCGGTTATGCAAACAATCAAAGAGCCCCTCAAAAATACAGCTTGGAACTTTTTAATGGAAAGTTATGTTATGAATCAAACCAAGTAGCTCCAAGAGCTAAAGAATCAAACTGGATTTTTGAATGACTCTCTTGTCAAACTCACATCTAATGTATACTCCATAGCTACACGCACTAAGATGGTAGAAACTCAAATCTCCCAAGTAGCCCAACAGGTAGGTGCTTCCTCTCAAACCCTGGGAGTCTTCCCGGGTCAAACTGAAGCCAACCCCAAAGCCCATATAAATGCTATTACTCTTAGGGTTTGTAAACAGTTATAGGACCCCATTGTGAAAACCACAACAATTGAGGGTGAGATAAAGAGTGATAAACCGCAAAGTGAGAAAGCCATATGAGAGAATGAAAAACCACTTGCATCACCACCATATAAGCCCAAAGTTCATTTTCCAAAAAGGCTTGCTAACCTAGCTTGGAGGCACAGTTTAAAAAGTTTATTGACATGCTGAGAACAATTTACATTAATATTCCTTTTACTGAAGCTTTGTCTCAGATGCCTCTCTATGCAAAAATTTTGAAAGATATTTTATTAAGGAAAATAACGATAGAGGGTAATGAGACAATAGCTTTAACAAGAGAGTGTAGTGATGTCATAAAGAAATTGCCTCCAAAGCTCGGAGATCCAGGTAGTTTTTCCATCCCTTGTGTGATTAGGAGTGAAACCATTGAGAAAGCCATGTGTGATCTAGGGGCATATTAGCTTGTTACCTTTGTCCCTCTTTAAGAGAATGGGTATAGGTGAGTTGAAACCTACTGAGTTGACCTTGAAATTAGTTGATCGTACCACTATCTGCCCTATCGGATTTATTGAGGACATCCCCGTTAAGGTAAGAGGAATATATATCCCGGCTGATTTTGAGGTGGTAGACATTGAAGAGGATTCCGAAATTCCTATCCTCCTAGGAAGACCTTTCCTCGCTATTGAGGGAGCTATAATAGATGTTAAGGGTGGTAAGATTGTTTTTCAAGTGAGTGATGAGAGGGTAGGATTTGAAATGGCCATTCTTATCGAGGATCCTACTGTTTATTCTTGCTGCATGATTGATGATCATACTGTGAAAGAACGTATTCTAACGTCTTCTGCACATTATAATCTTTTTTTATCCTTTTTGAAGATGTTTCTAACCGTCAAGATAATCACTTTAAACGGGCGCTTCGTGGGAGGCAACCCACGAGTTTAATTGCTTTATTTTCTTTGTTTTGTGTTGTTTTAATTTGTTTTGTAGGTAATTGTCCAAAAATGAGGAGAAAAACGGGAAAATATATTGAGCATGTGACCAGAAGCGGTGGCACGGCCCGTGCCTGTGGTGGCACGGCCGTGCTCGACCAGCCTTACCCAAAACCCACAAAATTCCAAAAGCCTAGGCACGACCCGTGTCTGTGGTGGCACGGCTGTGCGCAACTCCCAGGCCTCTAAAACCCAAATTTTTCTTCTTCTTTCTTCATTCTCAACAACACAAACTTCTCTCATCCTTCAACTTCTCTCTCTAAACCTCAATAACCTCCACCTTCAAACCTCCATAACTTTTTAAAAACTTCACTAAAGCACACAAATTCTAAACCAAATTAACTTTAAACTTCATTCTAAACCCAATCCACCCATCAAAAACAACAATCATTCACCCTAATCCAAAATTCACCAAATTCGTGTACACCCTAACCCTAACCCAAAAACCTCAAAATCTTCATCAATTCTCACCCCAACACTCAAATTTCTTACTTAAAATCCAAACCCATCACTAAAACCACCTTTCCCACAAAAAATCTTGCCAAAACATAACCTTCACCCAGACCAACACAAGTCAAACTAGGTCAATCGCTTCAAAAAGAAAAGGAAATGAGATTGCTGGCTCATATGATGGTGCAGGCTGAAAGAAGTCTACAGTCAGGAACCATGGCATCAAATTCAAAGATGTCTATCAACGAAATAGGTATAAAACTCTTGTCTCTAAACCTATATCTGCTTGCAGGTACCTTGATAGTAGTGCCATGGTAACATTAGGTATTAAAGATAATGTGGTTAGGCTGTTAGACACCCTAGGTTTGGTTCAGTTACTGAGACTTATGAGGGGGTTTGAAAATTTCACCTATGAGTTCTTGAGCTCACTTGCCTTTACTAAGGATAGGTCGAAATCGGATAACCCCGATCATAGAGTCTCTTTCTGGCTTTTGAATGTTGATTATGAGATGTCTTTGGAAAAATTTTGCTTAGAGATGGTCTTCACGAATGCGGGGTACATTCATGACTCTTGGGATCATAGTTTAAAACCAGCCGACTATGACCCTATTGCCTTCTGGAAGAGTATCATCGGGCTAGAGCAATATAATGTCCGTTCCAACAAAGCTAGTAATATCCATAACCCCGTGCTTAGGTACCTTCAAAGGGTTATAATTTTTACTATTTGGGGTAGGAAGGAAGTAGGGGCCACTAGGACTGATGAGATGTTTATGTTGTGGGAAATGCTTAACAATCGCCTTGTGAACACTTGTTACTATTTGCTTGATTATCTTGTTTATGTTGCTAGAAAGAAAGCGGATGAAAAAAATGAGCTAGTGGTGGGTGGAAACATCACCTTTATTGTTAGGAAGATGGGAGTGAGTGAGGAGAGTGGGCTGAATAAGATTGAGGGAAACAATAAGCTGCATATAGATACCCTTGTCTCTATGTTCATCATAAGGCCTTATGGCCCGCACCAAAATTACACCTATGAGCTTAGAGCCAATAGGGCTCAATGTTTGATTATTCTGCCTAACTCGACTAGGACTGACACGGGGGTGGTGGAAAATTTGCTTTATGTTGGTGCTAACCCACAAGTACAAGAAGACCATGGAGATGATGGTGATAATGAGCAGGAGGAAGGTGGGCACTTGCAGGATGATCCGGTGCACCATGACCAAGAAGCCAGTGGGCAATATGACAATGACTGGTGGGCATGGATGCAAAGAAGTGCAAAGGATAAGCACCGAGCAACAAAGGCAAGGTGCTGAAATCTCAGCGCTACATGGTGATGTCCAAAGAGGCAATTGCATGCACGAGCAAAACAACCGCATGATCTCGAGAATGATGCAGCACTTCAACCTCTGAGATCCTCTATAGGGTCCCCAATAAATTGTGAGCTTTCACTTTTACTTATTCTTTTATTTTTGCAATTTTCTTTTTTTAAATTATTGAGGACAATGTTTTACCCGGAGTCAATAAAATGTCAAGTGTCATAGTGTTTCAAACTCCCTTGAATTTTAATTTTTGTTTTGTTTTGTTGTGAATGGCAAGTAAAGCAGCTTGTTTTTTATTGTGACATATGACAAAAAGTTTTTTGTTAAGTCTCTTCTAAAATGGCTGTTTTTTGTACATGAAAGTAATTTCTTGTGTTTTGAGTGTTCTTGCTATACCCACATCATATTTTATTGTAAAAATTCTCTTTGAGGAAAGCACAAAGTTGTAGTCTTTGAGTAAGTGTGTAGGTAGGTACTTTAAGGAGCATGTTCTAACTTTAGTGGTAAATTGACCCTTAAAAGTTTTCAGAGTAAAAGTAGTATAAGTTATTGTGGGGAATAAAAAGATCAAATCAAGAGGGTCGGAAGCAGAAATATTTTTAGGAAACATCATTAACTCTCGGGGGAAGGAGCCGCACTTCCTGACTTCCCACGTGAAGATTTTGTTGTCTTGAAACCAAAATTAGCTTCTATAAATCCTTCTGACTTATCTAAAAGGGGTTAGAATAAATACATATATAGGGGGCACCATTGACTCTGGGGGGTAGGAGCCACATTACCTGACTTCCCACGTGCAGATGTTGTCTCCAAACATCAATAAAAATTCTACAGTTCCCCAGAAGTGCTTAAATGTCAAATGTTCAAAAGGATTTCCACATCTCTTATATGAAATGAAGAAAGGACTTTTCTCGGTTGGTTTAGTGTTAAGGTTAGAACATGTTTCTCATAAATCATAATATCTCTTACACAAGAGCAAGAAAAAGATGGACTACACACACACACACACACACTCACTTGAGGCTTGTTGTTAGGTTGAATAATTAATAAGAAATGCTTGAAGTTGTGATTAGTGTACGCTTAGAACAAATCCTTCGAGGAGACAAGAGTTTTAATTGTGATGCCATGTGTTAATTTTGTTTATGCTGCTAATGTTTATGCCTTTTGAAGGTGAGAAAAACTACAAGAAGGGGGGCGGGGTTGAATTATGTTTTTGGAAACTTCTTTATTTACGTTCTGAAGAACTGTTCTCAGGTTCAGAGTCTGAGTGAGTTCAGAGTCTTTGTGCAGCGGATAAATGTAAAGAACAGAAGAAGAAAGAACACAAGC
>Ga0228710_1011968_pt1 | contig 10962 bp, 15 predicted proteins | sample MedpolnodulmetaG_FD_177995 | JGI IMG/M metagenome (GOLD analysis project Ga0228710, IMG submission 177995) | Root nodule microbial communities from Medicago polymorpha collected in Santa Monica, California, United States - pink nodules | ecosystem: Host-associated > Plants > Roots > Nodule... | reverse complement strand
GGAAATAAGAATAGGAAAACTCTCTGACTCTTAGTTTTCCTATTCTTATTTCCTTAACCAATTCTCTTAATTCTACTTAATTCCACTAAACTCCTCTAAATACTAATTCAGCTCTTCAAGTCTAATTATTCTATTTTTAATCATATTCTACTAAATAATAAAATAAAACCATTTAACAAAATAACAACATACCACATAATCAATTAAATCATATTAATTAGACTCTAAACCCAATAAAATAATTAAATAGATAAATAGGACGTTACATTCAACCTTCAATTGTCTGCGTCCTAAAACCAATTTCCTTCAACAATGTATTATCATTCCATTTCTCAATCATCATATTAGGCAACTCAACAATGCCCTAAAATGCGCCAACTTACAAGGACCTTTTCTTTATTTAAGCCAAATTTAAATTATCAATGTTGAAAAAGTCACTACACACCCCAGCTGGTCAAATATTGGATAAATAAAGCAACACTATAAGTACCATAACTAAGTTCTCAATAAACTTGTGGACAGCTGAAATGCTTAACATGCAATCATCTGAAGAACCTCAAATTCTTCAACATGCCATACATTTGAAAGGAAAACAATGCCATTTGGGTTCACTTTCGCTAGGTTAAATTATGAAAAGGTAACATAGCCTTGTATCCATATCAGATACATTAGGCATAAATACAACGCTAAAAGGGAAACATCACACAACAATAAGGAAGATCATGAACAAACTTATGTTGCAAACTAATTTGGCATTATACAGAGACCTATGAGAAATCATGAACAAAACACAGAATACATTCAATCCAGCACCAACCACAAAGAACTCAATAATCTCGGTAATATAACCAGATGAACAATTCCAAATCATCACATCACATGATAAACATATGCTTTCTTACTTCATTCATTATCACCTAGCATCAAATAAAGCAACACATATTCATTCAATCCAACACTAAATTCAAATATATACATACATCACACACACACACACACACATATATATATATATATATATGCCAACACAACACCAGATAGAATAATTATCCTTCAAACTCCAAACCTTATCAAACACCAGCCACAAAAAACTCAATAATCTCGGTAATGCATATCTCCATAATCATCTCTCGCAGAAGCAACATCGCTCTCAACCATATCCGCAAGCCTACGCTCTTCATACCTCATCCCTTCTTCCAGAGCAAGTCCACCCAGCGCCCCAGCAGCAGCACCAACAGCTAGTCCAGCTCCTAAGCCTATTTTACCGCCTTTTACACTCGAATCAAACGAGGACGAATATTCAAGAGGCACAGACGGTCCACTAGGCCCAACAGCAGCATAACTTCCAGTACGTTCAAAGAAAGGGCGTGGCGGCGGTGGTGGTGGGTAAGCACCACCAAGATAATAACCGGGAAAGTAACTGCCACTAGAATAGTTATTAGAGTAATCGGTGTAGTAACTATAAGGTGAAGGTGAAGGTGGTGGAGAAGGTGTAGAATAGTTATCAAATGAGTTGCCTATATGATGATTGAGAAATGAAATGAGAAGACATTGTTGAAGGAAATGGGTTTTAGGGCGCATGCAATTGAAAGTTGGACATGGAAGGTGATGACATCTTGTCATTACGTAATTTTCTATGTAATTTGATCACATTTTGGAGTTCACAAGGCAACTTATGCAGCAAGAAAAGCAGAAAAACTGAAGAAAATACAAAGAATGAAAACGTGTCACGATTTGGTAAAAACGTGACACGATTTTGGAAGACCAAAACATGCTCTCGACATTGAAGAAAACGTGTCACGATGACCAAAACGTGACACGATTTTAGGCGAATTTATGTGCCTATTTAAGCTGAAGTCTATTCTGAACACAAGGGTTACGATTTGAGCAGAGAAAAGTGCAATTTTGAGACTACAAGACGGCTAGAAGGGTGATTTCTTCACTCTTTTACCAGTTCATGTATGTATTTATTCCTCTAATGATTATGTTATTTGTAAACACCATTATGAGTAGCTAAATCCATTAGAGGTTAGGTCTGAGATGATTCTTTGTAACCCTATTTATTGTGAATGACAATCTAGTTTTTATTCAATTCAATTGTTCTTAATGCTTTTTATATCCTGATCAAATATAAATATGATTTAGTGAGAACGAATGACTACTAGCCCTAACTTTCGACTTAGACCTAATTGAATTGTTCTAATAAACATGATTAGTCTAGGAATGGATAATCCTTTATTAGTGATATTAGGTTAACGTGCTTAAACCTTCGAAGATTATTAGACCACCTAAGGAATTAGGGGCTCTAATCCCAGAAGAGGGTCCTAACTCAAGGGATTGATTAGGGCTATTTTGTTAACTATCGTGGAACTAGAGAATCATTCATAAGAATAGGTGCAGTATACCAATTAGGGGAACATCGATGACTCGAAAGACCTAAGCTCATCTCTCTCTTATTCTTAAAACCAACTTTCTTTTCTGTTGTTACTTCTATTGCAAACAATCCAATCAATTGTGTAGTGGCAAAACAAAATAACCTTTTATTCATCCTAATTAATAACGTATTCGAATTGTTGAGATTAAAAACGGTCCTTGCGGGAACGATAATTTTTACTACTTCGATAGTTTTGGTACACTTGCCAATTGTCTATTAAGTTTTTGGCGCCGCTGCCGGGGACTGTTGATTTATTTCAACAAGGCAATTGCCTTATAAATTTGGATTTCTGCAATTTATATTTTTTGTTTAAAAATTTTCCTTCTTTTCAGTATTCATTAAATTTTTGTATCGTGCAGTGCTACTAAGGTATTTTGCTGTTTATGCGAGGTAGACAGAGCTCAGACGATCTACAATACGATCCTTAAATAGAGAGGACTACAAGAGCCAATTGGAAAGCGGTCCGGTTGTCAAAGTCAGTTCCACCGAGTGCAGATACCAGTTCCGACACTTTTTGAAGCTGAAACAGTTCCTTCTCTTAAAACAAGTACAATGGGAGATCAGAATCCACCACCGAGGCCTAAGTTGGGAGATTATGGGCTAGCAAACCACTGTGGTCGCCTAACTCATACCTTTCAACCTGCTAATCCTATAGCTTTTGACATCAAGACATCGGTTCAGAATGGTTTGAAGGATAGACAGTATGACGGGACTGAAGCTATGAGTCCTCATGACCACCTGAGCCATTTTGCTGAAACTTTTGAGTTTTGTGTACCCCCAGCCACAGTGACTGAAGACCAAAAGAAACTCAGGTTGTTTCCTTTCACCTTGACTGGTAAAGCTAAAGATTGTTTACTATCTATACCCAATGGAACCATTCAAACATGGGAAGAGTTAGAACTTAGATTCTTAGAGAAGTACTTTCCTATGTCCAAATATTGGGATAAGAAACAAGAGATTTCAAACTTTAGGCAAGGGGAGAGTGAGTCACTATATGATGTTTGGGAGCGATTTAATTTGCTTCTAAAGAGGTGTCCTAACCATGAGTTCTCTGACAAACAATATCTCGAAATCTTTACTGAGGGGTTGACACATAACAATAGAATGTTTTTAGATGCTTCAGCTAGTGGTAGTCTAAAAAATAAAACCGATCACGAAGTCCAAGCCCTAATAGAGAACATGGCCTGTAACGAGTACCGTGCTGAGGCGGCCAAGAAAAGAGGTGTTTTTGGGATGATTGACCAAACTGCTATCCTAGCTAACCAAGCAACAATGAACAAACAGTTGGAGACTCTAACTAAAGAGTTTCATGGGTTCACTATGGCCAACAAACAACAAGTAGCTGCAATCAGGTGTGATTATGTGGAGCGGGACATGCAAATGGTGAGTGTGTACCTGAAGGAGGTAGTGAGGAAGCCAACTATTTGGGTAACTATCAAAAGCCAAATCCTTACTACAATCCAGGCTTTAACAAACACCCTAATCTTAGTTATTCAAACAACAACACCTTGCATCCTTTGCTACCTAACCCTCAACAACAGCAGCCAAGAAAGCCTTCCGCTCTTGAGGAAACTATGATCAACTTCATGAAGATGACTCAAGGTAACTTTGAAGAAATAAAGAAGAGTCAAGAAGTTGAAAGAAAGAATAATGAAGCCTCAAGAAAGATGCTGGAAACACAAATTGGGCAGATGGCAAAGCAAATAGCGGAACAAAATAAAGGGGGATTCTCAGGTAACACAAAAGAAAACCCTAAGAATGAGTCATGCAATGCTATTGAATTGAGGAGCAAAAAGGTTTTAACACCTTTAGTTCCAAAGGCTCCAAAGAAAGTTGAGGAAGTAGTGGTGGAGGTAGAGAAAGATGGTGAAAGTGAAAAGAATGTTGAGGATGTAGTTGAAAAAGAAATTGAACATGGTGTAGTTGAAAATGAGAGAGATCAAGGAGTAGTTAAAAATGAAAGGAAGAAAAAAATAGAGGGAGAAAAAAGTGAGAAATTGATAGATGAAGACTCAATCTTAAGAAAGTCTAGGAGCCAATTATTGAAAGATAGAGATAAACCACAAATTATTCCATCTTATGTAAAGCTTCCTTACCCTCACTTAGCAAAGAAGAAAAAGAAGGAGGAAGGCCAATTCAAAAAGTTCATGGAACTTTTCTCTCAACTTCAGGTTAATATTCCTTTTGGTGAAGCTTTAATCAAATGCCATTGTATGCTAAATTCATGAAGGAGTTATTAACTGGAAGAAGAAGGCCTAAGGATGATGAGAACATTGCTCTTTCAAAGAATTGTAGAGCTATTCTCCAAAAGAAACTTCCACCAAAACTAAAAGATCCAGGTGCTTTTACTATCCCTTGTTCAATTGGACCAGTAGCTATTGGTAGAGCTCTATGTGATATAGGGGCAAGCATCAACTTAATGCCCCTTTCAATGATGAAGAAGCTAGGATGTGGTGAGCCAAAACTAACAAGAATGACCCACACTCTAGCTGATCGGTCAATCTCTTATCCTTTCGGTGTGCATGAGGATGTGCTAGTTAAAGTTAATGAGCTAGTATTTCCTGCTGATTTTGTAATCTTAGATATGGCTGAAGATGAAGAAATGCCACTCATTCTAGGAAGACCTTTCCTTGCAACAGGGGTGAGCTTATGTTGAGATTCCACAATGAGCAAGTGGTGTTCAATATCTTTGAAGCCATGAAGGACAGAGATGAAAATCCTAAGTGTAACCGGATTGATGTTGTTGATGAAATAGTTGAAGACAATTCTCGTGAACCTCAACCAACACAACCTTTGGAGAAAACAATTGTTAACTCTATAGGGAGTTGTGATCATGATGAAGATGTTGAGGTTAAAGAATGTATCAAACAACTTGAGGCAAGCAAGCAAGAGATGGAACCGATAAAAATTGAAGAGTTACTTGGTGAAAATCATAAAGGGGCAAAAATTTTGAGCAAGGAGGAAGAGAAAAATCCAGAATTAAAAGAGCTTCCTTCGCACTTGAAATATGTCTTTCTTAGTAAGGACGCCTCAAAACCAGCAATCATCAGCAGTACCTTGACACCTTTAGAAGAAGAAAAATTAATGAGGGTGTTAAGGGACAACCAAGGAGCTTTGGGATGGAAAATTTTTGATTTGAAGGGTATTAGTCCAGCTTATTCCATGCACATAATACACATGGAGGCTGAATACAAACTTGTTGTTCAACCTCAAAGATGACTAAACCCAACAATGAAAGAAGTGGTCAAGAAAGAAGTTCTCAAATTATTGGATGCAGGTATGATTTACCCTATCTCTGATAGTTCTTGGGTGAGTCATGTTCATGTGGTGTCTAAGAAAGGTGGAATGACGATGGTGGCTAATGAGAAAAATGAGTTAACACCCACCCGTACCGTCACTAATTGAAGGATGTGTATAGACTACCGGAGGTTGAATACCGCAACAAGGAAGGATCAGTTTCCGTTACCGTTCATGGATCAAATGATTGAGAGGTTGGTTGGCCAAGCCTTTTATTGCTTTTTGGATGGGTATTTAGGGTATAATCAGATTGCGGTCGCTCCGAAAGACCAAGAGAAGACTGCCTTCACTTGTCCATTTGGTGTCTTTCCTTATAGGAGAATGCCATTTGGGCTGTGTAATGCACCAGCGACCTTTCAAAGGTGTATGATCTCCATCTTCTCTGATATGATAGAGAAGAACATTGAGGTATTTATGGACGACTTCTCTGTGTTTGGCAAGTCTTTTGATCAATGCTTGTTTCACCTATATGTTGTCCTTAAACGATGCAGTGAAACTAACCTTATTTTAAATTGGGAAAAATGTCATTTCATGGTAACTGAAGGTATAGTTTTGGGGCTTAAAATAAGTGCTAAAGGCATAGAGGTGGACCAAGCAAAGATAGGGGTTATAGAGAAACTTCCCCCTCCTGTTAATGTTAAAGGGGTGAGGAGCTTCTTAGGGCATGCCAGTTGGTGCAGTCCTAAGCCAACGAAAGAACAAATTTTTCCATGAAATTTACTATGCAAGCAAGGTTTTAAATGAAAATCAAGTTAACTATTCCACTACTGAAAAGGAATTGCTTGCAGTAATCTTTGCATTGGAAAAATTTCGTTCTTACCTAATAGGTTCCAATGTCATTGTTTTTACAGATCATACAGCTCTGAAGTATCTCTTGACAAAAGGGGATTCAAAGCCACGGCTGTTGAGGTGGATCCTCTTGTTGCAAGAGTTTGATCTTGAGATTCGTGACAGGAAGGGAGTAGAGAACGTGGTGGCTGATCACTTCCCAAGATTGGATAATAGTGAGGTGACAAAGAAAGAGAAGGCCATCATGGCCAAATTTCCAGATGAAAAGCTGTTTGCTATTGGAGAGAGACCTTGGTTTGCCGACATGGCGAATTTTAAGGCCAGTAACATAGTTCCTGATGACTTGGAATATCATCAGAGGAAAAAGTTCTTCAAGGATGCAAACCACTATCTGTGGGATGATCCTTATCTGTTTAAGGTAAGCACTGACGGTTTGATTAGACGTTGTGTTGCAGGTGAGGAGGCTAATAGTATCATGTGGCACTACCATAAATCAGCTTATGGGGGCCACCATAGTGGAGAAAGAACCGCTGCAAAAGTTTTGCAAAGTGGCTTATGGTGGCCAACCCTTTTCAAGGATCGCCAAGACTTTGTAAAACGGTGTGATAAATGCCAAAGGACATGTAACATTTCTAAAAGGAATGAGATGCCCCTAACATGAATCATTGAAGTTGAACCATTTGATTGTTGCGCCATTGATTTTATGGGACCATTCTCTTCCTCTTACTCTTTTCTCCATATACTAGTGTGTGTTGACTATGTCACTAAATGGGTTGAAGCGATACCTTGTGTTGCTAATGAGGCCAAGACTGTTGTCAACTTCTTACAAAAGAACATCTTCACTAGGTTTGGTGTCTCTCGACATTGCCAAATCGTGTCACGTTGGCCAAAACATGACACGTTTTTCCGGGCAAGAAATTTTTCAAAGTAAAATCGTGACACATTTTTGCCCAAAACGTGACACGATTTTGGTGGTTTTCAAAATTTGACCGTTACAAAAAAAATCGTGACACATTTTTGGCCAAACGTGGCACGATTTTCCCAGCCTATAAATAAACCCACCACGATTTTCATTCCATCCACTTCCAAAAGTAGCCAAACTCTGCCAAAATTTCCCCATAACCCTAACCTACGAAATTCTTACCCATTTCCATCAAAAATCTTCATCTTTTCATCCTCAATTCACCAAACCATCTCCATAAACCTTTTTCATCATCATCAACCAATCAAAAATCATCATCTACATCAAAATTTCATCAACCCGTAACCCTAACCTTCATATTTAACCTAACCTTAACCATGGTGGAAACAAGAAACAAAGGCAAAAATCAAACCCAACCAACCAAAAAAGCCAAAATTGTCCCCAAGCGCAAGCAACCAGTGAAGCCTAACCCCAACGCCGCACCACCGCCATCCGTTAACCACTGGTTTTACAATGATGCTGCGAGAGACGAATTGAAGGACATCCGACACTATAGGGTGATCTAAGAGAGAGGCTTTGATTTCCCTAAACTCATATCCAACCTTGAGTTCTTTCAAGTGTTTACAGAGAGAGGTTCGGAGTCCCTGAATAGTATGATTTTCGATCAAGCCAACAAGACTTTGGCATTGGAGTTTTATGCGAATGGTAGGTTCGTGGGTAGGAAGTATGTGTCTTATGTCAGGGGAAAGGAGATTGATTATAGTCCTGAGAGGATTAATGCTTTGTTAGAGATTGATCCGCCTGAGGAGTGTCGTGTTAAGAGGAGGATGGAGGAGTGCAAGATTTGGGATGATGATAAGTGGGATGAGTTTTTGGCATAACTGTGCGTGGAGGGCTCTAAGTGGCAAGGAGGGTCACATATGCTATTGAGGGCCGAATTCAAGCCTTACAATAAGGCTTGGGCATCTTTCGTGGTGCAAACTTTGGAAGGCACGACATGCATGTTGGAGATTCCATTACCGCGTCTCCTAACCATTGATGCTATTCTGGATGGGGCACCCATCAATGTTGGTGAGTTGATCGCCAACAATATTTATATGTTAGTTGCAGGTAAGAAGAAGGTTGTGCCTCACTAGAGCATGATCTATTGGCTTTGTGAGGATGTTGACTGCGACCTTTTTGCAAATGACCTGAGTGCACCAATGATGAAGCCTTTGAATGACACATACATGGATGGGTTTGTGAAGGATTATCACGAGCGCATCCATCAGATTCTGGTTGAGGAGGCAATAGCAACGGCCCAGCCACAACCACAGCAGCAACATCAACCACAGCCACCTCCGCCTCAGTCTATACATGGAGAGGGGAGCAGTCAGCAAGGTGCCTATGCACCTATTCAGCCTATGCTGCTAGATTACATGTTCGGGTAAGCAAACTGGATGAATGAGGTGTCTGATCAGGAGTATTGGAATCATCCTAGGTTTGGGAAGGAGTTCAATGAGGCGGTATGCCTCAACAGGAGGCCTATGACTGGGTCTTTTGAGAGATTTGATGGGTCCAAGGAGACTATGTCCAGTACTTTGATGTGACCAGAGGTCGAGCTCAAGATAGAGAGCAGGAGATCAGAGCCGACTTTGCTGCTGGTAGTGCTAGGTCTAGGCATCATTTTGGGGAGGACTCTTATGCAGTGGAGAACCCTAGCACATGGATTTCTGAGGACCAGATGGAGGATTAAGTGCACTACTGATGGTCCAACTCATTTTTATATTCCTTCTTTTGTTTCGGCATTTTTATTATGTACTTTTATTTTGATGTTTGAACAATTTTATTTGCTTTCATGAAGTTTAACTCGGTTGTACCCCCCGTTTATGTAATTGTTCTTGAACTTGTTTATTATTGATGAATTTGCTTGTTTACTTGACTTTTTCCAGTTTAGTAACAAATGTTTGTTCAAGTGGTATTCCAAAAGTTCATAAGGAGGAGTGACTTGATGTTTCAAAGGCGAAGTGTACGGCAATGCAAGATAGGTAGTCACAACTCCCAAAAATCTAACACTGTAAGGCTCATGCCTAGATTTTATTTTTCAATTTACTTATAAAGAGTGTTCCATGCTTTTACATTTCTAGAACTTGCATTATTTCTCTACTGTCGATTGATCTTTGTCATTAGCCCACTGAGGCAAAAGTGCTTAGTCCTGTGAGCCTTTTTGAAGCTTACCCTGATTTTAATTGTTATATTTTATCCTTTTTAAGCCAATTTGAGCCGGTAGGTTTAAATCCTTTTTGTTCGGTGACAAACTACAAATGAAGCCTAAAGACTTTTAGAATTTAACCCATTTGTTATATTTGAGTTAGGCTTTGTAGGGTGTTACTAAATAATAAGTTTGGGTTTGCTATTGGAATTTGAAACCAACTAAATTTGGGGTGGGGGTACTAGAGAACGAGAACAAATGAAGAACTTTATCATGAAAAAAATGAAAAATAGTACACACAAAAATGGTGTATCAAAAAAAGAGAGAAGAAAAGAATGAAAAAGGGACAAATCATTGAAAATCCGAGTAACGTTAAACTCGATTGTCCCAACAGTTACAAGTATTCTCTAGTACCTTTACAAGTTTTGTTGTTTCAAAGGTGAATGATGGATTGATTTTGTGCTTTAACTTCCGTAGGAGTGTCTAACTCATAAGTTTGTGTAGCCTACTTATCCAAATATTATCCCACCTTCACCTAAGCCCCGTTATAACCCTTTAAGACCTCAAAATGTGCATTTGACATTGATTTTGATTGATGTTTAGAAACTTTTCAAGCGTATGGTAATATGTATATTGCATGTCGACTGTGTGTGAACCCTTTCATTTGTTTGCGTGGAGTTGTGAATTGGTGGATGCGTACAAGTCAAACTAGCTCATCTTTAGCTAGTAAGGTGTTGAACTTTTGGGTATTATCACTTGATCAGGTAATTGTTATTTTACTATCGATTGTCAATTTTGCAAGTAAATTCCTTGAGGACAAGGAATGGTTCAAGTTTGGGGTTGTGATGACATCTTGTCATTATGTAATTTTCTATGTAATTTGATCACATTTTGGAGTTCACAAGGCAACTTATGCAGCAAGAAAAGCAGAAAAACTGAAGAAAATACAAAGAATGAAATCGTGTCACGATTTGGTAAAAACGTGACACGATTTTGGAAGACCCAAACATGATCTCGACATTGAAGAAAACGTGTCACGATGACCAAAACGTGATACAATTTGTGGAAACCCTAATTCGGCTGTTTGTTACTGAGAAGAAAACGTGTCACGATTTAACCAAAACGTGTCACGATTTTAGGCGAATTTCTGTGCCTATTTAAGCTGAAGTCTATTCAGAAGACAAGGGTTACGATTTGAGCAGAGCAAAGTGCAATTTTGAGACTACAAGACGGCTAGAAGGGCGATTTCTTCACTCTTTTACCAGTTCATGTATGTATTTATTCCTCTAATGATTATGTTATTTGTAAACACCATTATGAGTAGCTAAA
>Ga0228710_1011967_pt1 | contig 10963 bp, 6 predicted proteins | sample MedpolnodulmetaG_FD_177995 | JGI IMG/M metagenome (GOLD analysis project Ga0228710, IMG submission 177995) | Root nodule microbial communities from Medicago polymorpha collected in Santa Monica, California, United States - pink nodules | ecosystem: Host-associated > Plants > Roots > Nodule... | reverse complement strand
ATGCTATGTTATCTAGTAGTTGTTATGTTATTTTTGCTACATGTATCATGATGAAACTAGCTATATTTGTTTCATTTGACTAGCTACGCTTAAATAATGTAATATATGACTGGAGATGACTCTATTTTCCGACTTATGTTGTTTTCCGCATTGTATGATTAATGTATCCAGTATCAGTTATAACGTACGTGTTAAATATTCTAGACTCTTTTAATACGGGCGTTACAATTTGGTATCAGAGCAGGAGAAGACTCGCTTCTTGGTTTCAATTCAGCCGTTTTATTAAACTCTTGTGCAAACATATTGTCATGGAAGCTTAAAATCCTAGGTTGATTCACTGATTCAGGTTGTTCATCAAGGATGTTGAGGTTTGGTTTGCAATGTCAATTCTGTTTTTATGATTCTATTTCTTTTTTTTCAAACCTTCGTCGTGCAATTTAAATTTCTTATAGTTGGTTAACACACAAATATTGTTATTGCTTTAATATATTTTGAGATAATCGGTTGATGCTTTCAAATTAAAGTCAAGATTATTCGAATGAATACCAGCGGTTGTTTGTGTTAATTTGAATAGGGTTGGTTAGAATCTATGATGTATTTATAAGGTTTGGTTGAATTCAGTTTCTAAATTAATTGTGTTTTTGTAACGGTTGTGCAAGAATTTCAGTTAATTATAATATGTGATAGTTTAACGGTTGTAATCTGTCTCAGTAGGAATTCATATAGGACTCATCGTCGGTTGATTGGTTAGTCTTGTAATCAAAGACAATTGGAATTATAAAAAAAGGGAACAATTCTTTGAACTGATGATATATCCCATGAACACCGTTGTAATCAGTGAATCGATCATCATAAACTGATTGTTATTTCGTTTCTTTTCAAAATTGACTCTCTAATTGAATCCCCCCATTTTTATATTATAGTATTCTGTTTACAGTGTTCTTGTTTGGCAATTTTTAATTCAGAAATCTTCGAGAGACGACCAAGGTTAACTACCTTGTACTACTTGTTTTTAAATACTTGTTTTTGATCGCGCACGACAACGATCAATCTCTTTGAACCAATGTCCTTGAAAGTCATTCACCGCCCAAAGTCCATATAAATCTTACCATCATAAAGAACAACAATTCATTCTAATAGGACAAGAGAGACTCAAAGATATTCCTACAAAAGCAGCATACTTTGCTATTGGAACATTCCTCTAAAGAGAGTCCTCACCAGAAAGCAACCTATAACACCACTTATCCTAAAGAGAAATATTGAAAAATCTCAAATCTTTGATTCCTGTGCCGCTCCCCATGTAAGAATCCCGTTGAATTTTAATCAAATCCCGTTATAAATTTGTGGACGTTTATTTTAATATCTCCGCAATTCAAACAGTTACGATTGGGGGTACCTAAAGATGAGTTATTGCCCTAAATTCATACTTAGATTCAATTATATTAGAAACTAAACAATTCAATACTGCCTTGTTCCAACAAAAAGGGAAGCAAAAGCTTTGGAGTAAAAGCGAGTATATCTTTAGGCAAACCAAACTCACCATACGAACTAACGATCTTCATCTAAATTGATGATGAAAATAGACAAATAGTTAACATACGGTTTACGTCTTCTTCAATCTCGCACAAAAAAATAGAACTAGGAGGTTGCGCAACACCAAACATCCCCTAATAAATAGATTGAATCTTGTAGGAAGGAAATTATCATAGTACTTGTAAAATTCAAATTGAAAATAGTAAAAAACCAAAAACTGAAAAAATCTGAATTTTTCAAATAGATTGGTTTTTGGTTCGTATGGTAAAAACTTATCGAATTTAACTCAAACCAAAAATATTATGATGAATCTTGCCTTTAATTACGTAGATTTTTTGAAAGGAGTTTAATTATGTAATTTATTTATCTTTTTCTAGACTTGTGTTTTATTGTCCTCGTGATCTTAGCTCAGTTGGTATGAAAAATGCATAAAATATGTAAGGTCCGGGGTTCGAACCCCGACCACCACAAAAAAAAAAAAGACTTCTGCTTTAATAGCTTTTATTTTCTTCCTTTTTTTTTTCAAAAAACATTATTAATTTCTATACAAGAAAAGACCACTTTAGAAAAACTAAAAAATAAATAATGTATCAACTTTTACTGTGTCCATAACTATTTGCTTTGTATCTCTTTATTACCTCGATGCCTTTTCATGCAAATTCTGTTGGAACAAAATAAGTTTAACAATGCATCTTATGTTTTTATGATAACAAGGTATTAAAAGTTCAATTTGATATGCTAATATTTGTTCAAGTGTGCAGGTCCATAGATTAAAATTTATTATGTCTTAATCAAACTATTGGTTCTGAAAGAACAAATTGAAGAGCAAGGATTTTCATGAGAAGCTGTGTTGTAATACAGAATCTGAAGCAGTTAGACTCGAAAGGTTATCCAAACTATGGAAGAAGTCAGACTCTGAAGATGATTCAGACACTGAAGGTCAGGATCTAGACAAGCTAAAGGACAAAGGAGCTGAAGCTTTGAAGGTCAATCCTGAATTATTCTGAAGATCATGCACAATGGTTATGAAGATATCAGAAGGTCAATGGATGACACTTTCAGTGAAGGTACAACGAAGGACAATCTTGTACGACCACTACTCCACTACCTCCAACATTCCCGTGTGCATTATACGAAGCTACAACTGTGTCTCCATTGGAAAAGAACGGTTAATTTCTTATCAAAGACATGATTCAAATTCATTCCTTCATAGGACATTAACCAAATCATGCAACAAATCAATGTTGAATGATCAAGCTTCTCAAATGACTCCTTGAAGAATAAACAAGACTCTACAATATTTTATAAGTGTCAAAACTCTGTCAAATTCATTACGCATCAACACTTCGAATTTCTTGTAAACTTTCATATCTTAGAAATTCTTAAGTCTAGAGTCTGAATTGTTTTGTATTTGTGAACACCTCTGATTGTATATCAAGTGTTCAACAAAACAATTATAATTTCTTTGTAATATTTGTTTATTAGAAGTCTCTTGCTTGTGTGCTTGAGCATAGAGAGTGTCTTGCTTGTGTGCTTGAGCAATTGTAATCTTGTGTGATTATAGTGAAAAATCTCTTGTAAGTGACAAAGGGACTAGGCTACTTCCAAATTGTGGAAGGAACCAGGTTTAATTGCTAGTGTCTTTTTCCTCTCTCCCCCCCGCTCTCTCTCTCTCTCTCTCTCTCTTATATCTGCTGCACTTAACTCTAGATATTGCTTTAGGTTCTGAACTCTATCAGAAGTTCAACTTTGGACTTTGTTTAAAACAAGAAATAGCTAACCCAATTCAATCCCCTCCCCATTCTTGTGTTTTTCTCACATTCAAACTCCATTCCCTCCCCTCATCTTTTTATGAAATTTCATAAAGAAATTATATTTTCTTATATACTATAATCAAAACCAAAAACTGATTCAATCCAAATAAAAAATGGATCATATTTGATTTTAAAATCAAACTGATTGGAAGAATAACGAACAAAACCAAAGAGATTAGATCAGATAGTTTTTCCTTCCAAAACCAAACAAATTCTATCTATGAACACCGCTAACAAATCCAACGTAACCGCAAAGAAAATTGTATTTCTCTTGAGGGGGCCAAATTATGCCAAATATTTCATAACCCCTCGCATAAATCCGTCTCGAGAAGCCACAGAGAATAGAGTGTTTGAAAAACATGTCTAAGTATCATTAACACAAACATACATTTGTCGACATTATCACACCACCGCTCGTCTTCCATTGTGCAAATGCTTTAAAGTTTTTTTTTTTTTTGTAGAAACTATTTTTTGAGGGATTTTATTTGTATAATTTATGAAATATCTAAATTGTAATTAAATTATATTCAAATTACCCAATGAAACTCTTTACATCTAAAAATAATTATTCTATTAACAGAAATTGATAGACATATATGCAATTAAAGGTTAGCCTAGTTTCCTCCCAACCGAGGGAAGGTTAGGCGAAAGCTATATTAGCTGAACTATGAATATTCGATTCTTTCTCAAGTCTATTGACCAATATTTGGGTATAAAAAAAAAAGCGGACAAGCGACGGATGTGAGAATGTCCATTTGCAAGTTAGTGGCTAATTTTTCTTTTTGGTGAAAATACTATTTCTTTTTTTGTTGAAAATTATTATTGTAGTGTGTTAAAAGAACGTGTTGGAGGATGTGACCTTAGCATTTTTAAAAAAATAAAAATTTTGTCTTGATAGAAATAATTGGCCAGTGAATGTCCATTTGCAAGTTAGTGGCTGATTTTTTTTTTGTGAAAATACCATTTTTTTTTGTTGAAGATTAGTGGCTAATTATTATTGTAGTGTGTTAAAAAACATGTTGGAGGGTGTAACCTTAGCATTTCTAAATAATTGAAAAAAAGAAAGAATTATTATTTGGGCCAGTTTTTAAGGGTTAGGTTTAGGGTTTGGCGTTGAAAGTCCTATATATAAAGTAGATATGCATCAGCAGTCAGCAGGCAGCTGTCTTCGTCGATTAAAAATCGGCTGTCAGAAGTCCCTCACTTTCATCATCAGATCCCTTTTTAAAGGTAACAGTCATTAACCTTTTGACGTTCTGATTATTTTCCTCTATCATCGTAGTTAGACACTATAATATGGAGTTTTTATTGTTTTTCCCGTTGTTATTTGTAGTGAGAAGTTATGCACTGATGGAAGAGCAGATTTTGAAGGATCTGATCATTTTGGTGCTTCCATTTCCAATCAAAAGAAACAGGCATGTACGATATACTATACTTTTGTCTCAGAGAGAATCTGTTTGATAATTTTATTCATATTTCAAGTTGATTCATGGCTTACCCTTTTCTATTCAGTTTATGATTCTTTTCTTGACATGCCTTCAGTTGTAACTTTTGCTATTTGGAAAATAACAGATGCCCTCAGTTGTTAGTTTGTCTCCGATTTATCGTTACATCTATATTCCTCGATAAATTTGTCTTGGAATCTTTATCTCAAGGTTCATGGTGCTTAGACGATTAATTACAATTTGTCAATAGGTAACTGCTGAGATTTTACATGTGATTTTAATTTAGTTATTATAAGAATCAAAACTATGAACACCTTATGAGTCATCTATAATTTCTACTTTGAACTCACCAGATTTATCGTGTTTTGATTTCAGATTATCTTCGTAGAAACATATGCAATGATGTAATCATAAATGAGAGGAATTACTAAAAGAAAATCTCGGTTGATAGATTTGGCCATGAGAGGAATCACTAAAAGAAAGTCATCGGTGATAGATTTGGCTTTAAGAAGATGAGTTATTGGTATGCCTTATGCCCTTTTTAAGTCTTAACCGCATTTTTTTGCTTTTGAAATAGGCTGGTAATGTTCATATAATTTGAATTGTCAAGATTTAGAATTGAATTTTATTTTCTCAGACTTTAGCTCGGAAGGGATATTGCGGTATGCGGGATTGAGGTTTGAACCCAATATTCCCCGGTTATTCTATCACTAGGCTACATGAGTCAAAAGTATAAAAAATTGGTTTTAATTAAATATATTTTCATTAATTACAATTAATTGAAATTCATAGTGTCATTTCATTCGCATTTCATTAACAAAACAAGAGTTGATATTATGATCATTATCCATTGAATAGCTTTAATTTCATTGTGATCATTACCATTAATTTCAATGTAATCATTAACGAAAAGCATGACTGACACCATAGATCTCCTATAGAATTTTTAGATTTACCAACACCTATTAATTGCAAATCCGGCTCTTTGAACTTCTGCAACTTGATTCAGCTTTCATTTTGAATGTTCAAAATTTAATTTGAACTCATGTTCAGGTGAGCGTTGCGCAAATGTTTCTTGCAAAAAAAAAAAACTAAAAAACTAGAAGGGAATGATGCCTACATGCATTTAAAACCAACAACAGTTGTACCTCCACAAATTGTAGTAAGATCTTTAACATGCTTTTCTTTTTCCTTGAGAAATGTGCACAACTGTATATATCATTGCCATTTTTAGTCTTTTAGTCTCATACACTATCTTCCCTTGGATTCGATATACGTTTGACATTGTTGATATCCCGTACCATCCTTAGTATCATGTTCTACAAAATATTTTAATATCCATTTTTTTCTGAATCAAAGGTCTGATTATTGTTCCATTGTTGATCAATATCTCAGATTAAAATAAAAAATTATTTTAATATCCATTTCATGAATGGATCAATAAAAGTCCTTTCATTCAAATTGTTAATAAAATTTCTAAGTTATAGGTCGTAATATTGTTCCATTGTTGAACAATATCTCAGATGGAACAAGATCCCCATATGGAATATAATATTTTATTTTAATATCCATTTCATGTCGAAATAAGAGAACAACTAATGGTATTAAAATATTAAAATATTTGTAGAACACGATACTACAGATTGTATTGAGGGTCAACAATGTCAAACGTATTTCGAAATTGAAGAGAAAAAGTGTATGAAACTAGAAATTAGTAATGATAAATATTGTTGTGTGCATTTCTTAAGAAAAGGAAAAAATGTTAAAATTCTTACTTCAATTTTTAGAGGTACAATTATTGATGGTTATAGATGTAGGCATCATAATTCTCTTACCAGATTTGCTTTTTTTTTTGCAAGTGCGATGCTTAAAATAGCAGGAGCTCAAATTCAAACTTCCATATGTTGAAAAGGAAAGCTGAAGAAAGTTTCAATGGTTCAAAGAATCATATTTGCAATGATCTGGATTTGATACATCCAGAAAATATATTAGAGATTGATATAGTGTCAGTCATCGATTTTGATGATTCTTTCACCGTAAAGAACATCATTGGTGAAATAAGAGAACAACCATGAATACCATGAATAGAAATAGTTTTCTTTATATGCAATTGAAACAACAAAATGATAATAGATGCTTACCAAAGAGAGATAATACTTGAACTGTCCTGTGGATTCCCATTTTAGTGACAATAATTTTATGAATATTTTCAGTTAAGTTGTGGATTCCCATGATTTTGGAGGGCTTAGTCTATGTTTGAAAATATATTTGATATTTTAAAAAAGTTCAAAGAAGAACATGATAAAAGATGATAATACGTTACTTTGGTCATACTTCATTGTTTTAAAACAACATTTTATAATGTTTGAAATTTAAAAGATCAAAGCCATTCCTCTATTCCTTTCCCCTCGCAAACCCGACAACGACATGCTTAACTGCGTTGTTGGATGCTAGAACTCAAGATTACATTGGGATAAGATTGATGCTTACTTTCAGCGACACACACAAATCACACTAAACTCCAGTTAATCTAGTATCTTGGTTGAAGCATGATTTTGGTACCTTTGGCTAGTTTCTGTGCATAAATGATAATGAGCTTTAAGAATGATGCCTAAGGGTTAAACCATGAAAACTAACATAAAAACTAACACACACTGAACTTAGTAGTAATTTTGTTTGTGGTGGTTATGTTCATTAGTTCTCCAAAATTAACAAAAGTTAGAAATAATGCTCTGTTAGTTTCTTATTGTAGCTTCAATTTCAGAAGAAAAAAAAAGCTATTACTTTGTAGTCCATGCTATTTGCCAAAAGTTTTGAAGAGAGATTCAACTTTTTAAATTTTTTAATCAAATTATGATCTTAGAAAATCTGATTTGTTTATTGTTTTTCTTGATATTACCAGTATTTTTTTCCTATTTATATGAAATTTCTTCATGTTGATCCTTCTACTCAAGTTTTAAGCTCAAGAGAATTGGATACATGTAGATACCATACGAATGTAACGAAAATCTTTTTTCACTCTTTGAACTGAGTAAAATCTAGACTACTGCCGATATGAAGGACCGAGAAAGAAAAGCACATAACGATATATGAATGGCCTTACTAAGATTATCTAGAAACCCAATAGCACCATGATGTGCATTCTTAGGAACAAAGTTTTGGGCCGTCGAATTCTAGATATTCTCTAACGGTAATATTTGATACGGTAGTATTGTAGATATTCTCAAATTGTAATATCTGAAACGTTTTGGCACATAACGATATATGAATGGCCTTACTAAGACTATCACCTTTTACTGCAAGTGCTAGAAACATAGAATCATTGTTTAACAAAAAAAGATCTTGGCAGAACAATATGTATTTTAAAGATCTTCAAGTTACATTCCAATTGAAAGTTCACAACGTGGATATTATAAATCAACTACTGAATGTTAAAGGTTGATTTATAGTACCGCGTTGAAAAATTTCAATTGACATTACAAGTCGGTGATCTTGAAAATATGTATTGATCTTGTATAAGATGTTTCTTTGTTTCTAGTACTTGCGGTAAACTGTGATATGTCGCTTCAAACATTACCACTTGAGAAACTCTAGAATTCAAAGGTCAAAACTTTGTTGCTTGGATTGCACATCAGGTGAATGTTCTTTGTTGTGCTACATGCTAATCTTTGGAAGGATTTGCATATAATGACGTACTTTTCTTGCTCTCGGTCCTCCTTATCAACTGTAATCTTTCTTTATCTCCATTCATAAAGTGAAATTCATAAAGTGAAAAGAGATCTTCCATTTCACTCGTATGGTATCTATCTACATGTGTCAAATTCTCTTGAGCTTAAAACTTGAGTAGAAGGATAAGCCTGAAGAAATTTTATATAAATAGGAAAGGTTAATAGAAACTCAAGAAAGACAATATACAAACAAGACTTTTCTAGAATAATAATTTGATTTAAAAATTTCTCAAACCAGAAGTTGTCCACACACAACTTTTGGTAAAATGCGTGGACTACAAAATAATAGTTTTTTTCCCCCCTGAAATGACACTACAATAAAAAAGTAAAACATCATCATTGCTAATTATTGGAAAATGAACATAACAACCAAAATATAAAATTACTAGTAAGTTAGTGATTGATTTCATCTCATTTAGTTTTATTTCTTGGATAGACAAATGTTGTTATGTTAGTTTTCATGGAAAAGAGGAGTTGATGAAATTTTGGGAACAATTTTTGTAATTAGCCTTCACTTAACATGTTTTTTGCATCTGTTCATAAAACATGGTTGGAAACTAGAAAATAAATTTGGGGATGTTGGAGACATTGCAGATATAAAAAATGTATGCAATGATCATCAGCCTAAAGAGAAAGTAAGAATGCATGATCAAGAAAAGAAAGAACATCATTGAAATGACCAATAGTAGAAATGTTTTGTCAGGAAAATTTTATATATCAAGAACTAAATATTTCTCCAAACTCATCAAGAACAATATTATGAAGCATAATAGAGAACTTACAAGACCAAAAAAATTGATATTGCAAATAAGCCAGGTATATATCAAAATTCTGGCATATCTATCTATAGTCGTAAATACAGAATTCATAACACTGAAGGATAGAAAAGTTTCCAGGACCATGGAAGCATTATAGAAAACATAGTTAAGCCATTTCATTTTGTAGAGAAGATTATTTTTTATCAGGAGGTAGGTATTTTTTATTTTTTTGGTACAGGAGGTAGGTATTTTTATTTGCACAAGCTGAGATCAAAAGCTTTCATATAAGTACGTCATTTTTCGTTATATGCATGGGACTATTTATCACACTCCCTCACGTCCTGTTATGAATATCTGGGACATGGATATAAATGAAAGATATCCCGATAGATCTTGAAGGAGGCTCTAATACCTTACAAAACCGATTTGTGGTGATGATTAGTCCCACTTATAAACATATTGGCAGACGACATCTTAACCGATCTGGACTATTTAACAATTATACTTCTCTTTGGATGTTATTTGGTATGTTAATAATCCAAGTGGTTGTTTCCCCTGAGATCTCTAGCAATGTTTACTCACTATTATTCTAGCAGTTAGGTGTATGATCCATGTTGTTTCATTATTTTTTTCTTTGTTTACACATTATAATTTTTAATGTGCAATTCTTTTTCTAAGAAAGTTTGGACTTTATTCAGGTCTACTGATTCATAATTATTAATGTGCAGTTCTTTATCACAAATAAGTTCTATTTAAACTGATCCGGTACATAGTCAAGACAGTTCGAATGTAGTTCTTATTATGCAGCAGCTGATTCAACAATCTATAGAAAGTCGAGAATGTGTTTGGTTGAGGTCTATGATTGAATGCATAGAAGAAACTTGCAGTTTGTCTTTTGGAAGAATGAATGAAACAATCATTTACGAATATGATATCATATGCATTGCTCAATTGAAAGGAGATGACCTTCAGATGAATGAAGATATAAGCAGTCAACAAATTTGTTCGTGTGATAATCTTGCAGAACTTTTTCTCAAAGTCACTCCCAAACATAATTTTTTAACAACTGGTACAAAAGATTGATCTTCATCGCCTCAAGGATGATCGTTTGGTTGAGGGGGAGATATAAATACATCTTGCACTCTTTTTCCCTTCACCATGGTTTTGTCCCACTGGATTTTCCTGGTAAGGTTTTTAATAAGCAGATATATCGGATATTGTACTCTTTTTCCTTCACTGAGATTTTTTTCCATAGCAAGGTTTTAATGAGGCATATCCTAATGGACATCCAAGAGAGTGTTATGAATAATAAACTTAGTGGATGTCCATCCTTAATCTTCCACCTTCCTACAACCCCCATTAGTTAATGTATGGTTAGTGGTCCTTAATTGCTTTGATTGATAATCTTCTTTATTTTTTATCTTGTCATTTAGTTTATTTTATAACAAATAATGCAATTTTATTCGATTTTTTTTTATACTTTATAATTGGAAGATTCAAATTAACTCAAAGATTAAAATATTTTGAACTTGTAGATTCTATGATGAATCTTACCTTCTGTAAAAAAAAATATGAATCTTATCTTTAATTACGTAAATTTTTTCAAAGGAGTTTAATTATGTAATTTCTTTATTTTTTTCTAGACTTGTGCTTTATTAACAAAAAAAAAAAAAAATAGCACGAAT
>Ga0228710_1011958_pt1 | contig 10968 bp, 14 predicted proteins | sample MedpolnodulmetaG_FD_177995 | JGI IMG/M metagenome (GOLD analysis project Ga0228710, IMG submission 177995) | Root nodule microbial communities from Medicago polymorpha collected in Santa Monica, California, United States - pink nodules | ecosystem: Host-associated > Plants > Roots > Nodule... | reverse complement strand
TGTACAACCACTTCCTCCACTACTCTGTTCGTGTCTCTGCAACAAGACAAGAATAACAGCTATGCCTGCAGTTATGTTCCTTCAAACTAGGAATGCATTTGAAATTGATCCTTCATAGGACAATAACTATATCAGGCAAAAGATCATTGGTGATTTTCAACAAGTTTCAAACGATTCTTTTTGTGCTGGCAACTTTCCAACGTATCTTTCACACCTTTATATAAAAGAGTGAAGACTTACTAGTTGGAGAATACAGACACACACAAAAGAAATACTTATACAACAATTTAAAGTCCAAAACTCTGTTATTGTTCTGCATTTAAAGTCACTTAGAATTTCTTATCAAAGTTCATATTTTAGAAATTCTAAAGTCTTAAGAGTCTTGAGAGTCTGTATTTGATTTGTATTGTGAACACCACGGATTGTATATCAAGTGTTCAAACTCAAACAAACTTCTTTGTAATTCTGTTTGATTAGAAGTCTCTTGCTTGTATGCTTGAGCAATAGAAGTCTCTTGCAGTTGTGCTTGAGCATTGAAAGTCTCTTGCTTGTGTGCTTGAGCATAGGAAATCTCTTGCAGTTGTGCTTGAGTAATTTGAAGTCTCGTGCTAGTTGTAGCATTGAGCAGTTGTAATTTGATATTACATTTTAGTGAACTCTCCTTGGAAGTGCAAGGGGGACAGGACTACTTCCGGTTTGTGGAAGGAACCTGTATAATTGCTTTGTGTCTTTCTTCTCTCTCTCTCTCTCTCTCTCTCTCTCTCTGTTTTTATCTGCTGCATTTAGATTCTGATTATCACTTTAGAAGCAGAACTCTATCTGCTTCTGATCAGTGACTTCAGTAGGAGAAAACGAAGAAAAAGCAAACACAATTTAACCCCCCCTTCTTGTGTTTTTCTCACCTTCAATTGGTATCTAGAGCCTTGGTCTATTGTCTCAACACTTAACAGTGTAACAGAAAAAGATCTGAGAAAAACATGTCTGCTGAAGAATCCACATCTCATTCTGGTGCCTCTCATTCTGGTGCAGCTGTACCATATGATTATGGTGACAAGAAAGCTAAATCTGGAAAAGTGCCAAGGTTTAATGGAGATCTTGAAGAATTTTCTTGGTGGAAAACCAACTTCTACAGTTGTCATGGGTTTAGATGAAGAACTATGAGACATTCTGGAAGATGGTGTTGGTGACTTAGTCCTTGATAAAGAAGGAGCTGCTATTGATAGAAAGAAACATACTTCTGAACAGAAGAAACTCTACAAGAAGCATCACAAGATCAGAGGATCACTTGTCACTGCTATACCTAGAGCAGAATATATGAAGATGAGTGACAAATCTACTACAAAGGCAATGTTTGCTTCTCTCTGTGCAAACTATGAAGGTAGTAAGAAAGTCAGAGAAGCAAAAGCTCTTATGCTTGTTCATCAGTATGAGTTGTTCAAGATGAAAGATGATGAAAGTATTGAACAAATGTACTCAAGATTTCAGACTCTAGTTTCTGGACTTCAAATACTGAAGAAAAGCTATGTAGCTTCTGATCATGTGAGCAAGATACTGAGAAGCTTACCTGCAAGATGGAGACCTAAAGTGACTGCTATTGAAGAAGCTAAAGACTTAAACACGTTAAGTGTTGAAGATCTTGTCAGCTGTCTCAAAGTTCATGAGATAGGTCTGAATGAGCATGAACCTGGTAAGAAGGTTAAATCTATTGCTCTTCCATCTAAAGGGAAGTCATCAAAAGCTTTTAAAGTTGTTGAATCTGAAGATGAGTCACCTGATGGAGATTCTGATGAAGATCCTACTGAGAAGATGGCTTTGCTTTCCATCAAGCTTGAGTATCTGACAAGAAAGAACAGGAAGTTTCTGAGTAAGAAAGGTGGTTATAAAAGCTCAAAGAAAGAAGATCAAAAGGGATGCTTCAACTGTAAGAAGCCTGGACACTTCATTGCTGAATGCCCTGATCTTCAGAAGGAGAAATCAAAGGACAAGTCAAAGTAATCAAGCTTCAATTCAAGGAAATTCAGGAAGCAGATTAAGAAGAGTTTGATGGCAACCTGGGAAGACTTAGATAGTGAATCCGGGTCTGAAAAGGAAGAAGCTGAAGATGAAGGAAATGTAGTTGTGGGGTTAGTGGCTACATTAACATCAGAAGCTGAACCTGACTCTGATTCTGAAGATGAAAATAAGGTATATTCTAAAATTCCAAGAGAAGAAATTACTGAGTCTCTTAAAAAACTCCTTAAACATTTTGAACTGAGAACCAATGAGTTGAAAGATTTAAAAGAAAAATATGTTGGTTTATTGAAACAACAAAAATCAACTCTATTGGATTTAAAAGCTTCTGAAGAAGGACTTAGAGGTTTTGACTTCATTTGTAAAACTTATGAAGAGAAACTCAAGTTTCTTTGTCAAAAGCTACAGGAAAAGTGTAATGGAAAATCTTTAAGCAAACATTAAATTGCTCTTGAAGATTTCATTATATCTGGTATTGACAGAAGCAAAGTGGCTTCTATGATTTAGAGCATTTATAAAAACAATGATAAAGGGATTGGATTTTCAGAAGATAAATCTAATTAAATCAATCTTAAAGCATGTTCTGAATGCATCAAGGAATGATTGAAAACCTTCTTTGTAGCTGAAGGTGCTAAGCTTGACACTATGGTTCAATCAGAACCTGAAGCTTCCAGCTCTAAGGCTAAGATCACTTCAAAGCCAAAGAACTCTAAGCCTAAGGCCATGATAAACTCTGACACTGAAAGTTTAAAAATCAAGATTCTGAAGAGATCAGAACCTGTTCCTCAGAGTCTGCTGAAACCAGAATCTGAAGTCCTGAAGTCCAAGTGTTAGAAGAACAAAACAGTTGTTGCTTCCTGGGAACTAAAATCTAAAGGTGCTAAACCTAAGATGTTAGTTAATCAGAAGCAGTCAAGCCTACAACACAAGGTATAAGAAGTGAAGAGTAAAACTTTCAGTACTAACCCCAAAGGACCCATAAATCAATGGGTACCTAAACCTAAACTTGTCAATACTGCAGATATGCCTAAGAGCAAAGGAAAAGCCAAAAATTGTGGTACCTAGACAGCGGTTGCTCAAGACGTATGATAGGAGAGAAGTCTATGTTCCTCACCCTCACAATGAAAGAAGGAGGAAATGTGAAGTTTGGAGACAACCAGTCTGGCAAGATCATTCGTACAGGAACTATTGGTAATTCCTTTATCTCTATCAATAATGTGTGGTTGGTAGATGATCTTGAACATAACCTATTGAGTATCAGTCAATTTTGTGACAATGGTTATGATGTGATGTTTGGAAAGACCAACTGCACCGTAATCAACTAAGATGACAAATCCATAGTATTTAAGGGAAAGAGAACAGAGAATGTCTACAAAATCAACTTCTCTGAATTGGTTGATCAAAATGTAATTTTCCTTTTATCAGTGAATAATAAGAAATTGGTATGGCACAGAAGGTTGGGACATGCTAACTGGAGGTTAATCTCTAAGCTTAGTAAGTTATAACTTGTTAAGGGCCTACCTGATATTGACTATCATTCAGATGCACTCTGTGGTGCATGCCAAAAAGGGAAGATTGTGAAATCATCTTTTAAAACAAAAGACATTGTCTCTATCTCCAGACCCTTAGAATTACTCCATATTGATTTGCTTGGACCAGTTAACACTGCATCTTTATATGGAAGTAAATATGGATTGGTTATTGTTGATGATTACAGCAGATGGACTTGGGTTAAATTCCTGAGAAGCAAGGATAATGGTTATGATGTATTCATAAACTTCTGCACTCAAATTCAGTCTGAAAAAGAAATGAAAATTTTAAAAGTAAGAAGTGATCATGGTGGAGTGTTTGAAAATGAGCCATTTGAAACTTTTTATGAAAAACATGGAATTATACATGAATTCTCTTCTCCTAGGACTCCACAGCAAAACGGGGTTGTAGAGAGAAAGAATAGAACTTTATAAGAAATGGCATGAACCATGACTCATGAAAATAATTTGGCTAAACATTTCTGGGCAGAAGCAGTGAATACAACATATTATGTCCAAAATAGAATCTATATCAGACCTATCTTGGAGAAAACAGCATATGAACTCTTCAAGGGAAGAAGACCTAATATCTCTTAATTTCATCAATTTGGATGTACCAGTTACATTATAAATAACAAGCTCTACCTAAAGAAATTTGATGCCAAGACCCAAAGAGGAATCTTTTTAGGTTACTCTGAAAGGTCAAAGGCATACAACGTGTATAATTCAGAGACACTCTGTGTTGAAGAATCAATGCACGTTAAATTTGATGACAAAGGGCCTGGAAATAAAACTACAAAGCAAGATGAAAGTGTTGCAGATACACAGGTGCCTGAAGATACTCCAGAACCTGATCAGGCTGCTGAATATGAAGAAATTCCAGAAGCTGAAATCACACCAGAAGCTCAAGATGGTTCTCAGCAAGCTAACGAATCCAAGAATACATTTAAATACAAGTCATCACATCCTGAGGATCAAATCATTGGAAACAAAGAAAGTCCTAGAAGAACAAGATCATATTTCAGGCAAGAAGAGTCTATGATATGATTGTTATTAGTGATAGAACCTACAACAGTTGATGAAGCACTATCAGATGATGGATCGATACTAGCTATGCAAGAAGAGCTCAATCAGTTTCAAAGAAATGATGTGTGGGATCTAGTACCCAAACCTCAACAGAAGAACATTATTGGAACAAAATGGGTATTCAGAAACAAGTTGAATGAACAAGGTGAAGTAGTCAGAAACAAAGCTAGACTTGTTGCTCAAGGATACAGTCAACAAGAAGGCATTGATTATACTGAAACATTTGCTCCAGTTGCAAGATTGGAAGCAATCAAGTTACTTTTATCCTATGCAATTAATCATGGCATAATATTATATCAAATGGATGTAAAGAGTGCATTTCAGAATGGAGTGATATCAGAAGAAGTGTTTGTCACACAACCTCCTGGTTTTAAGGATCTTAAGTATCCCCAGTGTTAGTAAAAAATGATTTTAAAAGAGGTCAAGTTGACACAACACTCTTTAGAAGGACTCTTGAGAAAGACATTCTTGTTGTGCAGATATATGTTGATGATATAATATTTAGTTCTACTAATGCATCTCTTTGCAAGGAATTCTCAAAGTTAATGTAGGATGAATTTGAAATGAGCATGATGGGAGAATTGAAGTTCTTCCTTGTAATTCAAGTCAATCAAAGCAAAGATGAGGTGTATGTTCATCAAACAAAATACACTAAGGAGCTTTTGAAGAAGTTCAAGCTTGAAGATTGTAAAGTGCTGAACACACCAATGCATTCTACCTGCACCTTAAGCAAAGAAGATACTGGATCAAAGGTAGATCAGAAGTTGTATAAAGCTATGATTGGTTCTTTGTTATACCTCACTTCATCTAGGCCATATATTTTATTCAGTGTATGCTTGTGTGCAAGATTCCAGTCAGATCCCAGATAATCTCATTCAACCGCTGTTAAGAGAATCTTCAGGTATCTGAAAGGAACAACAAATCTTGAACTCCTCTATAGGAAATCCTTAGATTATAAGTTGGTTGGATTTTGTGATGCTGACTATGCTGGTGACAGGATTGAAAGGAAATCAACCAGTGGTAGTTGCTAGTTTTTGGGGGAGAATCTGATCTCCTGGGCTAGCAAAAGACAAGCAATTATTGCTATGTCTACAGTAGAAGCAGAATACATCTCAGCTGCAAGTTGTTGTACACAACTACTTTGGATGAAACATCAGTCAGAAGACTATCATATTAATGCTAACAATATTCCCATTTATTGTGATAATACTGTTGTTATTTGTTTGTCAAAGAATCCAATTCTACATTAAAGGGAAAAGCATATTGAAATCAAACACCACTTTATTAGAGATTATGTTCAAAAAGGAATTTTAGATATACAATTCATTGATACTGAACATCAATGGGATGATATATTTACTAAGCCTTTAACTATGGAAAGATTTGATTTTATAAAGAAAAATTTGAACATGCACTCTGTGTCTGATTAAATTTGCTTGCCTCTGAATAGGAAGTTAGGTTATGAAGTTGTTCAGAAGCTATAGTTCATCAGAACCTCTTGACTGAGATTCTGAGGAAAATGTGCCTCTGAAGATGACGTCAGCACCTTAACTTCAGAAGCTGGACTCTTTGCTTATGAATAGCAGAGTTAGTGGAAACGTTGGAAGTTACTTTTTGGTAGCACCTGTCCCACTAACTTGGCAGTTACTCTGAGAACTTTTGACGTGGCTTAAGATTAGTGTATAACGTAAGAGGGCAATGATGAATTTATGCTTTGAATGTACTTACTTGAGCCTCCTAAGTCATTAATGTTATGTTTGTTTGTTCCCTTCTGAATTACAATCGTTTTTACTAAAATCAATTGGACAAAAACACACACTACTCACTTCACAACCTACACTTTCTGTTTTTAGACTGTTTCTCTGCGAAAATTTCATCTTCTTCAAAAATCAAAACCTTAGAACCCTAAAACATCATTAGTATCAATCGCAACTTCATGTTCAAATCAAGGAACCTCCATGCAAGTAGCTACTGGTGACTCGTATCAGATTAGAGGAAGAACGATGTCTTTGGAAGAATGGGAACTGAATGTTCAGTTGGAAAATCCAGTGGATTTTATTTCACTAGCTTTTCATGGTTGCGAGCTCAGAAACTACTATCAAGCTCAAGACTTGGATGATTACTTCTTCATGCTGAATGGTCCATCGTACTTGAACCTGGTCAAGAATTTTTGGGTCAGGGCAGAAATTTACGATCTTCATGCTGCTAGGTTGAAAGAGCATGAAAAGGTTCTGATAGACCCCACTCTGGGAGGGAAAACAAGAGACAACTTGGTTTGAAGCCCTTCACTTGTACAGAGATATAGTCAAGCATCATGGGAATCCCCATCACCATCTACCAAACACCAGAAAAAGCCTGATGATAAGGATACATTTGTGCCTATGTATCCATCTATTCTTGAAAGAATAGGTGAGATGTCACAAATGAGACTAGATGTTTGTGCAAGACTACCTGTTGATCACCCTTTTCAACCTCCAGTAATTGAACCGCTTCAATCTATACCTGTTGATGCAGAGGTTGTAGGTGAACCAGTAGTGTTCGAGTCTGCTAATCCTAATGAATCATCATCATCTCATCCCAAACCAACTACTCAAACTTCTGATCCATCTGTTTTGGATGAACTGGCTAATCACTATTCAGGTGAATTACAGGTTTTGAGCCTAACTTAGAAAGAGCCTCTGAAATAGCTTCTGAGGAAATTATTTCAGAAAGCCCCCAACAACAAGCTTCTAACCCACAAATGGCTTTAAATACCTGCACTGATTTGATAATTCATCCTATCTTTAAACCACAATACATCAATGTTACTCATTCAAACATTTCTTTTGGAATTGCTTTGAAAAACTTAGCCAACAAAAAGAACTTTTATCCTAGAACAACATGCTTCTGATACTCATCCTTCCTTATCAGAAGAAGCAACTTTTGTTGTGCAACCCATAAATGTAGCTCTATCTTCCCCAACTACATTTATACCTCAACCTCAGCATGTCAACCCTATTGAACCTTCTGAACCCTCTATTCAAATTTAGAAAACTATGTCACAGATTTACCTTCATCTTCAACTCAAGCCCTTCAAACTTGTACTCCCATCAATATCTCCTCCCCACCTACCCTGTTTCTAGATTCTATTATTTTAATAGATGTATGTGAAAGTATTTTCAAGGAGCTGAACAAGTTAGTAAAGGCCGGGAACTATCTATTTCATGAAGAAGACTATGTCAAGGAATGGAGAAGATTGAGAGAAAGAGTAGATTTTGTTATGAGTGAACTTCAGAAGTCATCTCTTGAAGCACATAGCAATGCTAAGAACTCTCTCAATGACTGGTTCAAGGATGTTGTCAAGAGTATGGAGGAAGTGGAAATCAAGAAAACTAAAGAGAAAAGCAAGCTCTACATTTCAGACACTCCCATGTTCATGGATGCATCTGGTATCATCTCTTCAAGTGTTCATTTTGAGAATTTGGATCTCAAATGGTTGACTAAGCTGAAAGTCCAAACAAATTCTCCTATTCTTGAGAAGTTGAAGGGTGATTCTGAATTAGAGAAAGAGAACAAGAGACTGAAGAAAGAACTCCTAGAGAAATGATTGCTACTAGTTGAATACAAGAGGCAAACAGAAGCTCAGTTGGAAGAAGCAAGATTGAGGAAAGCCAATCTTATCAAAAGTAACAATGAGTTTAGAGAAGAAATGAAGAAGCAATCAGAGACTACAAACAACCTTTTTAGAGATCTGATGGATATGATCCAGAAACAAGCCAAGCCTTAGTTACACACCCTTTAGCTTGTTTATTTTCTTTGTTTGTACTTCTGAATACTTTCTGCTTCTGACTATGTTTATGCTTTTGAACCCACTTTCTGTACCTCTGAACTAATATTATCTACCTTATTTTGAATTAATTTTCTCACTCTTTTTTTGTCTTTATCTTTTTGTTGATGACAAAAGGGGGAGTAGATGTATAGTATTTATAGGCTCTGAGCCCCATTAATTTAATTTGAATCAAGTTAAGTTAATAGGACCTTCATCTCATCTCTTAGTATATTTAATGTGAGATTATTCTGAGTGTTATTAAATTTTAAATGATAAATTTAATCAACTTGAATAGAACTTAGGGGGAGCTTACAAACTTCACCTTAAAGTACAATTGGACTCAGGGGGAGCTTACAAACCTCATATCCTTAAGTCAACTTGTTAATTAGATTAACAACAATTGAACATTTTAAATACTAGTGTTTGTCATCATCAAAAAGAGGGAGATTGTTGGAACAAAATGTAATTAACATTACCCTTTAAGTTTTGATGATAACAAGGTATTAAAAATTGTCAATTGGATATGCTAATAATTGTTCAAGTGTGCAGGACCATAGACAAAAATTTAGTGTCTCTTTTAAAGGATAGGTTCTGGAAGAACAAATGAGAGCAATGGAATCAACAAGAAGGAAGCTTGAAGCGTCTGAAGAAAAAAGGTTCTGAAGACAAAGTGCTCCTGAAGTCCTGACGTCATAAGAAGCACCTCATCAGAAGCAAGATCACCAGAAGCAGTTTTCCTCAGAAGCTCTGAAGATCATCAGGAGTTGAAGATCATCAGAAGACTGAAAGTATTAAAGCTTCAAAGGTTGTTCAAGAGATTTAATCACGTCTAGCATTGTAGAAGACCAGAAGAGTGAAGCAACGACTAATTCAAAAGGATTTAAAGGCATTGGATGCTTGTTCTTTAAAGAGCGTTGAAAAAGGACAATTGTACGAAGTGTACAACCACTATCTCCACTACTCTGTTTTGTGTCTACAATAGGACAAGAATAACAGCCATGCCTGCACTAGTGTCCCTCCAGTCTTGGAATGAATTTGAAATTGATCCTTCATAGGACAATAACCACATCAGGCAAAAGATCATTGGTGATTTGATCAAGCTCCAAACGACTCTTTTTTATGTGCTGGAAATTCACAACGTTTCTTTTACACCTCTATATAAAGGAGTGAAGACTTGGAGAATGGCAAGACTCATACAACAATTTACAAGCGCCAAAACTCTGCTGAAATTGTTGTGCATCAAAAGTTCACTTAGAATTTCTTATCAAAGTTCATATCTTAGAAATTCTAGAGTCTTATAAGAGTCTGTATCTGATTTGCATTGTGAACACCACTGATTGTATATCAAGTGTTCAACCTCAAACAAATTTCTTTGTAATTATGTTTGAATAGAAATCTCTTGCTTGTGTGCTTGAGCATAGGAAGTCTCTTGATTTAGTTCAGGAGCATAGGACATCTCTTGTAGTTGTGCTTGAATAATTTGAAGTCTCTAGCTAGTTGTAGCAGTGAGCAGTTGTAATCAGATATTACATTTTTAGTGAACTCTCATTGGTAGTGCAAGGGGGACAGGACTACTTCCGGTTTGTGGAAGGAACCTGTATAATTGCTTTGTGTCTTTCTTCTCTCTTTCTCTCTCTCTGTTTTTATCCGCTGCATTTAGATCATGATTATCACTTCAGAAGTTGAACTCTATCTGCTTCTGATGAGTGACTTCAGTTGGAGAAAACGAAGAAAAAACAAACACAATTCAACCCCCCACCCCCCCTTGTGTTTTTCTCACCTTCATGAATGAGGGAAGAACAAGAGAATTTTTATTTTTTTTGGAATTGTGGTGGCACGGCCGTGCCAAGCTTGCTTGAATTTTTTTTTTTTGGTGGGTTTGGACAGGCACAGGCCGTGCCAAGCTTTCTGGTCAACGGCTTCAAAAACATTTTCGCATCATATTTGGACAAATACCTACAAAACTAATTAAAATAACATAAAACAAACAAAATAAAAGCAATAAAACTCATGGGTTGCCTCCCACGAAGCGCTCCTTGAAAGTCAATAGTTTAACGGTTAGAAGGTTTCTCTACCCTATACCCAACCATCCACAAAGGGACAATGACATAAAACTGACACTAGCCCCTAGATCACACATGGCTTTCTTAATGGTTTCACTCCCAATCACAAAAGGGGTGGAAAAACTCCCAATCAGTCCGAGGTTAGGCTTAGTAAGCCTGTGGGAAAGGAATTTTGGGTTTATGAGGTGCTGAAACAATTGGCTTATCACTTTTTCCTATGGCTTTCTAACCTTGTGGTTTTTTGCTCTCTACCTGATGAGTCAATAAATTAGTGTTTTTAATATATTATTTGAGTCTATTTTATTTAGATTTGATTTCGTTTTATTTAAATATTATTTCCTTTTAGAATTATTTTACTTCAATTGCAAGTTATTATATTTCAGGAACAAATATCTAAAGATTTAGTCTTGGAGCAAAAGAAAGAGGATTAGGAGCTGATTCAGGATGAAAATACGAAATATGGGACAAAAAT
>Ga0228710_1011957_pt1 | contig 10969 bp, 8 predicted proteins | sample MedpolnodulmetaG_FD_177995 | JGI IMG/M metagenome (GOLD analysis project Ga0228710, IMG submission 177995) | Root nodule microbial communities from Medicago polymorpha collected in Santa Monica, California, United States - pink nodules | ecosystem: Host-associated > Plants > Roots > Nodule... | reverse complement strand
TTTACATTATCCGCTGCACATAGACTCTGAACTCACTCAGACTCTGAACTACTTCAGACTCTGAACCTGAGGACAGTTATCTAGAACGTAAAAAGAAGAAGTTTCCAAAAACACAATTCAACCCCCCTTCTTGTGGTTTTTCTCACCTTCAGAAGGAACCTGTATAATTGATTGTGTTCTTTCTTCTTCTGTTCTTTACATTATCCGCTGCACATAGACTCTGAACTCACTCAGACTCTGAACTACTTCAAACTCTGAACCTGAGGACAGTTATCTAGAACGTAAAAGAAGAAGTTTCCAAAAACACAATTCAACCCCCCCTTCTTATGGTTTTTCTCACCTTCAGACCTACCTTCATCTTCAAACCAAGCCATTCTAGCTTGTACTCCTTCCAGAACTACAAATGTCCCTTCTCCACCCACCTTGTTTCTAGATTCTACTATATTAGCAGATGTGTGTGAGAACATATTTCAGGAGCTGAACAAATTAGTTCAAGCTAGGAACAACCTGACTCATGAAGAAAGCTATGAGAAGCAGTGGAGGAGATTGAGAGAAAGAGTTGATTTTGTCATGTCTGAACTTCAAAGATCATCTCTTGATGCTCAAGACATTGCTCAGAACAACCTTCAGGATTGGTTGAAAGGGGTTGTCAACAACTTACAAGAAGTAACAGTCAGCAGAACACAAGAGAAGACTCAACTGTGAATAACAAACAGAGATGCTTCTGATGTCATTCCTTCATGTGTTGATCCTAAGGAGTTGGATCTCTCATGGTTAACCAAGATTAATGTCAAGTCAGTTTCTATAGAGTTGGAACTTCTACAAAGGAACTCTGAACTTGAAAGAGAAAACAAGCACTTAAGGAAAGAGCTTTTAGAACAAAAATTGTTACTGCTTGAATACAAGACAACTACAGAAGCTAAGCTGGAAGAAGCAAGGATTAGAAAGAAAACTTGATCAGAAGCAATAATGCTTTCAAAGAGGAAATGAAGAAGCAGTCAGAAGATACAAACAGAATGGTCAAAGAGATGATGGAAATGTTCCAAAAACAAGCCAAACCTTAGTTGCGCACCTTTAACTTGTTTATTTTCTTTGTTTTTACTTTTGCATGTTTCTGCTTTTGAATCACTTTTATGCTTCTGAACCTATTTTTGTGGAATAATGCAGAGTGAGGGGATGGTTCCCCACTGGGTAGCACTTCGGTGCCTCTGGTTTTGGTGTCTTTGGATGCCTTTGTCTCTATCTCTCTCCTAACCAATAATTATCTCTCATCAAAATAATTTATTTTAATCATTCAATCATCACTCTCTTTCATCTAAAATACACTAAAGTCACCAAAGTCATTCAACACAAAGTCCTTGAAGTGTCACCCTTCCTCACTCTATTTGACAACATATTCATAATTTTCTACGCTATCATCATCTATTAAACAACAGTAAACAATATTTACTTTTTATTTTTATATAAAAAATTAGGTTCATGGAATGATGTCCAGGTTAAAGAGTAAGAAAAACCTTAAAACTCCGAAAATTATGTGTGTCATTCTTCAGTTATGCAAATTTGTACTCCGAAAATTCAAACCAAAATAATGCATGTGTGTCATTCTTCAGTTATGCGAATGAGAAATCTTTGGCTAAGTTCACATCTAAATTTTCTGTTTTAGAACGCGGCGCAGCTGAACTTTGTTGCTTTATATCATAGCCTCCGATCCGATGCGAGGAATACAAAAGATTGTTCAAAAACTTAAGAGTATAAGTATAATTAAACAAATTTGGTTTTACCGAGCATTAAAAGTATATGTCGAAATTTTTTCTACGGACTAAAACAAGAAAAATTAAATTTAAGTCTCCATTTTGTAAGGACCAAAAACATTTTCAACACAATAATGTTGCGCACCGTATCTGTCATGGTTGATGGCACCATATAACCAATCAGACTTGATAAGCTGGAAAAGGAGATTTCAGATATCAAACGATTCCAAAATGGTTGGCACATGTATGATTTCGAGTAGTAATTTCAACTTTCTCTTTAAAATTCTATAACATTACAAAATTTGCAACAAGATCTGATTTATAATACCAGATACATAAGGCATCTTCTTTCAAACAAGTTTTTGAACATTGCTTCTTACTCTAGGAACTTATCTAGACTCATACTAATATAATTTATCTATCTATCTTCATATTCGCCAAAAAATATATATTAGCACGTTTTTAACAATATTTCATCCATATAAGTGTCACGGTGTTAAATGGGCTTGGATCTCATCCCAAAAGCTAGTTCAAAGGATGAGGGCACTCAACAGCCCGAGAACCTGAGCAATATGGGAGTAATAACAAACTACAAAGAACTTCAAAACCAACTTCAACAAGTGGCATTCTATCGGGCCTCTAACAATGAGATTGAAGCTTCATTTATTGAACACACTTTTGAAGAAGATGCTGTGCTGATTGTATTGTTATCTTTTCCTGCATAGAACCCAGGTTCACTTGGTGTTGGGAGTAACTTCTCACCCTTCAACATAAAAACCACAGATGACATGTTAGGCCTATTTTCTGCTTTCTGTTGTACACACAATAAACCCACATGAATAAATCTTATTATATTTGAACATATGGCCTCATCATATGGCATGTTAGCTATTAACTCCTTTGGCCTTTCTTCAATCCATAGTCTCCATGCCTAAAATGACATCAAGGTTACAAAAAGAGTAAGCTAAACATTTATGAAGTGGATTTTGATTGATTGGTTTATTTCTTGTGTATGTATTTGGAGTTTACTTTCAATTATTATTCATGATATGAATTAATATTCATTTTGAACTTTTAACCATCTAGAAAATTTATTGAGACAAAAAAAAGGGATAACTATAAATATTGTGTCATAAGATAGAACAAATACACTTCAAAACTTACATAACCAAGGAGGTTTAGATGATGTAGAGGGTCACAAAATCCGCGATTCTTCCTGCCGCTAATTATTTCAAGCACAACGACTCCAAAACTAAAAACATCAGATTTTATTGAGAAAGATCCATGCACGGCATATTCCGGAGGCATATATCCACTGCAAGAAAAAACAGTGAATATTTAGGGAAAAATATACATTAAAAGGGGTTGTGACATAACAGAACTAAAGGTTAAAATAACTTTTGAGTAACTGTAACATACAATACTTAACATAACATTAAATATGAACAAATATTACCAAAGGCCAATACCAAAATGATGAGGACATAAACCAATCTTTCATATATCTTAAGAATTCAGACTGACAAAAATGTTTCAAAGAAACGAAAAACCGAAATCAATGTATAATAATACATTAAAAATGAGATATTTAAGCCTTAAACTGAAGAAAAATAAGTCGAACTTACTAGGTTCCCATCACTCTATTTGTATTAGCCTCAGCTTGGTCTCCTATAAATGATCTGGCTAAACCAAAATCTGATATCTTTGGGATCATATCAATATCAAGAAGAATGTTGCTTGTCTTGAGATCTCTATGTATGATTCTTAGTGTAGAATCTTGATGGAGATACAACAGCCCCCGAGCAATACCATTAATAATTTCCAAACGTTTAGTCCAATCAAGTAACTTGCTTCGCGTAGCATCTAACAGATTTCACTTTCTTAAGTTAGCATGAGAACTACATTTTAAGCTTTTACCAAGAGAAAAATTGAGATCAATAAATTGGGTCGGTGTGAAAATTCAAACCAAAAATAAAGTAATCCAAGCTTCTGTTGGGCATGAATTCATAGATCAACATCTTTTCATCTTGTTGAATAGAACAACCAAGAAGTTTTACAAGATTACGGTGTTGAAGTGTTGCCGTCAACTTTACTTCATTTTTGAACTCCTCAATTCCTTGTCCCGATGTTTTAGAAAGCCTCTTAACAGCGATCTCTTGGCCATCTACCAGTATGCCCTAGGAATATTTTAGGAAATTTTAGTGCTTATAGTACTTGGCGAAATAAGGGGATAAACTAACTTGGTAGCCAAGATTTTACCTTGTACACTGGTCCAAAACCACCTTCTCCCAATTTGTTTCTGATAGAGAAGTTATTTGTTGCATTAGTGATGGTTGAAAAATCAAATATTGTTGCCAAGTCACCATCTTCCGTCTCCTTCTTCTGCTTCCAGTGAAATAACTTTTTTATATGGCCTGAAGTGATAACAATTAAAGTGGTCTAATGTTAACAATGTAAATGAACACATCAATAGAACTTAGTTCATTGTTAGTTATAACTAATTCTATTTGCAACACTACTTGAGTACTATTTAAGTAAATCATAAATAATTAAGAATTATTTGTCATAACTTGTTCACTTGTCTTACCAAGCTTCTTTCTATATGCTGACGTGACCAATAGGAGAACGGTTAGTCCTATAATGAATGCAATAACCCCGGCAAAAGTCCCAAAAAGCTTCAAGTTCCTCTTATTCTTTTTACGATCTGAGGATTGAAATAAATGTCAGTCGACAAGCAGGTATAGAAGCTTACTCAAAATAAGAAGAAATTAATTCATGACCAACTGTTCTTAGAAATATCTCAGGTACATACTTACTTAAAAGTGAAAAGAGAATTTATTAGTGTCACATGATTTCAAGTATTCAACAGGACTTAATACTATCAAGATAAATACTGAAATATATGAAATTTGTGCAATATATCTAACTGGAAAGGAAAAAGATGCAATAGGAAATGAAAATACCAAGTTCTGAAGATGCTAGCCGTATATAAATGTCTTGTCCTCGGTCTCGATGTTTTCTCATGTCCAAAATATTGTCAAACCAAAGTAAGCAACCACTCCAACCATCTTTGATATCTAAATTTGCATATGCAGTGCAAGTACAATTTTTCAAACATGTCGTCTTACATTCCTCAAGGCTCAAGCTCTTGTTATACCAAGATGCCGACGTGTCTGGCAACTTCATGTTTGTGTACTTCAAAAAGCCATCTCCATTGAGACAATTCAATTTTGTTCTCCTCAGACACCCGCCAGACCAATCCGATGACTTCCATTTTGATTGAAATTTTGGCGTGAAACCTTCCAAGCATTCGCATATTGGAAATTCATTAATATTGCAGTTAGAGTTGATACCACACCAGGCATACTCTTCACACTGGTCTATAGGACGAGTAGCTGTAGGCTCCCAATTTTGTGTCCAATCCGACCATATAAAACGTTGTGGAGTTCCATATGTATCTAGCACAAATCTAGTAATAATGAAACGGTTCCACGTTTGATATTGAAAAGTGACTTCTTTGTCGGTGATCACAAATGAGTAATTCAAGACCCTATGAATTCTTTCCCAAAAATCATATCCATTCCATGACCCTCCTCTATACATAATTGTTGTTCCCTTTGCAATAACCTGTTGAGGAAAACCATGAGTATCGATCCTATACGAAAACTCACCTACAGCAGGATCTTTAGAGGTTCTCCAAGAAGTGAGATATCTATACGGACCAGTCACTAAGTTACTTTTCAGCTTCATTCCAGCAAGCAATGTGTCACCAGGATAATCAAAGCTTTCCCACAAAAACTGATCATTTTCGCTGCTGCTATTTGCAACTTTTACAACAAGGTTTCCTGAATCCAACAACTGCACTACTGATTTTCCCACAATTCTTGATGAATTGGAGGACCAGATAATGCCTTTGGAGCCATCAACAATAACAAGAGTTCCCTGAACATTGAGTTTCAGCATCGCTGTTGAGTTTTGTACAGGGGTATTTCTATTGGCAACCCACACAATAGTCCTTGGGGATATGCTCTTGTACCATATACCGAAGTATTGGTGTCGTGGATCTCCAAAGTTGAAAAATCCCGCTTCAAACATTCCAGCTCCAGAAACAAGTGTATCACTGTATTGCATAAACTGATCTGAAGCAATAGTAGTAAGAGTTTTATGTTTAGAGTAAGTAGGCATGGCCATGAAGCAAAAGAAGAAAGTAAACACCATTAGCATTAGCACCTTATTATGGTTCTCCATTGTGTTTATGTCGATTTGTCCTCGTTATTTTCATTTTATCAAATTCCAAATTCAATGTTTAGAGTCATGCTTATAGTCAAGGTCTTCCCATGTAACTCCAAGCTTGCGAGTGTAACGTTAATTTCTTCTTGTTCATGGCAATAAAACAGATAACCACTCAAGTGCGCAATGAAATAAAAACCAAAGAACCAATCATTCTCTCTCATTTAAATAATTTATTTTAATCATTCATCAAGCTCTTATACATTAAAGTCACCATATTTGGCTCGAGGCCGAAAATCGACAACACTGTCTGTTTCAAACTCATTTAAAACAAAGTCTTCCCATGTGCTTCTTCTCCACTTGAAAATGATGTAAGGTCTAAACTCCAAATTACAACAACAGCAAGCTTGTGATGTACAAATTAAAGTCTTATTCAGCTTTCTTTATAGAGTTGCCTGTGAAATGGGTTAGTCCAATACTAGACGCAACTTCTCATAAACGTGTACAATGTAGAGACCTCAAACATAACATAAGAGTAAGGATTGAGTTGTCCTTAGACTTGATAATGACACAATTCAAGAAAAATGCTTCTCATAGTAACCGTTTTAGTAAACTCCCACGATATATAAATTATTAATCAGGAAACTAAAGGCAAGAAAAATAAATATTATTTTCATTGTTTATCAATAAATCGTTAAAACAGACCTCATCATTCCAAGGGACAATGAAACATAGTAGGGGGAAGTGGTCCCTATCTAAGCGCTCAGGTATGAAGTTTCAACACCTTAAATGATAGCACCTAAAATCATACTTCGCTATATTCTTAAATCTATGACACATTCAAAACCACATCCACACACATGATAGAAATCAAATTGGGGAAAAGAAAATGATATAATTTATATTTTATGTTAATCTAGTTTCCCTGCATATTTGTCTTGATACAACATAAGCAACATGCTTCTCATAGTTTTCATTACACAAAATGAAGCAAGGCCAGTTCATGATAGATTACAAAATTTGCCAAGAGTTGGCACAATGGGAGGAAAATATTATCTGCTAAATGCTTAATGAGTGAAAATGAAGAATTAAAACATGGGTAAATTCTGAGGCAGTAAAATTGCATTTATTTATGAACCCCCACCATTTCTGAGCAGTTTTTCCAGAAAGCAGCAGATTTGTACTCCAACAATTCAAACCAAAATGCTGTATGTGTGTCATTCTTCAGTTATGCAAATGAGCAATCTTTGGTTAAGTTCACATCTAAATCTTCTGTTTCAGAACATGGCGTAGTTGAACCTTGTTGCTTTCTATCCTAGCCTCCATAAGTCTTGCTTTCAAACTACCCTTCGGTCCTGTGCGAGGAATGCATCCTTTCATGCCTCGATTATGCACGCTTCCCGAATCGGGAGAACTTAACTGGCATAAAATGTCTTGGGGGCTCAGTCCACCTTTATCAAGTCCCCACTCAGGAGACATGATGCCACCATTAGATACCTTTCCATTTGAAAGCCTCCCGTTCATTCCATCCAAAGAGATTATCTTGTAATTGTCCTCATTGGTTGGTCCTGACCTCCAAAGCCTAGCTATCGATGATATCCTCTTTGATTGCTTCGTTGGTACTGAACAGACTTCACTTATTTCAGTTAATGGGGTCTCTTCACCTGCATTTCCTTCCCATTCTATCACACTCATCCCCGAGACATTGCTCTCTCGATCTTTCTTAGTCACTGAAGGGGCACTTCCTTCTAGTGAACAACTTGAGCCTTGATCTTCAACATGGCTCACAGTTTCCCATCCACTTTCATCTTCTTCAACATCACAGTTGTTATCAATATATATGTCAGAACGTCTCTGAAATCTATTCTTATTTATGGATTTGGCTTCAGGACTAACCGTGTGAATCTTTGAGGCATGACTCACCGGAGAGTAAGCAATGCATGATTCAGTCTCCCTCTCGTTGGGTTCACCAGAATTTACATCTTCAAAAATCGCAAAAATATCGTCTGGATTGGATGGCTCATAGGAAAATCCCTTGAGGTCTTGAATGTTCACTGAAGCTGCAGCCTGTTGAAGAGATTGTGCCTCTCTGATCTCCTTAGCATCAGAGTTCATATTTACTGACTTGAGAAAGGTTTCCAAATATGCCACAAGTTCATTCATCTGTGAATACTTCTCGTCAAGAGCAACTTTTGCGTCTATCAGTTTCATATGAACACGTTCTTCACGCCATACTTCAGCCATCTGTAACATCCTTCTCTCCTCATCCATTTCTTCCCTAAGATTCATAGACTCTCTCTTTAATTCTTCAACTTCAGCCTTGTCTTCTCCAATTTCCTTAGCAAGCTCGTCACATACCTCCTCAATCAATTCTCTGGCCTTCCTTTCTTTCTCATAGTCCTGCATGCAGCGTTTTGCTAATAACTTAGCATCAGCCAACTCATTTACCAACCTTGAATTGACAATTTCAGCCCTTTGACGACTTTTCCTTTCTCGATTTAAATCTGTTTTAATGTCATCAACATATGCACGGATTTTCTCATGCTCTTTGCTTCTCCAAGAGGCTCTTTCCTCACTGACTTTCTTTAAGAAATGCTCAAGTTTCTTTTTGGAGGAATGTCGTTCAGTCTCGAGCTCCTGAATCCGCACACGAGCCTGCTCTAATTCTGCTTCAAGAGCAGAAACAGTGCTATCCTTTTGGTCTAGAAGTTCCATCTGGCTGTAGATATGCTGCCCTTCATCGGATGTTTTTAAACTAACAGGATCCCACTTTGTCATTCCCTCCATTGCAGCAGAGGAAAACTGGAAGGAAGGGTCGAGCTGCAGAAGAACAAAGAAGGTTTAAGATTAGCACTTAAATTTGATTGTTTGTTCTTTCACTTCTGAAAGTGTAAGTTAGACAATTTCAATTCTATCCTTTATGGCCAAAAAAAAAAAAAACTTCCTTCCCTGGCTAATAATTTTAAATGCTATTTGTATTTTCACCATATCAATTTACAAAGCAATATGAAAATGTTTTCCCATGCACTTTACCTTAGCATGGATAGAAGCAACGCTAAATTTCGTTTCTCAGCTCCAAGAAATAACATTCATTAGATCTATCTACATTTGAAAGTTAAACTTGGGTGGTTATCATATAAGCCTCGAGAAAACACGGGTACCATTGCGCATGGATTTGCCATCTTGTCAAAATTCTTTGGTTGTAGAACACAGCCACATGTTTCTATATTACAGTTTGATATGTATCTACTAGGTATATATAGCCTAACTTAGCGAAATAGCTTCCTTTGGCACAAAGAACACAACCATCAAAATTAGACATGCATTAGCAAGTTGCTTTGTTTTATACGTTCGAAGGTGATAATACTACTGGAAATCATATAACATTAGGAATGAAGAAAGTAACTAAGGAGCTTGAAAGAATATAATGAAATATTTTATAATATCTTAATATTATGTTAAGAGTGTCTTAGTTTTTCTCGTAGGATTAGTTTATTAGTTGTCCATAAGGTGTCAGCTCAATCGTAAGAGTTTGTCCAACCTCAAGGAACAAAGTAAAATCCCCTTGGAGACAACTGAAAAAATTATATTTGTATCACTTTAATTGATATAAAAATAAAATAAAATATTGTCATGCAAGAAAGAGTACAATTTAAATTCAGTTTTCGATCTTTATTTTAATATGGCTTTCACTCAATAATCTCCAATTATCAGAGCCATTTGTGATTGTGATGGCTATAATTATGAAATAAATAGGAAACACAATACCTCACAAAAATGTCCATCCTTTGTCCTAGAAATGGAACGACGGGTTTGTGATGGATTCTTCATATCAGATCCATGCATAACGCCATTTTGATCACCAAGACATGGGTGGTCTGCATAGCCAATTCCATTCTGCTGCATATAAGTCACGTCAGTTATAAACTAGAAGTGGAAAGCTATTAAACTTATTGATCAAACAAGCTGCCAAGATCTGAAAATAATGACAATACCTACATGACGTTGTGCATTGAAATTTTCTAACAACAACATGAATGCATATATACCTAATAGACTTGTATAGTTCAGTTAAGGAATCTAGTAAATAAGAATTGCAATTCATTAGATTGCACAGTTCGGTTAAGCGTAAGCATTGAAAGCATGAATTCAGAATGCAAATACATTTACACTGTAGACATAATTAACAGCAATTATACCATGAATTAAATAGTCTCAAGTAACAAAGAAACCCTAATTCATTTCTTCAATTATAACCTAAAACAATAATGGCTTCTGCAATGTCCCTAAGCCAATCATGAGCTAACCAACAACAAAACACTTTTTAGGCTTCAGATTCCTTTTCAATGAAGATCTTGGATCACTATTACTCCAGCACCTATCTTTTTATTCTTGCATATTTATTTACTCATTAACAATCAATCATTTACTTCAAATCCTTTTAACTTTTAATGCAATAAACAACAACCAATACAAATCAAAAGGTAACAGTACCCTAAAAAATGCGTATCATGGCAAAGTGAAAGCTCAATAAAAGTAGCTCACAAGACACAAAATAGAACATGCAGAATGATGAAAACTTGAAAAAGGATTGAATCACAAAGGTCAAACTCAAACTTTGAAACTAAGCAACAACAACAATAAGCATAAAACATATAACTCATCAAAAATAAAACATAAAACACACCAAAACTTACCAAAAAAAAAAGGGTTTTTTTCTATTTGCATATTTGAGCTTATCTACTGAGATTAGCAATTGTGAAACTGTTTGTGAGAGGCTGAGAGCTTATGAAAACATAGTATAGCCAATATAAAAATAATTTGACTTTATTTTTGGCTATAAAAAAATCTTATACATAAAACACTTATATGATAAGCATTTATTTATAAAAGACTTAATTAAGTTTCATCCAAACATGACCTAAAGACAAAAAAAAATAAAAATAGACACTAGAATAGAAATCACAAAGCAAAATAATCTTCAAAAA
>Ga0228710_1011956_pt1 | contig 10969 bp, 5 predicted proteins | sample MedpolnodulmetaG_FD_177995 | JGI IMG/M metagenome (GOLD analysis project Ga0228710, IMG submission 177995) | Root nodule microbial communities from Medicago polymorpha collected in Santa Monica, California, United States - pink nodules | ecosystem: Host-associated > Plants > Roots > Nodule... | reverse complement strand
TTATACTGAATAAACTAGAATGACATTCATAAAAATTAAGAGTTACAAGTTACATAAACATGAGCTAGAACATAATCATCTCTTGACCTAATCACAAAGAATCTAACTACTCATGACTAAAACACAAATAACTAATATGAAAGAAGAATTCATTACATGAAATTGGTAACTAGATATGAGTTTTGATGGTCTCCCACCTTCTCTCTAGATCTCCAGCTCCAAAAGTCAGTTTCTTTCTCCAAAATTCTGAACCCTTCCTTAAGAAAACAATTTCCCTTTTATAGGAAAATTCCCAGAAACGCAAAAATCGTACTCCGATGCTGTAAATCGGAGCACGATGGCTTCACTTTATTCAGATCACAACTGGCGCCTCTGCTAAATCGGAGCCCGATTTTGTCCCATCGGAGCACGATTTTTTACGAGACAAAATGTCTCAAAGTTGTAGGAAAATTGTAGCCCGATGCTTAAAATCGGAGCACGATTTCTTCTTTGCTTGCCAAAATCAAATGTGTCATTTGTAACTTCTAACTCATGCAAAATCACCTGAACTCAGCTTAAAAGTACATAAAAACTATAACAAAAGTGCTATATGACCTAGTATCATCACCGCGCGCCGACAAACACCAGTAACCACCACCAATCCCACCTCTATCTATCATCTAGATTCTAGTTCTCCTTTTTAGACATAAATCTTATGCTACCAAATCACCCCTAATTTGTATAATCACTTAATCAATCAATTTGAAAAGCTATTTCTTTGAAAGAATAACAACAATCATTTCTTTTTCGCATATACCATTCATTTTTCCCTTTTCCACAATGGAGGAGTGAGAAATTCAAACGACACCGTTAGGTAAATTTCACATCGCTTTCGTTAATTTTTTTTATTTCGTTTCATGTTTAGAAGTTCTTTTTATTCTAATTTTTTTTAATGAAGTTTAGTTACACGAATATTGTTGTATGTTGCTTATTAGTAATTACTTTTAACATTTCAGTGTATAATTGCTAATTTTGTTGAATGTTGCAAATATATGGTTCTAACTTCTAATGTATGTTGAATGTCGAAATTTTTTGTTATATGGATCTTTTTTGTGTTAGTTATAATAATGACTATTTCTTATGTTTATGAATGCTATTTTCATTTTAAATAGAAGGCGGTTTTAAAAAAAAAATGTTTTTATTTTATTAAAGACATATTTTACTATGAGAGCCGATCCTTCTATTTCATAACCGATCCTCCTATTTCATAGAATCGGCCCTGAATATGCATGCTTTGAGCACATCCCGAGCCTTAGTTCGAAAGAGACATTTTGCTAATGTGATCCTTTTATCCTTTTGTCATGCTTTGTTTGTATTCAGTTACTTTTCCTTTTACGTACACTCTGATCAGAATGAGTCATTCAATGTTTACTCCTCAACATGCCTTCTCTCCATGCTTACTCACACACTTGAAAGGAAATACATGTTTCTCATCTGTAATCTTATCCTTGCTTTTCTAGCCACTACTACCTCATCATCTTCTGACTCAGTGTACTCTCAATATTCTCAACCTTCCAATGATGATTTGTCCTATAGTACTAATAAGCCTGATCCTGATCTTGTGGCTGATATTCAAGAAGAATGTGATGAAGTAGTAGTAGTACAAGTGATGAAAAAGGAAGAAGAAATTTATGAACAAGTGTCTGAAGAAGGAAGAGATGATGAGGCTCCAATTGAAGAAGAAGAAGAGGTGGAGGAGGGGATGGATGATATTGATGAGTTAGTTACAACATTAGCGACTAAAGAAGAAGAAGAAGAAGAAGAGTTAGGAGATATTAATACAGAGGAACTTAACAGAAAGTTTGAAGAGTTTATTAGGAAAATGAAAGAGGAGATCAGGATTGAACCCTAAGTTACACATATATGTGTATGTGCATAAATTTTCATCTCATCATCATGATTAATTATCATATGATTTACATATAAAATTATATACCAGCTAGGTAGCTAGAATAATTAATATAAATTCTCTCAAGACTCAAGGTTCATGTACAGGCTACAAACAAGTGGATTACCTAGTAGTTTGTACTTCGTTCATTAAACTTTCTTCTTCAGAAAATATAAAATCTGCATATCACTATCCTAGAAGCCAATCAACTTCAATTTGTAATGTAAAAATGATATACACTACCACCAAGTAATACTTTTTCTGCATTTTCCACTCCAAATTCCTATCACTTCATTACTTTAAAATTCCCTTGTTAATTTTTGTCATTGTTGCATTTCAATTTGAGAACTAGGGTACAGGGGTTAAGATTTCCCATTGTCATTCGGTTCAAAATTAGTTTGGACTTGAAAATCAAGCAAGAATGGGAAAATATTTAACCTCATTGAATGGGTGAAAAGGCCTAGTAGTGGAGGGAAGACTAGTATAACTGCTGTCACTTGTAAATATTTTTTGTCTACTTTGATTTGTGAATGGAAGACTAGTAGTGCTTGATTCGCACCTCTAAGCATCCAAAAATTGTGATCGCCGTGTAATTACTTACAGTATCAGAAGATGTGCCTAAGCTTACTGAATGAATGATATCAGCTCTAAATATTAAAATTTAAAACTTAACTCATTTTGGATTAGGTTCATTTACCAAACAAAGAGTTACCTGATGGACACTTGAACCTGACTAAACAATCTTAGGCAAATGTTTCTTATCTTTGTGAATGGCTGAGAAGCAAAAGTTATAATGTCTTCCTCAGCCATCAAATAGTTGGGAGTTGATCCACATGCCATTTCAATCATAACCAGCAGCTGTTTAGCCATCAATTTACCCCTTCCTCATTTACCCCCAGCAACAATTTTATGCAGGCTGCAGCAAAGAATGACCACCCTTAATTATAAGGAATGCTCTTAATATATATGATACAAATTGTATGATTAGATATACTATTTACAGAACATAGACGCAAAAACTTTCCTCATGTGGAGATCAATGCATGCAGATCAATGCTTTCTAGGGTTCATTTTTTTAGGGTTAACTATTTAATTTGGCCATGTAATATTTACTAAAAAAATAAAAAATTGATCATGTAATATAAGAAAAATGTGAAGGATAATTATGTAAATCAATAAAATAAACAGATTCTACCAATGTAATTTAAGATTTTTCTATTTTTGACATTTTAATTTTTCTGGTAGACATTTGAAATCTAGAAAAATGACCTAAATATTGATTTTATTTTATGATTTATTGCAAGCATGTTTTGGACGTTAAAATATGAGTTTCAAACTAAAATCATAATTTTTCGACAATAAATATATTTATTAGGAATTTTAAAGCGTAAAAAAATTCAAAAAACAAAAGAGAGGAAATCTCAACTTATAAGGGCGTTTGCTTCTTGGATGAGAAACTTATACCTAAAAACAATATATATTCCCATAATTAAAAAGTGGAATCTTAATCTCAGGTACTTTTCAGAAAAAATATTTGGTTAATACTTACTACATTTCTAGGATTATTTGTAAACATGAAGAATATGAGTAGTTACTAGGTGGTTACTTAAGTTTTATCCCCCTTTATGGGAATATTTTTATTCCCACCCATTTTTTTGGAAATAAAAACATGGGAAATAGAAAGTTATTTTATTCATGAGAATGCTTTATGTTCAGGATTTAATTTCCTAACTTTGTAACAAACATAGGAACTCTTCTCTGTAACTTTCATATTTGTGGGAATGATTTTTACAACTAGGAAACAAACACAAATCAAATTTTGATCTAATTGTACACAGAGACATCTATAATTTTTGTTTCGAGTAAACGTAAGCTGATTGTTTATAGAGACATCTATAATTTTTGTTTCGAGTAAGCATATACTCACATGTCAAATTTCTTTCTCTAATTTTGTAGGAATGATTAGCGCATATCATAAGAACCTTCTCTCTAAAATTTTAAAGTTTTTAATTGAGAGACAAATTAATTATGAATTGTTAAGAAATTCATAATAATAGGGAACATATTTAATGTTATCGATAAATATCAAATACTTCTTTCGTCTTACAAAAAGAATGGTTATTTTTCTTATTTACCCTCATCTACATTATTTTTTTGGTGGTGGCCGAGGTTTGAACCTCAAGTCTTGTATATATTATGCATTGTCCTTACCAACTGAGTTAAGCTTATGAGGACACTCTCATCTGCATTATAATTACCGTTATTACAAACTGAAGAATAATAACTTATAAGTCCCCCTAAAGAATAATAACTTGTAAGTAGTGTATATTATATAAACAGTTTTTCTAGAAATTAAAAGTGACAATCAAATATTTTCGTAAAAAATTATTATGGACAATCCAATAATGGGTGCGGACCGATTTGCGGCCAATAAATAGCTTGCAGTTCCTGCCGAATTGATTAAAGATAATAATGAAGCAGAAATTGGGCTCTCTCTCTCTATCTCTCTTGTGACTTTTATTCAGAGAGGGTGGAAGAAACAGAGACTTTTTTATGTACACAATCCACGATTTGAGCATACGACCTATACTGAATTTTCCTTTCAATAGAATTGAAATTGAAAATCACGAATTTGATGAATCATGTGATTGACTTTAATTAATTAATTAATTAATAATGCTAAACTGAAGAAAGGTGTCACATGAGACCTCATTATCTCTCCATATTTCTTCACCAAGTAAAACCATTGTTAAAATATATTAGTGACATATATAAAGCACAATGTGGCACATCAACGCGTTGGTATGTTAGTAGTGCATACCACGTTTTATCGTGAAATATTTACCTTAAATACGTGCATGACATTCTCACAATGCATCAATCATATACCAATTACACAACCAAGCATAGCTAGCTAAAGAAACAACATGAAGCTCCACTACCTATCATTGTTTCTTCTTGTGATTATCTTTGAGCTAAGCACCAATGTCTATGGTCTCTCATCACAATTTGTGCCTAAAAAATCATTGAAGCCCTTATTACCACCTCCTGAAGCCTTGCTTTCCATTGGTCACTATCATTCAACGTGTCCAGATGCTGAAGGCATTATCTCACAAAAAGTTTTTGCTTGGGTTAAGAAGGATCCCACCTTGGCCCCATCCATCATCCGCTTGCATTTCCATGATTGTGCCGTTAGAGTAATTAACCACATAACTCAATCTCTCTTTAAATTTTACCAAAGTTCATTTTTCCTAGAATAATTTTTTTTTTAAGTTTACATTTGTTTTTGGTCTGCACAATTATATCATATTATATTTGATATCTACAACATGTACAATATTAATTTTAGTCTCTCAAAATAAAGACTAAAATCGATATTAACGTGACTAATTTTTCTTATTGATTTAAATGCAGGGATGTGATGGATCAATTTTGCTTAACCATGTAGGAAGTGAGAGAACTGCTTTTGCTAGTAAAACCTTGAGAGGGTTCCAATTGATTGATGAAATCAAAGCTGAGCTAGAGAGAAGGTGTCCAAGAACAGTGTCATGTGCTGACATTCTCACTGCTGCTACAAGAGATGCAACCATTTTAGCAGGAGGACCATTTTGGGAAGTTCCATTCGGCCGAAAAGACGGCAAGATTTCAATAGCCAAAGAAGCCAATTTGGTTCCACAAGGACATGAAAACATCACAGGTTTGATTGGATTTTTTCAAGAAAGAGGACTTGACATGCTTGATTTGGTTACTCTCTCAGGTTCACACACAATTGGGAGAAGCACTTGTTATTCAGTTATGAATAGGATTTACAATTTCAATGGAACTGGTAAACCCGACCCTTCACTTAACATCTATTATTTGAAGATGTTGAGGAAAAGATGTAAAAAGGATTTGGATTTGGTTCACCTTGATGTTATAACACCAAGGACTTTTGACACAACCTATTACACAAACCTTAAGAGAAAGGCTGGATTGTTGTCAACAGATCAATTGTTGTTTTCAGATAAAAGAACATCTCCTTTTGTGGATTTATTTGCAACACAACCTTTTGTTTTTACTAGTCAGTTTGCTGTGTCAATGGTGAAGCTTGGGAATGTTCAAGTTTTGACTAGGCCTAATGAAGGTGAAATCAGAGTGAATTGCAATTATGTCAATCGTGTTTAATCGGTTTGTTTTATTTAATGTGTTGTTTACTTCATTGTTACAATGTTATACTTGAGTCTTGTAAAGGTACATTTGTTGTATACCTTTAAGAGGTGCAGGGTTGAATACTTATAATAACTGAGGACCATTTTGTATCAAATATCATTCAACATAAAGGGACGAGACCTAACTTCTGATTTAAGAGGGTGGGGTAGTATAAATACATGGTGATATTCTTTTATACATTTTTTTTTTGTCATTAAACTTGTTTATCTATGTTAATCTTAAATTAATAGTTTTTTGAGAATTAAAAGCTATACTATACCACTTGGTGTTCTATTCGTGGGAAATATAGTCGCGACATATAGCAGCAGCCTTTTGAGAAACTTGTTTCAAATATATTTTCAATATGATTTATTTCGTTATACGTGGTAATAAATGTCTAAGTGAGTTGGGTCTAGTTTATGTCACCCCAAAATCTTTCCATCCAAACTTCCAAACAAAACTTAAAAAGGTCATCGCGCTAGTCAGGATTCTAAAGCTTCTTTTGGTGCCTAATTTCATATCTCATGTGATGATTTTGATGGATGTAATAAGTTATCATCTCTGAAAATAGTGTTTGTGTTATTCCACATGAACGTGCCGGTCTCGCCAAAATTAACGTTAATAACCATCTTCTAAAAAGATACTTATTATTTGACAGGATGGGTATTCAAAGATCAGTGGTATCAATTCAACCTTCATTAGTTATAAGAAGATATCTATAAATCTACATGTTTGTGATTCGATCACACAAGACTTCAACAGATTCTCTGTTTTGAGATCTGAAAGCTCATGAGAGGGCATGAAAAGCCATGTCTTCAGGAAAGACTTCACAAACCGCAGCGGATATGTCCGGCTCAACCAATGGTGAATTCTTGTGACGTATTTTGTTATGCTTGGAAGCTTTCTGAGCAAGCTTCAACATCACGTCTCTTATAAGAGTGTTCATCATATCCAGGGCTTCTTAAGAACCTCATAGATGTATTTGTTAAACTCTAACATCTTCGATTGCTTCTTGATTTTGATTTTCTTCTGTTTCTGTTTGTCGGCGGTATCTACTTCCATCGATTCTCATGTGACATCACGAATCGCAAATTCTTTTGGTAGAGATCATACTGTATTTATAGGTTCGGCTGGGGAACGAAAGAGTTAAAAATTGCTCTTTAAGCCACCTCAATTGCTCATGGACTCCTCAAAAATCCAAAATTGTCCCTCTTTGAACTTAAGTACAAACCGATCTACTTTCACATACACTCAATCTTCCATTTTCATCATCTACACCAAAATTCAATTATTATTTTTTTCTAGAAAAAAAAAATGTCTCAAATAATCATTAAATGATTGCTAAAAGATTTCTACACTCACCTGACAACAAAGAACAAATAAAACATCTTTAAACCATTTACTTTGTTGATTCTCATTTTTTTTTTCTTCAGTTGAACTACTATTTTCAAGAGTCAAGCCCCGGACCAGGATCATGTCCTAACTCTCGATCCATTCAGCAACTTGATTACTTAATTTTCATTCCATTTGTTGATGTTTCTAAATTATAGTTTAGTTTTTTTTTATTTTATTTTGATATTTATAGTTATGGTTGAACACCCTCTTGATCCAAATTCAAACAACGTTGATGCTTCCGTTAAATTGAAACAAAACATTATTGAGTTTTCTATTGATGTGAAACCAAACATTGTTGATTCTTCCATTGATGTGGAACCAAATGATGTTGAGGTTTCCATTGATTTGAAGTCAAATGTTGATTTTAACGAGAACATTGTTTAGCCCGATGTTTCTAAACTTGTTGATAATGAAGTTGATATATATAGAGAAATACTTTTTAAAGAGATTATTTGATTAATTGGGCTCATCATCAAACATCAACGACCATATTTACTTTAATTATTGACAAATCACATCATGGTGATGGACGAAGACCACCGAAGTTTGTGAAATGGGTGGTGTGTACCAAGGAAACAAGAAGAACGTGAAGCAAGAAGACGCATGGTCAAGGAGCTGAGAATGCTCATTTAGGTTATGTGGTTATTTGTTGAAATCAAATGGATGGTCAGTGAGTATTGTTAATGGAGTGCACAACCATTTGATGAAGTCAAAGTTAGAAGGTCACCGTCTTGCTCTTAGATTAAATGAGTAATTGGAGTTTGTTATTGACATGATATGGAATATGGTCCAACCAAAGAATATCTTAATGATCTTGTTCCCATTAGCACTATAGAAAAATTTCTTGCTTGCATTTATGTCTTCACTGACATGGCTCTTGGTGGCTTAATTCTTAGCAATCCAGCAGATTACATCATCGAAAAACAGTAAATATTTCTTGTTGAATCCATATGCAAAGTTGAAAATTTTGGTCTAGAAGAGGTTGCTAAACTAAGAAAAGCAAATACAATTTTGTGCTTGCAACATCCACTTTTTTTGTGCTCATGATTGCAAGAACTCCTTTTCTGCATTTTGGTTGAAAATCTTTAGATTTTGTGGATGCACTCATCTATTAAAAATTTTGGCTTTTTAAGATCGTTTGGATCGATGACTTGAATTTAAATATTATGATGACATGTAGGTTGGTTGAAATAAATTTAATAACTAACGAGTAAGAATTACACACAGTATCATCTATGAGATAGACTTTAACTCCATCTAAATTAAAATTAATTTTCTTTCAAACATGCCATTCATTATGACTCAAATTAAGTTTAATGCCAGGCTCTTGAAAAACATACACTTCCTCTGTATAACAATGAACATCATGTTTCTATATTTTAGAATTTGTAAATACTACAAAATATAAAGATAAAGATCTAATTGAAAAACTTTTGAACTAGTTTGGTGTTTACCTTACTTATATAACTATATATAATTTTCTAAAATCAATTATTTTATTCAAACTTTGTTATAATCACAAAAAGCATTTCTAACAAGAGAAACGCCTAGCAGAATCTACCTAAACTTTTTGCGCAATATTAAACTACATTCGTCTCAATTGTACATTCACAAATTAAAGTGTTTCGGTACTTTTGCATTCAAAATTGATTAATTAACAATCATTTTTAAGAATAAAAAACTATTTATCGACTTTTATTACATTTTAATAATGATCATCTCATAAGAAAAAAAAATCATTTCATTGTTTATACTATTATACTAAGTATTAAATATTTATTATTATGAATAATAAAAATTCAAGAAAATAAATTTAATTTCATTTAATTTTGCAGACACATTTGATAAATGATATTTAATGAGTATTTTTTTTAAATAATAGAACATGTTATATTTAAGAAAAAAACCATTTAACTATATATTCAAAATTAAATGTACGATTATATGTCCAATTGACGCATGTACAAGTAATAGTACAAGCTGATTGTTTAATAAGTCTATCAAACTGTTCAACCGGTCGAGTCATATAACTTCTGATTAGGGATGGGAATAGATCAGGTCGGCATACAACCATAGCCTACGACAGGCCAGACTTTTTTCTTAAATATAGAAGGCCTAGACTTTTATAAAAGCCTATTTAGCTGAAATGGCCAGACCACAAGCTATTAGAAAAGCCTTTTAGGCCTATTAGGCCGACCTACTTATGTAAATATGAATAATATTATTAATTATTATATATTATATACTTTACTTTGAATTACATTATAAATTTGTCAACCTTTAAATAAATTTAAGCTTATTAGTTTACATTATTTTTTCACATATTTAAATGTATTTTTATAAATTAGAATTGAAATATGATATAATATATAGTAAAGTTCTCTAAAACTTCATGTTAAATATCGAAAGAGAGTTTAAGATCATTGATCTATTAGCTCGCTAGTCTATTTAACCTTGAATCACATTACCTATTTAAAGATGTTCATATGAAATAGGCTTTTAAACATGTTAGCAGACCTAATCAAGCTTTCATAAGGTCAGACTCAGGCCTAAAAAGTAAGCCTTATAAAAATTTGACAGACCAGGCTTAGGTCTTGCAAAACCTAGCTCGGCCTAATCTATTCTCATCCCTACTTCAGATAAATACTAGACCATTGACCCGTGCTGACGCCCGGGTCATATAAGAGAACAAATACAGCGGAAATAAGAAAGTAAAAACTTTACTTGAATTGAAAAAATAGTATGATTCAGTTCATAAAACTAATTGCCGCAAACGTTTTTAATGTACAATATTAAACAATTTCCATGACATCAACCCTGTTACGGTAACATGATATATAAATTTGATAGCATGATTTATTGACGAAAAGAAAATTCAACGTCTGTCGAAATAGAAAAAGTACCGATATGAAATAAAAAGAATACTACAAAACAAAGTGCTGCACGTTACAGAAAACTTCTCTGTAGACCACATTAGATGTCACATCAGTATCTTGACTGTCTTCATCATTGATTAGTATCTTTAAACCATCCCTTGAAGTAACCCTTGATATTGCGACGTACAATTGTCCATGTGAAAAAACAGAAGACGGTAGATAGACACCAACATTTTTTAAAGACTGACCCTGACTCTTAGGCAAATTTGTTTTGTTCAAAAAAATAGGAGATTAGGTGTGATTTTGTTGAGAATGAAAAAATAGGGTTAATAATTAAACAGGGGTATTAGAGTAAAATTAACCATTAAGGTTAGGTTAAAATTAGGGCAAACATTTGCTTCCGGGTTAACTTTAATAAATAAGAGATAAGACAGATTTGTTTTGTTAAAGAAAAAAAGGAGATTAGGTGTGATTTTGTTGAGAAGGAAAAAATAGGGTTAATAATTAAACAGGGGTATTAGAGTAAAATTAACCATTAAGGTTAGGTTAAAATTAGGGCAAACATTTGCTTCCGGGTTAACTT
>Ga0228710_1011954_pt1 | contig 10971 bp, 7 predicted proteins | sample MedpolnodulmetaG_FD_177995 | JGI IMG/M metagenome (GOLD analysis project Ga0228710, IMG submission 177995) | Root nodule microbial communities from Medicago polymorpha collected in Santa Monica, California, United States - pink nodules | ecosystem: Host-associated > Plants > Roots > Nodule... | reverse complement strand
CTACATTTGTGTCGTTTTTTATGTCAAGTTGTACTAGTACGTCTCTTTTAAAACCTTTCACACCACTAAACAAAATGCTAGTTCGCATTTGTTCAAACATTTGGTGGTTTATTTTGTTTTGTTTTTGGTACATGTTATTTTCAGATATTATTACCGAAATGTATTGTTCAACATTTTGCTTTCTAAAATCCAAAGTATGTTCATGGTTGCTTAATTTTGATTCATCTCTTAATTCTCTTCATCATATTGATTTGCCCATGTATTTTTTTAGCATTTTAGATATGGAGGCACATTTCAATCGTGTTAGGGCAACGTGATGAGCATGTCTACCTTGGTTAGGAAGAAACTGGATGGAAAGATATGATCCTTTTTTTTAAGCAAAACAAAGGTTGCAGAGGGATCTCCAACTGCAGCACCTTGAAATATATATGTCATACCCCAATTTTTGACCTAACATCTTACATTCATACACTGTTTGATCCTGAATAGTCTCTGACTAAGTGAAAAATTCGGCAGAGAGGTATTTTAAAATACCTCATTTTTGTTTCGATTCGGACCCTCTTCTCTCTTTATCTTTATTGTTTTTATTTACTTTTATCTTTTAAAATTCCATCTTTTATTAATTCTCTTATTTTTAATTTTAATTTTAGTTTTAATTTTTATTTTTAATTAGTCATTTTTCTTCTTTTACTTTAATCACTTTTATTTTAGTTTTTACTAATTGTCCAAAATGTCCAAAAAAATAATAGTGTCAATGTCTAATAGGTCACAAAAAATATGTCCAAGGTCCAAAAAAATTTCAAGTCAAGTGTCAACTTTAACATTCCTTTGTCAAAATTCACCATAATTGTCCATCAAAAACCATTAAACCATTTTTCCATTTTCATCAATCTCCTCACCTATAAATAGAGCCCTCATCCCTCACAATTTCACACACCAAAAGTTCTCTTGAGTTGTCAAAGAACTTTTCTCTCTTCTCCCTCATTTACCTTGTGTTGACGAGCTATTCTTTTCTTCTCCCTCTTTTTCTGTCCCTTTGAAAAAGTCCCTTCAAAATTTTGTCCCTTTGGTACTTTTGTCCCTCTCTCTTAATTTCTTTTATTCTTTTACTTTTTAGCATTTTTTATGTTTCATTTTATTTCTATTATCATTTAGCATTTTAGTTATTGTCATTTATTTTTCAGCAATTAGAATGTATCTAGGTTCAATGTAAACAATATAAACGAGAAAAGTGTGCATGTGTGTGTCCTCTTTTATTTCTTTACCGCTTATATATGTCAAAAAATGCAAAAAAAAATTAGGTTAGGGATTTTGTGGTGATCCAACGTCACTACAAAAATCCACGTGCTTTTATTTTTATTGCTTCGTTAGTTTAATTTTCATTATTATTCCAAAACAACAAAAACATTCAAATAACAAAAATCACAAAAAATATTTTCATAATAAACCTTGATTTACAATCAAGTGATTCCCTTTTTATTTTACTTTCTTAATCAAATTTCAATTCATTTAATCATACTTTGAGTCATCTTTTAATATAAAAAATACAAACCAATTCATATTTGCCACTTGGCTTTTCATTTTAAAACCTTTTTTCAAAACTAATAAAAAACACACAACCAATCAAACGTCAATTTCTACCCCGAACTACGAGGTTTTGATCCCTCACGGGTACGTAGGCAAAGGACCTAGTCCTTCCAAATCAATAAAAAATGTAGATAATTAGGTCTTTATTTTAAATCACTTTGATTCCATTTCTTTTAAACAAAGCAAGTTTATAGCACAAAACATTAAATAAAACCAAGAGGTTCTCGTAGGATACTACGGACATAAAGGGTGCTAATACCTTCCCTTTATGTAACTAACCCCCGAACCCTAAATCTCTTCAATATGGGGTAGTTTGAACTTTTTCCCCCTTTTTCTTAAAAAAATTAAATGTTCAATCGTGAAATAAAATAGTGAGTCTATGCTAATAAAATAGCTTGACCTCCGAAAAATGACGCCACAATATAGATATAAATAAAAAGAACATAAAAGAGGGGGACGTAAACCAAAACCCTCGAGAAAAAAAGAAGAAAAAGACAAACCAAAACAAACAAAACAAGAAGAAGCTAAAGGAGTAACAATAAACTAAATGACTAGCAAGGCGAACGACTGGAAGCCCCAACCTTAAACCCTTTGCTAGTCTCAGAGTGTTGCTTTAACCTGTCTTCTTTTTCTTTGGAACCACTAAGTGAAATTGTTCATTGGTGTCTAAATTAACAATATCTTCCTTTTGTCCCATGTTAGCCCATGAATTGCTTAGAAAATCCATAGTTTGTTGGGCTACAGTAGGAACAAGCCCTAAAATTTGCATGTCATGAATAACATTTTCACTAAAGTTTGACAAGTTAGAGTCTGTCACCACTATGGACCTACCAAAATCACCATGAGCATGATCTATTAGTACCACTTCCTCGTTTAACTCTTCACGAAAGAAAGTGTTAACTGAGTTTGCACCTGATGCTTTATCACCATTGTTATCAATTTTTCCTTGATCTGATGGGGATTTTGGTAAAACAGTGTTGCCATCTAACTCCGCAATGGGAATGAGATCAACATCATGAACATTAGTAGCAAGACTATCAATGTTTGTATCTAAACTTTCTGCATTTGTTACTGAAGAAGGCAAATGGGCATCATCAATTTTAGGGTTTTTCTCACCCTGATTAGTGAATTTTTTGTTATCACAACCTCTTGTGCTTTAGGTTTTTCCTGCTTATTACTTGCAATCATTTTTCCATGCTTCAACTTGTTACATTGAGATATGTGATGACCTGAAGTCTGATAGTTATTACAATATTCAGGATGTTTTTCATAGACAACACCAACATGAAATGCAAACCCTTCCCTCTAAACTAAAATTTGGTTATGAAGAGGTTTTGATAAATCAACATCAACAAGCAGCCTTGCATAGTGACCAAATACTCCATGTCTAGTGGATTCATCTAAAGCAATAGGCATACCAACAACACAAGCAATTTCAATTAAAGTTTTTTCTCTCTAATATTCTCGAGGGAGATCAAAGAAACGAATCCAAACCTTGGCATTAGATTGTTTCTGAGCGCCGGGGCAGAAGTCAGGAACCCACTGTGACAAGCGAAGGATTCCAAATTTGAGATTCCACGAACCAGTCGACCAAATGGAGCGCAATTCCTCCATAGTTGAGAATTCAAATTCGAAGAAACTTTTGCCCAGCGTAGCAATCTTCCAATTATTGATTTTCCAGAGAGGAGTCAAGGTTTCATGGAGTTGCTTTGTCGTTGGAGGTTTCTCTCCTTTCTTCAAAATCAATCTCCCACGGAGGATACTTCTGCATTCTTCGACACCCTTGGCGTATTCATCCTCAGATATTTTGATTGAAATCAAGTCACCTTTCATACAGGGCTGAGGTAAATCGGTGACTGTGATCTTTGCGTTCTTGCTCACCGCTTGAGCGAAGGATAACTTAGATTGTATAGTGAAGTTTCTAGCTGCAATTGTATCATCACCACCAACAGTATTGATTGCTTTGGGAACCAAGCTAGCACCTGAATTTTCGACAACCAATCCACCAGAAGCCAAATCAGAAACAACAGCCTTTGTTAAGATGGAAGGCACACACAAAGGCATCCCAACAAGTTCATTCACGCTCAAATGAGAACCTGAGAAGCTTAATTGTTCTTCCATGTCCGATAACAACCCAGAAACTTAGGTCACAAAAACCCATAATCGAGTAACTCAAAACAGATCGAACAACACTATTTGACTAAGAAAGTAGATCAAATACCCAACAACACAGATCAATAAACAGTTCCAGAAAACCCCAAAAAGTGAGAAAACCTTACCACGTTAAAATCCGACAAAACGCTGTCGAGGAGAGCGATCGCTGAAGGTGTGCAAGCCGTTGAAGGAAGCCGTTGAAGGTGTGCGATCATCGCGTTGGTGTTTCAGGATGATCTGATGTGTGTACTGTTCATCTTGTTGGAGTCGCGTTTTTGGGCGTTCCGCTTCTCTGATACTATTTCTTATATTATCCTAAATATAAAACAAAGACCAACTCCCAGTGAAAGCAACAACATAAGACAATCACATAATAATCAACCATTCCCCTCTTCCAAAGAAAAGAAAAGCTCCCAAAGTAACAGAAATACAAACGAATCCCCATTGTGAATTATACGGAAGAAACCAACAATTGGAAAAACATAATGCAGCCGAATTTTTAATGATTTTTTTTTGTTGCTCGTTTGTTTTGAAAATAAAAGTACAACCACATCTTGCTCTAATATATGGATGAAACAAAACCAGCGTGAGTTAACTCACGCTGGGTTTTAGTGTGTTTTTTTTTTTGCGTGAGTTAACTCACTCAAATTTAACATTAGCGTGAGTTAACTTACGCTGTGTAAGTTAACATGTATAAGGGTATTTTAGACATTTACTTTGAAAATGAGTAAAACTGTTTGGATAAAGAGCGGAATTCATTAAAGAAACCTTAGATTCGAGTTAGGCTTTTATTTGAAAAGGCATAAATTGGGTTGGACTTTTATCTGGATCTTCTCCATCAGTGCCCTTCTAAAATAAGTAACAATGACATGGTTGAGTGGGTATAACTAATCAAACTCAACTTTGTAAACTTGTCTATTTTCGAAGGTTATATGCCCCTTCAACACTTAATATTGAATTGCTACACAATCAGAGACTTTATAAGTTTAATTTTAAGAGTAAAAGGTGTGTGGATAGTATATTGTTCATGAGAATAATGTTTGTTTGGGAATTGTCTTAAAAGGAGTAAATACATATATGAAAAATAAGAATATTGTTTTCACAACAAAAACATGCATACATGAATATGAGTGTGCTCAAATAGGTTATGGGAGTATTAATATTTCAAAAATGTGTCTGATACAAGTTCTACTAAATTTTACTCGTAATAGTCCTTCTTATTGTATGTCAATGACTAAATTGATAGTAAATGCTTAACTATAAAGATCAAATTGATAGTAAGTTATTAAAATATAGGAACCTAATTGATAGTAAATGGTCATAAATAAAGACTAACTTAAATGTTTAATAGAGTCAAAAATCTTTTCAAAATATTATTCATAATCCCAAAGATCTACTTGTCAACGGTCTACAAAATCATTTTTTCAACTAAAAAAAACGGTCTACAAAATTAGAGACTAATTTGATGTTTTAGTAATATCAATATAATTCCTAAAAAAAAAAGTAATATCAATATAATATGATGCTAAGTAACTTGTTTGAAGCAATTGACTCTACAAGATATGACTGATAACATTTACACACAAATTTTTTTAAAAAAATATCACATTACACTTTCTTGTAACAACCTCTGCAACTGCAAGAATGCTAATTATTAGAAAATCGGTATATAACCTCATTCAAAAAGTTTGGTCAAAAACTTCTATTTAGTAAAGGTTGCATTATTTATAGAAAGAAAAAAATAGCATCTTTTTATTTATATGAAGAAAAAAAATGAACAACAACTTCAAACATAGAGGAATAACAATATTTTTTACATTTATATTTTCTTCTTTGTTCTTGGTAATCGAAATGAGAAAATGGAAATTTCTTGGTAATCAAAATGAGAAAATGGAAATTTTCATGTTGATTACCAAAGGAAATAAAAGAAATAAACTTTCAGCACAATCAACTATTTCTTGCTTGCCGAAATAGATGAAATATGTTGAAGGAAAGTAGAAGTAAAAACATGAGTTCTTAATAGAAAAGAAAGAAAAAAAAGGTTGTAATTTAACTTGTAACTTGAGTCTTGAACACAACCAACCATTTCTTTAATACTACTACTCATGCGTTGTAACTGTGGTAAAATTACACCTTTATCCATCCAAAAAGAAATACAAACATGTGATCTCAACCGTTGGTTCAATCGGTTTCGTTGTTTTTGATGAACAACCTTTGAAAAACTTTACATATGGTGTTTTTGATACTACAAAGACATTGAAGAAGATAGAGTTAGTTAGCTACATTCGTACGAGAGATTATTGTGTTGAAAAAACCATGTCTCTTTGGTGTGGCAGTCAAAGAAGTTTAAAAGCTACTTCTCTTCAATTGTGCAAAGAAAAGAAACAAACACGACCAGGACTTGTCATATTACTCCTTTGGAAGGATATACCCATGTGAACTTGTAAAGAAAATGGTACCACTTCACTTATTAGTAAGTATATCTCATACTTTTTTGTTAAAAACCATGAAAAATAACTTTTTGACCTTATAATTGAAAATATTGATTTAAGATGTGAAATTAAAATTATAAAATATAAGATGTTTTTGAAAAAATTTAAGATAGTTAAATTTAAGATGGTGGATAAAGTGAAGCTATTATCTTTTAGGTGGTTACAAGCTAGAGTTAGTAACTTATATTTCGATTTTCATCACTCATGGACTAATCTTATTTAGTGTTTTACTCATATGTCTAGCTAGCTTTTGTTTATTTATAGCTAGCGTTGACTTTGGATCTGTGTATGTGATTGTATCTTTTTTTGAGTCGTTACTTGACACTCTTTGTGTGGACATGGTGCTCCGTTGATTAATATATTTCATTTTTTCTTCTTAAAAAAAAGATAAATAATTCGTGGAGTGATTCTTTTTTTTGGGTAGTAAAAAGAGAGCTTACGCCCAAAAACAAAAAAACACTACAGAGTTACACAAATATTCCTAGGCATGCAAGCCCAAAAAATGTCATAAAAAAGGAGACTTAAGATCCACTATGAGGAGTCTCCATAACATGAATGTTGAAAGAGTTCAAAGAGAAGTTAAAATTAGTCGTCCAATCAGCACTTCTATTTCCCTCCCGTCAGGTATGATTGAAATGCACCTTCCAGTTCAACTTTAAAAGGTCTTGTATGCGACACATCAAGGTGAGTGGTTTGCCATTAATTTTAACTTTCCTTGTGATCATGTCAACCAAAGTTTTTAAGTCACTTTCCACTTGAAGATGGTGGAAACCTTGTCTCCAAGCAAGCTGCATTCCCAAGTACATTCCCCATATTTCAGCATAAAGAGCGTCACAGGTTCCAATTTTTTTTATTTATGTTTTAACTGAACCGTAAATTATGATATATTTTTTCTTGAGAATCGGATGATTAACAGAATAATAATATTAATAATAATCTTTGTATATTTAATATTACAGTCAACTGCTTTGCTTATTCTGAGTACTAGTGCCTTCTTATTAATAATTTGGTATAAGATTAAGAAATATAAAATAAAATTGGTTAGACATTAACATCAAGCAAATAGTGATGGTAGGACAAATTGGAATTATAGAATGTGAATTGTTAACCGTAATAAAGGTTAGAGATTCATGCTTGAAAATAGTAGTATTTTTTTTAGACACACAGATGTCTCTATTAGACTCCTTATCCATTGTGGTCCCCCAAGGCCAAAGCATAATATTTAAGGTCTTACTCCCCAGTCACCACTAACAACCATTTTGCCAATAACTGTATGGCCAATGCTGAGTGGTGGAAAAGCCAGATAAGCCTCACTGTCATGCATCATATCATATGGTCATTGATTTTTGCCATAATGATCATGTGCTAACTTCACTTTCAAATTCAAATTAAAGTATGTGTTATGTTACATGGTCATCGTGAATTTGTGATCTCTCATGACATTATGTTCATGATAGTATTAGTATACCATGTCCACACTACAAGAAAAAGTTATTTAGAAAATGTAAAGAGTAAACTAGTATTTTGTAGTGTATGATGATTTCACACTCCAAATATAAATCATATCAAATTGCAATCATAAATTGTTTAAAGTTAGTCAAATTGCTCGATTTGTCACGTTAAACGATATCTTGAGTTATCCACGTTGATGTCTCAATGTAACTTAATATGACACGAGCACTTAAGTGACATTGTGGATTTAGGGTTTCGTATAACGTGACATCAACTTAGACAAGTCACAATGTCATTTGTTAGACAATTTAGGAAGCAATTTGATATTTCGTAAATTTATAGTCCCAAGTTAAAAGACAATTTTAATTGTAGGTAAAAAAAAAGTTGGTTTACTCTAATGTAAATATTATCTAAACATATGTGCACACTAATGAAATGCTAAATAGTGAAACATCAATGAGAAAATTTGAATTGATTGATGCAATTTCTTGCATATGGAACCGTGACGTAATGATAAAAAGAGAACATAATCAAATGGAACCACACTTTTTCCATTTCTCTCCATCTAGCAAAGAAACGAAGTGGAGAAACATGATTTGATTTGTGCCCTTGAAGTCGATGGTGCTTTCTACCAAAGAAAAAAAAATAAACGTTGATTCAATTGATAAATAGTTGACTCATATCGTGTAAGGGTGTGATCGATGTACAAAACTCTTTGGTTGATGATACATCTTCAATGTTTGTTCAAACTTTAAGATCTACATTATTTATTTATTTAGAAAAACAAAAAGATTGAGCGAAAAAAAATTGAGCATAAAACCCATGCCTCTTCAAGAAAAAAAGATTGAGCACAAAAGAATGTTACTACTATTCCACGATATTTATCATATTTGCAAAAAAGTATTTAGCCTAAAAAGATTGTTACATTTAGAATCAAATTATTGAACTTTATTGATTCATGAGTTCCACCAAAAAGAAGAATTATTCAGAGAAATCTAAGTTTGATGATCAGACGTTACATACCTCTGGACTGAACTCCAGATTACCGGATCTCATTTTCACTTAATACCAAAGAGTTAACACCCAAAAAAATTGTCACATTTAGTTCCAATACAATTTTAATTGTTTTGTTTATTTTTCAATTGCAATGTTATGTGTATCATTCTAGATTAATACGATGTTATGTGTATCAATCGCTAATATTCTTTCACAATTTTTTTGAAAGTGATATTCATTCTTTCAGAAATTTATATCATCACACACTATCTTCTCTATTCATACAGCTTTTGGATGTATATCATGTGAAGGAAAAGGTATATGTCTCTCTTATTAATTTCTCTTGTAAGTTATTTTTTTCAACTTTCATCTCCTCCACCCTCACACTTTCTGATGCAAAGAATGCAAATTGAAAGGAACGATAGTCGTTTGATGGACTTAGCAGTTAGCTATTGGATATTGATGTTATCATGTAATGTTAATAAAGAGTCCGAGATCGGATAAAATATGACGTGAACGCGTGTTTATAAGTGGGGACAATCTCCACCTCTCAAATTAGTTTTGTAGGATTGTGTTAGATTGTGGGGATAAAACATGACATGTTATCAGGGTCGATTGTCTTCCAAAATGTGTAGATTTAGATTTTTCTTCATAGAAACTACCAAGTTTCTAGACCAGTGGATCCTAATCTAATGGCTCTGAATGAGCTAACTGCATGACTATGAGATTGCCTGATTTGTAGAAAATTTGAATCCACTGTACATAATTTGGTTGCTCAATGAAATCACTCTTCATAGTGCCCCGTTATCTAGAAATGCATATATTCAAAAAAATCTGAAGGACTTATAATTGTAATTAGGGGTGTTCATGGTTTTAAATGCATTGAAACTGAACCACATTAATGGTTTCAGTTCAGTTTTTAAAACCACTTTAAAAAAACTGGTTTATTTTTAGAAACAATTCAGTTCAAGTTTAAAACCGGTTCGGAACCAGTTTAATATATTTGAACCATATTTTTTTTAGTCTTCAGATTTTTATATTAATTTTTAATTAAATAATTTAATATATAAATAATTTAAATGAATAATATAATAATTATAAAACAACTCATTTTTTTATTACAATTTGTAATAAAAAAGGTGTGTTGACTTAGGTACTCTTCAAAAACATTACACTTTAGGTACTGTTTTGGAGTAAGAAAATGAATGAAATGGCTTTGGGAGGGATGAGGGTGCTTCATCTAGTTTGGGAGGGTAATTTTATAAGGAATGAGAGGAGCAATTTATGACTATTTTTTGTGAGAGTATTGTAAAAAGGGAAGGAAAAAAAAACTCTAAAGCCCTCCAAAACCTTTCAAAGTCTTCTCCCAATTATTTTTGGAATTATTTTAAATTGGTAATTTCAGTCCTCGGATACAAAAACGAATTCCATGTAAGGTAAGAGACTATCATCTATTTTCATTCACCCATTCACCTCTGCCTCCCAACTTGCAAAACCTATGATGTATTAAGATAGCAAAGTATAATTAACTGTAAAGTTTTTTTTTTATATTTACTTATTTAACTATTATTCTCTTTTATGACAGAACTATTATTCTTTTGAAGATAATTATTTAACTACTATGATAAATTATAATTTTTACATTGACTTTTTCTCAAACGATAGATGGAGTGACACACTATTTGAAAAAGTCACACTCACAAAGGGAAAATATCAAATTCTAACCAAATAACTACCATAAATATCAACCTAACAATCTTGACATTGTCTGTTGAGTTGAACCTTACATTCTACAGTCATATTAACTTTAACTACTAATAAAGTTGTTGTGAAAGTGACTCAAAATTGGAGAAATTGAGGTTTCTGGAAAATGCCAATTCGGGGCCCGAATGGTGCTGTTCGGGGCCCGAATTGACATTGGGTTTTTCAACCTGGCACGCGTGAAAAATAGACGCCCGAATGGAGGAATTTAGGGCCCGAACTGTCGCACCAGCATATTTCAGAAACGTATTTTAGGCCCAGATTTGTTCCAATTTTATGGGGGTTACTTTTACTATAAATATATACTTTGTATCAGAGTAAACCTGGAGATAGAGGGGGCTGAAACAAGGGTTTAGAAAGGCAACAACAAAACTAAGGTTTGTATAGAGTTTGTCTCTTGGCAACAAACACTAGGGTCTGAGGGTTGATTCACCTTGGGAAACACTATTAGGATTGAGTCTCTTGGTCACGGGAAGAGATTGGGGCTTTGGGTAGAATTAGGCGGGAGACTTATTCTTGTAACCCATTG
>Ga0228710_1011952_pt1 | contig 10972 bp, 10 predicted proteins | sample MedpolnodulmetaG_FD_177995 | JGI IMG/M metagenome (GOLD analysis project Ga0228710, IMG submission 177995) | Root nodule microbial communities from Medicago polymorpha collected in Santa Monica, California, United States - pink nodules | ecosystem: Host-associated > Plants > Roots > Nodule... | reverse complement strand
AATTGATGATTTCTCAATCTCTTGAATGATAGAAAAGCATTAAGTTCGGATACAAAGAGTGGTTATCTAAACATCAATTCCATGTCTAGAATTTATGTTTGATAGATGATTAATCTAAACATAGATTCATAAGTATTTTTCAATCACAATTAAATCAAACATGAACAATAAATTGCAAGAATAATCTCAATACCAAATCAAATGCTAGAACCATACATTTATAGATCAATGGATTACATGATTAATTTAGATTAAGTACCTCTAATCCCAACAATGGAGATTTAGCTTCTCATTGTTATGGAAGCCTTGCAAGAATGAATTGAAAGGAAAAGATTCAATACAACTTTGTGATTTCTCACCAAAAATGGAAGAATTAAGACTTCTATCACTCTCACTCTATGAAGACCAAACCCTATCTCTCTCTCTCTAAGTCTCTAAGTATAATTTTCTATCAAAAAATAAAAGCATGACTTCAGAAATGATCAAGGGCTCTATTTATAAGCTTTCCCATCTGCATCAACTCGCCTCGCGAGTTCTTCTGCCCGCCATGGCGAGTTGAGGTTTCTTCCCTATTGGGTTTGTGCCACGTCATCCTGGGGAGTTTTAACCGCCCTTGCTCGCCTCCCAAGTGACTTCACTCGCCATGGCGAGCAAACATATCATTCTGCCTATTTTTTTTCCTTTGTTAACTCGCCATGGCGAGTTGGGTGCGAGCTGGTGGCGAGCAAACATGCCTCTCTGCCTATTTTTTTCTTTGTTAACTCGCCATGGCGAGTAGAGCTACTGGGGAGGCGAGCAAACATGCTGTTCTGCCTATTTTGGCCTTGTTGCACTTTGTTTCTTGTTTTCCATCTTTGCTCAGTGCCTTGAGTACCTTTCCTGCAAAATTAGGTAAAGTAAGATAGATAAAGCGGGAATGGATAAAATTCAATTAACTCTCGGCTTTTTCCTTGATAACTTGCAAAACAAGTTACAAAAGTGCCATAAATCTTCATTAGAATTACTACTTCTTGGCACTTATCAGTTGCAAATTCCAAAAATAATCCCAAACTTAAACTTTAGTAACACCCTACAACCTAACTCCAATTAGTATTTAGGTAAACAACTTAAGGTCTCTAGACTTGTAATGTAACTTGTCACCAAACAAAATGTTATAAATCTACAAGCTCAAATTGGCTTTACAAAAGGATAATCACATTAAAAATAAAACCATAAACTTGCCCTCTAACATTACGGTTTCGTGAAACAAAAACATCAAATAAAATTCCGCAAACTTATAGTCCCTTCCTCAAATCAATTAACTCAAGGTCCTTCGAAAAATGTGTAATATAGAATACATCATTTGCCTGATTAGAGCCTTGATTCACCGCCGCCCGTAATCGGCACGCTGTAGAGGGATTCCACCTCCGTTTGTAATCTAAAATATAACCGCGGCGGGTGGTTGACCCTCCCCTTCTATGAGAAACAAACCTTCTTCTCCTGTCATCATCAAAAACCCTAGGTCTCGAATCCCAATTCGTATCAAACCTGTCAAATCGATTAAAAGACCTTCCTTTCCTCCGCTGTCCAGAAGCATAACCCTTTTCCTCGCCAAATCCTTCATGCATGCCGCTTTCCCACTGTATGTAATTTCTCCGAAACTCCAGTCCCATCACTTTCATCCGTGTGTTTCTCACCTCGATCCACTCTCCCGAATCCCCCCCAATTTTGCCTCCCTGGCATATGCCCCCCCTCTTATAGAACCTCTTAGCCGGGGAAGCAAACCGGCATGGTGGTCAGAGGCTTGGCTTGGCTTTGAACCACCGCCTCTCTTTTTCTTTCTAACTCTCTCGCTCATCTTTCTATAGGGTATTGATGACACTCTGTCATCTCTCTTTTATTAGCTATTTTTAGTTAGTTTTTATGACAAATTCATTGGAATTATGGAGCAAAAAGGGTCAAAAGTACAGGAAGTAAGAAAACTACAAAAGAGAAAATCGGGCCCCGAATCCTCACATTCGGGCACCGATTTTTGATGCAGATAAAGAGCCTTTGGCTCGACAATTTTCGGGGCCCGAATCAGCTTGTTCGGGCGCCGATTTTGAGGCTCAAGAGAACACGAGTTCGACATAAATCGGGCGCCGAACGGAAGAGTTCGGGCGTCGATTTCGCGCAGACATGGGATTTTGGATTTGATATTTTGCGGTTCGGGCACCGAATTTTACGATTCGGGACCTGATTTTTCACATGTCTATTTAAGTAAACTGCGTTTTATGATTAAGGGTTCACGAATTTTGAGACCTAAAGCATATTTTGGAGCAGAGACTTTGCAGATCTGGTGGGCAACCATCAAAACTAATAGTCAATCATCCATTACATGTATGAATCTTTCTTTTTATGTTAGTTAGCTTATACTTTAGTTATGAGTAACTAATTCTCTTGTGGTTAATCCTGAGATGAATCTGATGTAATCGTATGGGAACCCTAATTTGTTGAACTCCTTTGAATATCAATGAAAGTCTAGTTTTAATTCATATTACTTTATGTTTAATGCTTTTTGTATGTTTATCATCGACTACTAACCCTAACTTTATGAATATGCAAATTGATCTTAGAGATTGAATGACCACTAACCCTGGCTTTTGACTCTGACGTAGGTAATAAGTTTAACCTAAGTAATCAAGTTAGAGATAGATCATTATTAGGTTATGACATATGGATTAACGTTCTGTTAAATCCTCCAACGGTTTCGAATTCACTTAAGAGATTAAGGGGTTGTCACTAGCGGGGAGAATTCTAGGTCAAGAGATTGGGTAGAATTACTTTGTTAATCTGTCGTTGAATTAGATGATCATTAATTGAACTAGGAGTGCGAATTACCATAGGAGAACTTCGGAGGATTCGAAGGACTTAACCATACTTCTCTCAAATTTCTAAAAACCAATCTTTATTTGCTTTTAATCAGTTTATGTTACAAAACAACTCAACTGACTATGACAATCAATACAAATTTATTACATCCTTTTTAATAATGAAATTGCTAAGTAGAAGTTAAATATAGTCCTCGTGAAACGAATTTTTATTACTTCGATTGAATTTGGTTCACTTGCCAAATTTCTATCAGGTATATTATTTAATCTATCTAGTCTAGTATTAATGAGCAATTTAGATTATTTTTCCCCGATTAGCTACTACCTATCTCCATAAATATAAATTCTCTGAAATATAAATCTTTATCCCTAAATGAGAAATGTCGTCATATTTAAAATTTTCAATGACGTAAATAGTTCTTGCCAATATGTACCTGCGTACGATGAGCCGCGATTTGAACTATTTTTTTTTTTTCTTTCTCTATAGACATGATTGAAGATTTGAACTATTTTTCTTTCTCTATAGACATGATTGAAGGTTTGAATATTAATAATTTGAACGAGCGAAGCACAAAATGATGAAATGCAGGAACATTGCATCCACAAGCCATTTCTCTCTATATATAAATAGACACGATACCCATATGTGGTAGACACAATTAAATTTCAGAGTTCAAAACAAGAGAAATAATAATAATGAACTCTTCTATTCATCTCACATTGGCAGTTTTGTGCTGTGTAGAGGTTGTGCTTGGAGGGTTACCCTTCTCTTCAAATGCACAACTTGATCCTAACTTCTACAAGGACACTTGTCCAAAAGTCACTACCATTGTCAAACAAGTCTTAGCAAACGTTTCTCAGACAGATCCTCGTATGCTTGCCAGTTTCATTAGGCTTCACTTTCACGATTGTTTTGTTCAAGTGTGTATTATATAATAATATATAATAATTGCGATGTGATTTTGTTGAAGCCACAATGAGTTTGATAGAATCACGAAACACCTGTGATTTTGATGAAAGTTTAAAGTATTAAACTACAATGCTACTACGTGATTTCGTCAAACTCACCATAAATTTAAATATGCACTAGATTAATTAAATGTTTCATAGTCAACTCCATGTTGATTGCACCAATATGAAGAGTAATATATTTACCAATTTTCTAATACTCTAAAAACATTACTAAAATTTGGATATTTGTAGCTCATATATGTTATATCTAATGTAAGGGTTGTGATGCATCAATCTTGTTGAATGACACTGCTACTATTGTGAGTGAGCAAGGAGCTGTGCCAAATAACAACTCAATAAGAGGTTTGGATGTTGTGAATCAAATCAAAACAGCAGTGGAAAATGCTTGTCCTAACACAGTTTCTTGTGCTGATATTCTTGCCCTTGGTGCTAATATTTCCTCTGTTCTGGTATGTTCCACATGTTCTAACTGAGACTTAAAACAAATTTTAATATATGTGACATTTTTTTTCTACACAAAAGACCATGACATAATTTGCAGGCTCATGGTCCTGATTGGGAAGTTCCGTTAGGAAGAAGAGATAGTTTGAATGCAAATCAAACTCTTGCTAATTCAAACCTTCCTGGTCCCCGATTTAATCTTACTCTGCTAATATCCTTCTTTGCTAAACAAGGTCTCAACATTACTGATCTTGTTGCACTTTCAGGTATAAAGGTTTTGTCTCCTAAAAAGCTATAGTTGTACGCAACATTAGTGTACATATATTTCTACATATATGTGTGTGTCTTTTTCTAAGTAAAAAATATTGAAAAAGAGAAAATTATTATTAATTAAAGTGGCATTAATATTAATCAATTTACAACCGTCTCTAACAAGATTTAATTGTGTCAATTGAGGTTATAAAAAGTTAAAATTATTGAGCTGATACCTCATTATGTATGTATATGTGGTGTCTAATTGTGTATGCTTTTAAAAAATATTAGGTGCTCATACAATTGGTAGAGGTCAATGTGGATTCTTCGTTGATCGATTATACAATTTCAACGATACTGAAAATCCTGATCCAACTCTCAACACAACCTATTTACAAACATTGAGAACAATATGTCCCAATGGTGGACCTAATAGCATCCTCACCAATTTGGATCCAACCACTCCGGATAGATTCGACTCGAGCTACTACTCAAAACCAAGGATTCAAAAGGGATTGTTTCGGAGTGACCAAGAATTGTTTTCCACAAGCCACGCAAACATCACTGCCATTGTCAATAGTTTCAACAACAACCAAACTCTTTTCTTTGAAGCATTTAAGGCCTCAATGATTAAAATGGGTAATATTAAAGTATTAACTGGATCTCAAGGTGAAATTAGAACACAATGTTACAAAGTTAATACTGAAAGACTTGCTACCAAAGATTCAATAAAGATACACTACCGAGGGATTAAATCTGTCAATAATAATCAAAATTCTTGTAGTGTTAGCTCATTCTAAGTAATTTAAGAAAAGTTGCATAAGAAAGGTACCTAATAAAGAGTGTGTTCTAGGGGAACATACATGGGCTCTTGTACTGGATGGTGATATATTTTGTAATCTATGGCTATTGATAATTATATGTCATCATCATATTGATAAAACTAAGTATCTTTCATTTCTTGTAACTCTTAGATGAGATATCATCAGTTTTTACTTTCTTGTTCTTGTGCTTGTTGTTTTTCGTGGTGTCTGGCATTATATCGTATTAAGAGTCATGGTAGCTATATGCATTCACGGGGTTGTGTCAGAAATGTTATTATTTTCGTGGAGTATATACAAGGACTAGGTTCATCTTGTCCCCTATTCTAGATTCAAATCTTGTATTGTACTCATCAAAACTTGATTTTTATTGAAGTCTTTTGTTTTTTTTTTTTTTAAATTGTTTAACTATACAATTTGCTTTAAAAAAATTTATAGAGAGAAGCTACACCTTAGTAAGTTCTCTTTCTTTTCCATTTATCGGAGAAGGTGGTTCAGGATCATTTTTTTAGAGTAATGATATTTGAACAACTTTTTTCGTACAACTTTTGGGACAATCTTATTGTTCTCTCTTCTCATTGGTCAAAAACAATTGAGAGAGAAAAAGGTAGAGAGAGAATAAGAAGATAATGGGAGTATGAGAAAGAAAGTTGTACAAAAATTGTATAAAAATGGTTGTACAAATATCATTTCTCTTTTTTTTTTATGCGAAATAATCCATCAATAATTTGATTACTTTATAGTTCCACCTCCATCCTACAACCGGCTTGATCTATTTATAAAATAAAAAGAAGTTTGTTTTAAAATAAAAGATTCCTTTAATTTTTAATGCAACACATTATTTGTCAACCCATTCCATTTTATATTTATATTCATGTTAGTCATAAATAAAGACATTATGGGAAAAATATCTCTTATTTAGATACAAACACATAATACTTCAATCAGGATTCTTGTTGGAAATACCCAATTCCAAATACTTTCTTGGTGCCATAGCAAAGTCAGAAAGAAAGCAGAAAAATGGTTGTTCGTACTCTATATTACTAATTAACGATCCAGTGCCACTTAATTTAGGATTTCATTTTAATAAAACAAAATCCAAATAGTTACAAACTATATAGATGAAAGAGACATTATAGTTTTAGAGAAGACCAACTATAAAATTACATTTTAATCAAAAGTCTCAAAGAAAATTGCAGGTTTTTTTTAATTCCGATTTCCGACATGTCCTCTTGAACCACACGGCTATCAAGTCAAATGGATAAGTTTTAAAAATAGTTAAATAAGTTTGTGGTCCTTGTGAATTTTGTTTTTAATCTTTTTAAAAAAATCAGTTAAATATGATTTTGGTCCCTGTAAATATACCAACTTTTCTTTTTAGTTCTTCTAAATTTTTTCTTCAACTTTTAATCCCTTAAAATTTTTCTATCTTCACTTTTGGTCTCTCCTTTAAAGTAAACAAAAATTTTCAAAAAAATTCATAATACTATAAATATCACTCCAAAAAATAATTTACAATTTTCAAAGTTTAAGGTTAATGTGATAGCAAGTATGCGATTAATCGTATTTGCGTGCGATTAATCGTATTTGCGTGCGATTAACAATTCATATCACTTATGTTATATTGTTGGATTCCAATTCACTTAATTCCATATTGCTGCAATTAACAAGTGCTAGTTTTAGTTTTGGACTGCCATAATTTTGGTGTGACAAACCCAAAGCGATTGCGATTGAAAAATTGTGATGTGAATATTGAGAGCATTAATTATTGCGATTCATATAGATCGCCGTCATCATCTCCTAGGGTTAGCTTCACTGTCCCTGTGTGAGTGCTTTTGTTGTCGTTCGGTTAGATTTTTTCTTCCCTGAACGTGTTAGTTTTTTTCTTCCTGAATGTGTTTCTTTTTGGTCTTTGTGCTATTATCATATATATCCTCACATAATTGTTTCCAATTTTCCATCGTAAATCCTTTATACAATAAAAGGTATTTTCATCCTATAATCATATATATTCCCTTATCAGCACATATACTCAAGAGACAAAAGGCAAGGTTACCCACAACCGCCACGGTCGTCGTCTTGATTGATTGTTGATTTTTGAAGCTCGGCAAGGTTTTCAAGGTTTTCTCTTTATTTAATTTGTTTGAACAAAGAGACAAAGGGCACTTTAAGCTTATTGAGATTTTGGTAGTTGGAAACCCCGAGCGCAATTTCTGATTTAAAATATCTCGTTCGATACTACAATCCAGCTATCCTTTTCTTATGTGAGACACTAGTCAAAACAAAATTGAGGAATTTTGCTATATCCTTGGGTTTGATTCTTGTTTTTCTATTGATCGTGTTGGTAGAGGTGGTGGTTTATCTCTTTATTGGCGCTCTTCTATTAGCCGTCAAATTGTTGATTATTCAAACAATCATATCACTGTTGAGATATTAGATGATGAAAAAGGTATTTGGAGACTGACAGGTTATTATGGTTATCCTAATGTGGGTAGAAGACGGATTGCTTGGGATTTTCTTCGACAGTTGTCTCAACAGTCCACTCACCCTTGGTGCATTTTTGGTGATTTCAACGACATCATGGATGCTAGTGAGAAACGTGGTAGGACAAACCGTTCGAACTGGTTGATTAATGGTTTTCGCCAGACTGTTATGGATGCTGGATTATCTGATGTCCCTGTTGAAGGTTATTCGTTTACTTGGTTTAAGAGTTTAGGTACACCACGTGCTGTTGAAGAAAGGTTAGATAGAGCAATATCTAACAATGCTTGGTTTCATTTTTTCCCAAGTGCCAAACTTGAAAATCTTGCAGCTCCAGCATCAGATCATTATCCTATCTTGCTTGATCGCTCCCCCGTGGTTCGACCTCCCCGGTCCCAACGCAACTTTCAATTTGAAAATGCTTGGAAGTTGGAACCGGGCTTTGATGATATGATGAAAGAAAGTTGGATGTTGTATCATGATCATTCAGTCATTAACTATCGAAGTAGATGTGCAAAAGATATTTATTCTTGGAGTCGAGATCATTGTAATTCATTGAAGAAAGATATTGATGACTGCCGCAAAAAACTATGTCTTTCTCGAAATAACAATATAGGCGGGAATCAAGTTCAATTGTTGTCCATGCGAAAACAAATGGCTAAGTTACTTATGCAAGATGATGCGTATTGGTGTCAACGGGCAAAAACCCATTGGTACAGGGATGGAGACAGAAATACAAAATTTTTTCATGCATCAGCTACTGCCAGAAAAAAGGTAAATTGTATTCTTTCTCTTGAAGATGATCAAGGTGTCAAAATTACTGATAATCCAAGAATGAGCACTATAGCAAAGAATTATTTTTTGGATTTATTTCAAAGAAAAAACAGTAATACGGCACCTGTGGTCAACGCCATTCGTCATTCTGTTATAGACATTGATAATGCTTCACTTACTGCACCATTCTCAAAGGAAGAGTTTAGAGATGCTATTTTTTCGATGCACCCAGATAAATGCCCTGGCCCTGATGGATATAATCCGGGGTTTTACCAACATTTTTGGAGTAGTTGTAGTGAAGACATATTTAAGGATTGTTGTGAATGGCTACAAACAGGCCAGTTCCCGGCTTCTCTGAATTCATCAAATATAGCTCTTATTCCGAAGGGTAACATTCAGACTACTATGAAGGATTGGAGACCTATAGCATTTTTGTAATGTATTGTATAAGCTTATTTCTAAAGTGCTTGCTAACAGACTGAAAATCGTCCTCCCTAAGTGTATTTCTGATACTCAATCTGCTTTTGTTCCGGGTAGGTCGATTCTTGACAATGCTATGGTAGCTATTGAGGTTATTCACTACATGAAGACGAAGACGAGGGGAACCAATGGTTGTGTTGCGCTTAAACTAGATATTAGCAAGGCGTATGATCGAATGGATTGGGAGTACTTAAAGGAGGTCATGATTAAGATGGGTTTTAATAATCAGTGGATTCATTGGATGTCTATGTGTGTCGAGACAGTTGATTATTCAATTCTAGTTAATAATGAAGCAGTGGGGCCTGTTATTCCAGGTCGTGGATTGAGACAAGGAGACCCACTTTCTCCCTATCTTTTTATCATTTGTGCAGAGGGTCTTTCCTCTCTTATTAGAAGTGCTGAAGCTAAAGGAGACTTTAGGGGTACAACCATTTGTGGAGGTGCGCCACCAGTGTCTCATTTACTATTTGCTGATGATTGTTTCCTTTTCTTTAAAGCAGAAGAGCGTCAGGCTCAAGTGATGAAGAATATTCTCACAATGTATGAAGCGGCCTCTGGTCAAGCCATAAGTTTGCCCAAGTCTGAGATATATTATAGTAGAAATGTCCCAGATGCTTTAAAAAATTCTATCACTAATATTATGGGAGTTCAGGCTATTCTTGGCACCGGGAAGTACTTAGGTCTTCCTTCGATGATTGGGATGGATTGTACTGCGGTATTCTCGTACATCAAGGACCGTGTTTGGCAGAAAATAAATTCATGGAGCAGTAGATGTTTATCTAAAGCAGGTCGTGATGTCATGATTAAATCTGTGTTACAGGCTATCCCGTCATATGTTATGAGTATTTTCATATTACCTACTTCTATTATTTCTGCTATTGAGAAGATGATGAACTCATTCTGGTGGGGTCATGGAGGTCCAAATGACCGGGGTATCCATTGAATGTCTTGGGAGAAGCTATCAGTGCATAAAAATCATGGAGGCATGGGATTTAAAGATTTGATTGCTTATAATCTGGCTATGTTAGGGAAACAAGGTTGGAAATTTTTGGCAGAACCTGATTCTCTTGTCTCTCGAATTTACAAGGCTCGATATTTTCCTTCCCATAGTTACTTGACGGCAAATTTGGGTCACAATCCTAGCTATGTCTGGAGAAGTATTTTGAAGGCGCGTTTCATAGTGCGTGGTGGGGCGCGGTGGTGTATTGGTACGGGTCACTCTATATCAATACTTGATGAACCTTGGTTGTTGAATGGGCACCGCATTGATGGAAATATTATGGGTGCAAACTTTATGAGGGATTTTTCTGTGAGTAGTCTGATGGATGTCTCGACAAAGGGTTGGAACCAGGAAGTGATTCAACAAGTGTTTAGTCCTGATATAGCCGACTCTATTATTCGAACACGATTACTTGATCAGGTGGTGGATGACAGGTTAATCTGGAAAGCTGAGAAAAATGGTTTATACTCTGTCAAGAGTGCTTATAGATTGTGTGTGGAAGAATTGATAGATGTTTCTCACCTTCGAAGGCCAGGATTTTGGTCTGTTATTTGGAGACTGAAAGTTACGCCAAAAGTAAAGAATTTGATTTGGCGAATGTGTCGTGGGTGTTTGCCTACCCGAGTTCGGCTTCAAGATAAGGAGTGCAATGTCCCACAAGTTGTGTGAGTTGTGGTGGCCTACATGAGGACCTTGCACATATTTGTTTTGAGTGTCCTTTTACTGTGCAGGTTTGGCGTAAGGTTGGCCTTTGGAATGCGGTTCATGAGATGTTTGATGAGCAAAACCGCAAGTGTACGGTTTTACCGAAGTAGTAAAAATAGAGTATCGTTCCGACAGGGAGTTATGAATTTAATTAACTTTTAACAATGATTAGAATGAACGTTTTAAAGGTAAAAATG
>Ga0228710_1011947_pt1 | contig 10975 bp, 5 predicted proteins | sample MedpolnodulmetaG_FD_177995 | JGI IMG/M metagenome (GOLD analysis project Ga0228710, IMG submission 177995) | Root nodule microbial communities from Medicago polymorpha collected in Santa Monica, California, United States - pink nodules | ecosystem: Host-associated > Plants > Roots > Nodule... | reverse complement strand
AAATATGACTGTAAAACTGCATGGCCATGCCGAACTAAGTCAATATAAGATATTGGACTTATTCGTAATTCAGTATATTTCGGAATCAAGAAATATAAATATTGATCTATACAAGGGTGACAAAATCCATGCCTTGAGATCAATATAGATATTAGGACAAAGGAGTAAGCGTACACATAAGTATTATCGTGGAAAGGTTTCGTCAGATCACTTGACATTCTTGTCACTTGGATAGCAATGATGTGTTGCTAGATACCGCTCATTGTTTATAGGATTAAATATTAGATTTAATATATAAGCATGACTTATATATGGGGGTGCATTTAGTAAATAACGCTAATTAGTTAGCAAAATTACTAAACTCGTTATTGGGCTTACTGAAGTCCAATAGTGACTTAGTGAAGCCCTATGTATAGAACCCTAGTGTTGAAGTTTTTGGTTACACGTCTTGAAGAAACCCTAGCTCTCTGAAACTTCTGATTCCTTGGCTAGCACCGAGTTTTGGAGGAGCACCGTTCGTGTGGACTTGCTAGAGGCTTTGCTGCTTGATGCTTGCTTTGCTGTGATCGAGATTCCAGTTTCCAGTTTCCAGCTTTCAGATTCCACACTTCGAGGTAACAATCGAATCACTGATTCATGTGTAAATTCGTAATGATCCAAGGAAAGAAAATCGAAAATTTTATCCGCTGCTTTATTCTGTAAACATTCGATTTTCCTTCAGGTGCCTCGTAATATACTCTCACTAATCTTAAACATCAAAAGACTTCGACTCAAAAAAATGAGTAAATAGACAATTACCCCCCTGAAATTGTAAGTTTCATCAATTACCCCCCCTGAAATTAACAAAACTTCAGTTTTCCCCCTAAATTGCACAACGTTAATCAATTTACCCCCTCCGTCAAATTCTTTAGTTAGTCAACATAACATTTTGCAAATACCCCCTGAACTTGAACATTTATATTTTTTTTCTTAACCTTCAAAGAAGTCCTTGAAAGCCAGGAGCAGAAAGAAAAGATGCATGGTTTTTCTAAGAAATTGGGTTGGAGAATGCAAAAGGGTGATGATGGTTTGGTTCAGAAATTCTGCAATGACATTGGTGTTTCTAGAAGAGTTTTCAAAGTTTGGATGCATAACAACAAGAATAGTAGCTTGAGGAAGAAATCAGAATCTGATGTTGGAATTGGAATTGCTACTCAAAATGATGATAAGAATAATGTTGGTAATGGTAATGATGATGGTTCCAACAATGTCATTCATCACATGAACGAAGATGGATGTGTCAATGTTCATGTTTCTTCGGTTAATGGTTTATCCTCTTAATTAGTCTTTTTATTTATTTTTCAAGGAACTAAGATAAATGGGAATTAAGCTTAAGCTAGTAGAGATTTTATTTTTACCATGATCTGTGGTTATTTTTGTTCATTATCATCCTTTGTAGTTTTTCCTCCTTTTTAATCCATGGTCTTAACTTTACCCAATAGTGTAATTTTGGTCTCACTATATGGTCTTAACTTTGCCCAATAGTGTAATCCATGGTCTTTATTCTTATCCTTGAAAAAAAATATAAAATTTCAGGGGACAATTTGTACATAAGTGCAAAACTTTAGGGGGTATTTGCAAAACGTCATGTTGACTAACAGAAGAATTTGACGGAGGGGGTAAATTGATTAACGTTGTGCAATTTCAGGAGGATAATTGAAGTTTTGTTAATTTCAAGGGGGTAATTGACGAAACTTACAATTTCAAGGGGGCAATTTTCTATTTACTCCAAAAAAATCCTAAACATCAAAAGACTTAATTAAATCAATATATATCACTACAATCTCTCAACATTTTTTTTTTAAGAAATACAATCTCTCAACATGTTACAAACCTATAAAGACAATAAAATAGTCCACATAGTGACATGGGTACAAGTAATTACATTTGAGCTAAATACATAATATTATACAACTTTTCACATTTAATTAATTAAATTTTGTTAAATAACCATGTAATTTCATAAGTAATTGGAAAAAAAAATTGAAGCAAGTTTGCTCGAACGCCATTTCAGTGAAGATGAGGTAAATCAAGCAATGTGCGACGCTAATGGGTTAACTTTGGTTTATCAAAGGAGTTTTAGGCTTTGTTTGCGAGTTTGGAGGAGAAATGAGTTGATGGTTTGGAAAAAGGAAGGAGTAAGTGGAAGAAATAAAGGACATTGGGATGAGGGGCTTTGAGGGTTTATTTTTCTTCATTTGGGAGAACTAAAAAATTGTATTGGAGGAGAGTTTGGGGGTTTGCGAGAGTTTATATAAATTCTTCAAATTTAATGTATGTTGTTATAATATTCTTAAAATTAAAAATATATTAATCATAAGCATTAATTTATCACTCTCTATAAAAATACTCTTTCAAAAAATGTGAAAGATTTCTCAATTTTCCCATATATTTCTCTCCCTTCAAAGCACTTCCTTCCTCTCCCCTCCAAACTCCCAAACAAAGCCAAGGAACTTAAAAAATCAGTTTATGTGATTTATGACTGAATTTCACGCTAATGGCAAGCTTTGAAAGGGTCTAATTGAACATTCTTTGCTTTAACTCTCAAAATTGCTAGTCCACAACCATTTTTTGATTTGCCGCCTATCTCTTTGGTGGACTGTTTGTATAAAATCCTAGTGAAAGTGCTTACTAATAGATTGAAGGAGGTGATTGGTAAATATATTTTTGAGACGCAATCCACTTTTGTGAAAGGGTGTCAAATTTTATATGATTTTTTTATTGCAAATGAAGCGATGGATGAGGCAAAAAAAATTAAGAAAGCTCTAATTTATTTTAAATTAGATTTTTAAAAAATTATGATTTAGTTGACTGGAATTACTTGAGTGTGGTGATGATCAAAATAAGGTTTCCAACAAAATGATGAAAGTAGATTTTGGAATGCATCATTTCAACTTTGGCTTCCATTCTTGTTAAAGGATCCCATTTGATGAAGTAAAATTGGAGATGGGCTGCGACAAGGAGATTCGCTATCTCTTTTTTTGTTTCTCATAGGTGCAAAAGGTTTAAATTCCATGTGATGTGCATATGTTAATGTTAGCATGTCGAGAGGTTATCAAAATAGAGATGATACACTGATTCTAGGAGTGAAAAATTGGGCTAACGTTAGAGCTATTAAGACCAACTTGCTTCTTTTTGAGCTTATTTTAGTCCTCAAGGTTAATTTTCTCAAAAGTCTATTTGTTCGGTAATCCCCTCACTTATGTTGGTCTCCCTATAAGTGGCAATCCTCGTAGCTTATCTTTTTGGTACCCTTTGATCGAAAGGATTCAAAATAGGCTCTTTGGATCTTTAGATGGAAAGTAATAACTTGTATATGGAAGGTCGCCTTATGTAGCTTAAATCCTCCATGTTGTCCATTTCATATTACTTTTTTCCCATTTGCAAGGCTCCTTCAAATATCATCTCAAATGAAATCCTAATTTAAAACTTTTTTATTGGGGAATGTGAGGAAGCTTGTAAGGTTTATTAGATTCATTAGGAAAAATATGTTTAAATCGGGATAAAGATGGTTTATGTGTTTTTCGAATGTGGGAGTTTAATCTTGCATTATTTGATAAATGACATTGGAGGATAAAGGTTGGTCAACGTGGGATGTGGTTTACACTTTTAGCTCATAATGAGGTGAAGTAAGCTCTTTGTGTGTGTGTGTGTTTACTCACCTTTTATGAGTTGATGGTAATAGCAAGAGCGACTATTTTTTGTGTGATGCATGGTTTGAAGGGGTGTGTTATGTGATAAGTTTAGTAGATTCTTTAGTCTAGCTTTAAATAAAAGTGTGTAAGTGGCAAAGATGTGTATATGGATGTGAATTGGAGTATATGGAAAAAGGAGTTGGTTGTGAACGTAGTGTGTCATCGAATAATTTTTTTTTGTTGCAAAATGATGTTGATTGGTGGTCGTGAAGACTTGAAATCAACGACGATTACTCGGTTAAAAGGGTATATCGGCTTATGTCCCAGATTGGGATAGTTAAAGACGTGACTTATCCGAACTTAGTGTAGAATAACACAATTTCTTTGAAGGTGTCTTTGTTTGCTTGACGTTTGTTGAGAAACAAACTTCCAACTAAAGTTACCTTGGCCCTTCGTGGAATTTTAAATTATGAATCTTTAGTGTGTGTAGGTAGGTATAAAAAGGAAAAAAGTTTTCAACATCTTTTCACTGATTGTGTTTTATTTGAAAAGGTGTGAGTTGGTATTTTACAATGGTTAGGTATTTCTTGTGCTTTACATAACCACACAATCTTGCACGCTCGACAAGTTTGTGTACTTTTTAGGAATTTGAAGAAGGTGAGAAGTATTTTTAAGGCTTCATGAATGTCATGTGGCTCAGGCATTTGAAAATAAATAAATAATAGGATTTTCAATATAAATGAATCCACAAAGGGACAAATTATTGATATAATTAAGATCTAGGTAGGTGGTAGCTAAAAATATGGAATCCTAATTTTGTTTTCGATTTGAATCATTGGTAGATAAGTCCGTTGAGTTGTTTGGGGATTCTTAGTCATTGTTTTTAGTGACCACTTTGATATGGTTTGTGGCCTTTTGACTCGTTTTGTATTGATTCCATTGCATTTTTCTATTCTAAGCACATCTTATGCTAGAATAGTGTACAATTAAAAAAACGCCAAATTGAAAGTTGGAGGCTCAAAATCGTACAATTAAAAAATTAGAAAAGTCAAAACTGCAATTAAATCTAAAAACTAATATTAGACATGACGACGGGGCGGGGTGGGTTTCATTGTACCTGGCCTCGCCCCCAAACCCTGTCGAGGATAGAAATTTTACACTCAGGCCTGCCCTAACAGAGACAGGTTTTCCGACCCGGCCTAGCCCCAACCCCACCAGCGAAAACTATAGCAAATTTTTTTTTCTCTTCACAGTAACAAAAAGAGATAATAACAAAAGCTTCTAAAATCATTAGAGATCAGAACATCACAGTAAAAAAATATGTTTAGTGCCAAGATAATTAAAACGAAAGCTTCTAACAAGCTTAGAACATCTGCAAATTCTATATAAATTTCATTACAACTCTTAACCAATCCATATTCAAAACATCAAAAGTTTGTAAAGAGCTCATAACATCTTTAAGTTCTTTCTAAATATCATTAAGACAAAAAAATCCAAATGAACAAGTTTGCTAAAAATCATCTTTAAGATGGGAGATTGCAACTGAACAAACGTCGCTTATCAACGGTTCACTGATGTTGAAAAATAAATGTTAGATTATAAACATTTAATTTGACAAATTTAATGCAAAGTGTAAACATAATACCTTCACCATCATACTCTATTTCAACGAGTAAAATAACATTTTCATTTCCCACATTAGAATTAAAATTACCTATCAATAAAACACAATTAAACAATGGCAATCTTTAAAATAAACAAAACTATTAATTAATTCAAATACATTCATATTCAGATGAATAAATTAAAAATTTACCCGTGTTCTCAGCACTCCATACCAACTTCTAGCACACATCAAAGCCTCTATAGTGGTCCAATGAAGTCGGCTTACAATATAACTACTAGTACTGAAATTCAGAAGCTACAATAGAAACATGAATCGCCAACACATCTCTTGTAATTGCTTGAAGTGTTGGATACTTGAAACCATTGAACTTCCACCACAATAAAATATCAAAATTTGGACTTCATGGTAAAACTTCCTCATCTAAATAAACATCCAATTTTGTTCTAACATATGAAGTTATAGCTCTTTTTTTCCTAATCACAAACAAATAAAAAAAATTCAAACCATCACTACCAACATTAGCATCCACCATTTGAGAATCACCACTAGAATCATTGTTCATTCTCGATTGATAATCATAAAGCAAGTCATAACACAAATGTCGGATTGACTTAACTTGATGATCATCATCATTTCCATAGAAGATTCTGTAATAGTATTCAAGCAAATCAGTTCTGTACATAGGATCTAAAACAACAACGACACCCATTATTTCATCAATCACACTTCAATACTTATCAAACTTTACCAACATCTTCTCGCCCATTTTTTTTTTATCAATTCATTAGAGGATTCAATCTACATAAGTATTGCTTCTTTAATACAATAAAATAATTATTGTTTGGTATGGATACAATTCTTGTGTAGTTTAAATTTTTACGTCACTCAGTTTATCAGATCTATATTGCACGAAGTTAAAACTGTCAGCAAATTTATTTTTATTAAATCTAAAATTTAAATCTATAAAATTGGGGTATTCTATCATAATTGAGCTTTAATTATAGACACATGAAGGTTGGTACATTAAACAACCTCTCAATGATATATGATTCAATCCCCACAAAAAATAAGCAATAACCCTAAACAATATAACTCTTACGAAGTTATTACCTTACAAAATATAAACTATAAGAGAATAAGAAATTAATATCTCATTTTGCTTTTAACACCTTTATGAATTTCCTAAGATGGTAGAAAAAAAATAAATCACCGAAACACATAAAAAAAAAATAAACAAACACAAAGAAAAATACCTTCAGCATTGAAATACAAGTGCTTGAATAAAACTATAGAATTATCACATATTAACTTCTCAAAAGTATATTTACGCTTAATATTTTTATGCATATATATAACATTTGTTGTAATTCATACATTGATACAAATAAAAGTAATTCATACAATTGATACAAATATTGAAGGTACTGTGCAACTATTGTGCAAAGTCAACAGTTAGGGAATGTATAAAAATAATATAATTGATACAAATATTAAAGATAATTTATACATTGTTAAATTTAATCACAAGAAAGATAACTGGGGTTTAATTATGGACACAGCTAGAGAAGGAAGTTTCTTTTTAAGTATACTATAAATTTTCTCTTTTTTATTTAAACATTTAGTTTATAAAGAAAACAATTCTTCATCTGGTATGACAAAAGTAATACTTTCATCATGTACTCTCACCGGCAAATATAAACTTTTTATTAGATAATGAAACATTTCTCAAATAAATAAATAAATATAAATATGATTACACTCTTTTAAACAAATAAGCAAATTACCATGACATCTCGCCAATGGCATAACTCTTTTATTTATAATAGATTAGAATAGAATAGGGGGTAGAGTGAGATTACGACTCTAATACAATATTTTAAATAATTTTAATAGAGTACATCAAATTGTCAATATAAATAGCAAACCTTGGTTGTTGTATTTGAGAAATGTAAATTTCTTGATGTTATTTGAGCTTAATCAATTCAAAAAAAAAAAACAATAATCATAAACAATGTGACTCTTGCAAAGTTATTACTTTACAAATTTGAAACTATAAGAGAATAATAATACCTCATTTTTCTTTTAACTTCTTTATGAATTTTCTAAGATTCTAGAAAAAAAAACAAACCACCTAAACACATAAAAAAGAAAGTAAACAAACACAAAAAATATATTTTGTCCACACGGATGTATATAAGACACAACACTTTATATTCATCACTATCAATAAGAAAAATTCACTCGTGATTTGAATTTGAACAAGTAGAAGTTTTCATTCAATAATTGAGACAGTTAGTTTGGAAGAGATGGAAAAAAAATTCCAAGAAAGAGATAGAGGTAATGAAAATGTGTGCAACTAATATGGAAAGTGAAAATTTAGGGCATAAATACAAATATTACAATTGATAAAAATATTGAAAGTAATTTATACATTTTTAACTTCAATCATAAAAAAGATAATTGAGGTTTAATTATAGACATATGGAGCATGATACATTAAACAGCCTCTCAATGAAATATGATTAAATCTCCACATATAATAAACAATAACCCCAAACAATGTGACATTTACGAACTTATTACCTTACAAAGTTGAAACTATAAGAGAATAAGAAATTAACATTTACTTTTGCTTGATTATGTATTGTATCATTCAGATTCTCTTCTGAATGAAGAGAACTATTGTTAAACAGTTTGTCTTTTCTAACTTTACATTTTCCCTTCTTTGATTTATTTTAGCGTTTCATGTTCGAAATATTTTTAGATAGTTCCATCAACACATACTGCGAATAGTTTGCCTTCAATAAAGTGTTAACAAAAATGATTATAACACCAAGAAACCATTCTTTAACAGAGTTTTCTCGACATCCAATGCACGTTCAAGATTTAACTTCTCAACTTCTAACTGGTGAATAAGTGATGACTTTAGACATATAACCTTCTTTAGCACTCCATGAAGATCACCACTCAAGTGGAACTCATCCCCTCAGATTTGAGTAAATGTAATAAATCTAAGGGATTTGCTTCGCGTCGAATAAATATGATTCAGAACGAAAAAAAATAGGGAAGCTCAATTGTGGATGGTCTTACATTTTGATAAACAAAAACGTTAGTTTGTCTTATATATGATAATTAAAATAGCTGAGAGGGTCTTGAATCTTTGATTCATCAGAAACACAAAATGAATTACCCGATTGATGAACGCCACTAGGTTGTGTAATATCCATTCATACAAATACAAATGATAAACGACAATGTTAAAGTGAAGAGTTACACATAACTCATATCATACATCCACCGAATGTGAATGAACTCGGGATTAGAAAAAATGTGTATGAACCAGCTTCCTTGGATATGGCTTTGTCATGATGCGTAACAACCAAAATTTGTTTTGTATTTCCCCATATGATGACAAGGAATACACTCACAATAGAAACCACAATCATGACTCTTTGCATATGTATTACAAGCACATGATACTATTCTGCTCCATTTGATTGACCACAAAATGTGTCCAATGCACTAATAATTCCCATCTAATCAAAACATTTATGCATGTACTAAGTAATTGAGAGTGGAGACATAATATAACTAAGTTTTATTAAATTTGACTAAATTGACATATAAGCAAAATTGGACTGAATTGTGCATATTAAAAAAAATATGAGTTACAATTTTCTTATAATTTATTCTAGTACATGATATGGCAATATGTTTTAATTTTTTTAAGGTTTACTAGTATGTTACATTACATGCAAAGAAAACTAACAGGAGAAAAATTATATAATATATGAGGCAGAAATGAATGAAATAACTGTATATACAAGTAATGTGAAGTCAATAATAGATGCAAAGGAAGTGGCCATGGAAGCACCATAGAATGTATTGTACGATTCCAATTGAGGATAGAGGAATTGCTAACCATAATTGTCTCTTCAATTCTGCTATCATTAACTCTTGTCGCTCACTTATCATCTTTATATTTTATGTTAACCACTCAAGTTCCTAGATTATACAGACTGTTAAATGTCACCGCCAATCCAATATTTAACGGTATAAACCATAGAAAGAAGAAGAAGAGTACAAAGAAAGCCACCAAAAAGGTGACCACAATGAATACTGCATTCACCACAATTAATATTCAGAACCATCGAACCTCCACAAATATTTTGTCAATTGTATTTGTTGTACTAATGCATGATAACTTCTTGTCACTTATGCAACTTTTCTCATTTCTCAAGATTAGGGTAAAAAATACATTTTTGGAGGGGTTGACCTGGAGGTACTGACAAACTAGCTCGAATACCTTCATAAAAGCAGTTCAAGAGTAGTTGTGAAGGGGACAATTTCATCTGTTGGAGTACACTTCGCTGAAAGTCGGAGAAAGAGAATATGAACTTTATATCTTTGAAAACCACAAGTATTCTCCGTGTAGGGCGAGCATACTCGATCCGAAACACTCGGGAGTATAATTTCCCAATCCTCGCTCCTCCCCACGAAGCCAAAGGGAAATTTCTGTCGTACCTTCCCGTGAAAACGTGGACTCCGCCCCTAACGGCTCGTCTCTGATCCAAGTATCATCATATGTTTCGAGCTCATTCCTTTCAACTTGTTTCATAAAAAAATCTTCATTTGTTTGGTTCAAGTATCTGAAAATACATTAACAAAATTATATTAATATGATAGAATTCGGTACCAAAATAGAAAATAATAATAGTATACAATATATTCCTAAGAAATTTGAGAGGTTATATCTCATTTCCAAACTCAGAACCGTCTAACATAATACTCCAAATATGGCATAAACAAAGATCATCAAGAAAAGAACTAGAAGGCAAAGCTCTTACTCATCCCGCTCTACGACATAAGGATTACCGACTGCAACTAGCGGGATATATTATAAGGTTCAAGTATCTGAAAATATATTAATATGATAGAATCTGGTATCAAAATAGAAATTAATATTAGTATACAATATATTACTATGAAATTTGAGTCTTGAATCTCATTTCCATACTCATAATCGTCTAACATAAGACTCCAAATCAAGCATGAACCAAGATTATCCATAAAAAAACTAGATGGAAGAGCTATTACCCATCCGCTCTACGACCTAGGGGTTAGAGACTACAATTAGCGGGATATATTATAACTAAGTAAAACATACCTTTGCCAATTTGATGCTTTTGTCTGAATATTGGTAATATCATTGGTTGTAGTCTCCAGCACTTTAGAAAAATATTTGTCAATCATTTTTGGTCAACCAAAATAATTCCAACTGAAATTTCCGATGAAATAGATGAGAGGAAAGATGATATTTTATGTTCATCAAAAAAAATCATAAGTTGTATGGGATTCAACTTTAATGATTGAAGAAAACATAATAAAAATTTCTAATTATGTGTTACATACTCATTCAGATATGAATAAAATTTCTAATTACAATGTACTAATATTATATAACTTACAATATAACTTGAATTTGAAAATGGATTTTGACAATCTCATTTATATCCACAAAACCATTTCAATCTTCACACACATGTGCATGCTCACGGGTGAAGATCCTCTCCATTTCCTAAATAAATAGAGATTGTCAATTACTATAGTTTTGAAGTAAATATATGATATAAATGCACATATTTCAAGAATTGAAAACATTAATATCACATAT
>Ga0228710_1011943_pt1 | contig 10982 bp, 9 predicted proteins | sample MedpolnodulmetaG_FD_177995 | JGI IMG/M metagenome (GOLD analysis project Ga0228710, IMG submission 177995) | Root nodule microbial communities from Medicago polymorpha collected in Santa Monica, California, United States - pink nodules | ecosystem: Host-associated > Plants > Roots > Nodule... | reverse complement strand
TTTTTTTACATTTTTTGATTTGGAAGGACAGAGTCATTTGCCTACGTACCCGTGAGGGACCAAAACCTCGTAGTTCGGGGTAAAAATGCTAAGTGATTTCTTTGATATTTTTTAATTATTTTTGAAAAGGTTTTAAAAATGAAAGCCAAATGGCAAAGAGAAAAATTTGTTTGGTGTTTTTTAGTTTTAGAAAAAAAAGTTTAAATATAATTAAATGCATTAAAGTCTGTAATAAAGAAAATTAAATGAAAAAGTCTCTTGATAAGAATCAAGTTTTTTTTTATTTTAGAAAAGGAACTCTTTTTGAAATTTGTTTTTTGAATATTTGAATGTTTTTGTTTTCTTTTTATTTTATTATTTAAAGCCTAAAAATTAAAGAGTAACGACAAAAAAGCGCGAGAGAATTTTGTAATGGCGTTGGATGAAAACGAAACCCCTTTCCCTTGGATAATAAACTAAGCCTAATTTTTTTTTTTGTATTTTTGATATATGAAAGCTAAACAAATAAAGACAATGCATAGGGACAATAAACCGAATTGGGACTATGTTCTTAAGATCATTCTTAATTTCGAAGGGACATTATAATCCGAAGGGACATAAAAAGAGGGAAAAAGAAAAGACTGGCTCGTCAACACAAACTAAATGAAGGAGAAGAGAGAAAAGTTCTTTGACAACTCAAGAGAACTTTTGGTGTGTGTAAAAGTGTGGAATGAGAGCTCTATTTATAAGCGAGGAGGTCGATGAAAATGGAAAACTGGTTTAATGGATTATGATGGGGATTTGAATGGTGTTTAATGGTGTATTTTGAAAGAGGAATGTGAAACTTGACGCTTGAATTGACCACTGAAGGTGGCGCAGCTGAGAAAAAAGTTTCGGACCCCTGGACACTTTTTATTGGACTATTCTAAGTAATAATAAAAAAAAAAGAAAAGAAAAGAACCTAAATAAAAACAAAACAAAATAAAATAAAAGATGAAAATAAAATAAAATAAAAACTAATAAAAATAAAAGGACTAATAATAAAATAAAAAGCGGGCCCAAAAACGAACAAAAAATGAGGTATGCTAAAATACCTCTCTGCCGAAATTTTCTTTGAAAAGTCAAAGAATATTCCAGGTCAAAGAGCGTGCGAATGTGGGATCTTAGGTCAAAAATTGGGGTATGACTTACCCTTTTAAATTTTTGTTTCTTCAAGTCTTCGAATCTTCAATCACCCATGCAATCCTTGAAGCTCTTCCGTCAAACTCTTCTTTGCTATGTCCGGTGACTAGACCCCCTTGAACTTGAGAAGGTTAGAAAGAACCCCAAATACCCTGGAGGTGGAATAAAATTACTCAATTCACTTTAAATCCTTGATTCCCAATAGATATCCTTGAAATCAATTAACTTACAATCCCTATAGCACTTTAGCAATCTATGACTCAATTGACCACAATGATTCTTAGAAAAAGTGTTTAATCTAAAGAACAAAGGGACAAAGAGGTTTGGGGACTCTAGAGAGAATAGATGCAAATGATTAAGTGGTTAGGTTGTTATGAGGATATAAGTATATATAGAAAGGAGTGGCAAGTGCAAAAATTTGGCCATAAACAACATAGTGAATCAATTCACTAATTATGTGATTCAATTTAGACAGCTAAGGACAAGTAAGCTGCGGCATGAAGATTGATACAAATCAAGCCAAATTTGAATCAATTCAGCTTTCCCCAGATGAAGGTTTATACGATTCAAAGAACTATGAATCGATTCAACAAGGCAAAAAACAGGACAAGAAGAAAACAATGATACACATCAAAACAAGACTGATTCGATTCATGATGATACGATTTATCAATTCATGAATCGATTTAAAATGCACAGGCTATGAGGAAAAATGTCAAAAACATTTTATGATACAATTCAAAATAGTTTTTATCGAATCAATAGGCTAGAAAATCACTTAGACCATGAAAAAAGAAGTTTTCTACAAACAACACATAAGACACCAAGGGACCATAAGATATAAAGGGGCAATAATTGCTAGGTGCTTTAACATGAGTCTAGGCTATATCAATTTTAAAACACCATTAAATAAAACTATCTAATGAACATCATCAAAACAAAAGCTTATATCTATACACAACTTCAAACTTATTTGTCTATGTGGAATCAACTCGTAATCTCGACTCGTAATCTCATACAAGTTTTCCTCATATATTTTTGAGAGGAAGTTTCCTCATATCTACACACAGTTTATGTTTTTTCCTCGTAAAAATACATTGCATACATACTTATAGAGGGGTGTTTAAAACTGAAACAATCCAATAGTAAAACCTTACACCGAACAAACCCAAACCGAAACTGCAAAAAACCGCATTTTATTTGAATGTCTTCAGATCACTTTTTTACTCAACCGTATGGTTTGGTTTGGTTTGCGGTTTTTATTTTACTAACCGAACCAAATCAAACGAAACTGCAACATAAGAAAAACATTAATTAAATCTATGTCAGCTAGACCAAAACTCATAGAAACTCAATGAAAACTTTTATAAAATGACATATTTTTTATCTTGTTAAGTTTCTTCTTTGCTTTTTATTTCAAATATATTTATGTGCTACTTGAACTTTTAGGGAATGGATAAAGTCCTAGTCTTTTATATTTCTTACATAATATAATTACTTTTTGTCCATGTTTTTAACTTGGTTTATGTTGTTTGGTGAAAACGAAATTGTAATGTGGGATGAAATTAAAAACATTGTCGGAAATATTGCTGGAAATATGTTGTGTTTTAGCTTTTTAACTCGATTTTAATGTTGGAAACAAAAAAGTTGTATTGTCTCGAAAAAAAACTGCACCAGTCGATCCAACCCAGACTGCATTGGTTTGGTTTGGTTTGGTTCAGATTTTAAAAGTCAACCATACCAAACAAAACTGCATGTTTTTTATCTTGCGGTTTCAGATGACTTGTAGCCACAAAACTGAACCAAACCGTACGCTGAACACTCCTGTACTTACATAACGCTATAAATGCATTAATAATTGAAAATTTCAGTTCAGTTATAAAAATACTAAATCGCCATGATAAAGAGTCTTGATCATAAACTTGTATCAAGCATTAATAATTCTACCAAATCATCAAAGTATAAAAAAAAAAAAATCCAAAAAACAAGAGTTTACTAAGTTTCTAAAGTTCTTAAAGGATAAAAGAAATGCAGAAAAAGAAAGAAGTTCTTCAAAATCGAGTAAAATTGAAATAAATTACCTCATCATAAGTAAAATCACTTAAATCGGGTTGAATTTCAATTTCACAAAATCAATTTTACCACTGATTTAACACAAAAATCACATCTAAACGAATTTCACATTTTAAAACGTGATTTTGGCAATATTGGTCACAATTGGATGAAAGCATGACATATTGATCCTTTACTCGTTTGGAATTTGAAGCAAGAGATGTCAAAAAAGTTGTCACATGGATAACTAGCTTGTCACATGCAACTATGTGACACTCTCAAATGCCAAACACAAACAAAATAATGAGGGATGAGTTTCAAAATCATGTAATAATACAATATAAATGAAAAGAACTAGTGAGTTTGTGGTTGACATATATTGATGGTTGCATCTTCCATCTACACTTGCTTCCCCATAGTCTTTTTTCTTTTTTTTTTTTATAATAGAAAAGTGATTTAAATATGATTTTAATATGATTTTAGTTATGGTAATTCTAATATTTTTTGGTTTAATTAGTTTATGTAAATTTTTTGTTGGAACTCTGTCATTGCAAATTTAAAAACTATTGCTTTTAGACTTTGACGTCAGTTTGTTGGGCCACATGACTTGATTTTATTGAATCCACACATAGCATGAAAGACTGAAATCAATAATCATTGAAATTGCGGTGACTGAAACTAGACAAAATTTTTTTTTTTTTTTTTAGAGAAAAGTGCTTATAGCGTTTCATTAATGATAATGTGTTCAATACAAATTGAAATATAAAGCTGAGAATTTTATTCTAAGGTATTTAGAAAAAATATGTTTGGTTAACTTTATAATATTCATAGGAACCATAAAAATATGAATTATAATAGGTAACTACATATGAAATTATTCTCATCTCTATGGGAACTTTATTCCCACCATTTTCTTTGGGAAAATTTGTCTATTCCCAGGAACATTTTATACCCGGGAATACAATTTAGTAAACTTGTAACAAACATAGACATATATATTTTTATTATTTTATTCCCAGGAATCAACAAATATAACTTGAAACAAACACATCCATAATAAGTAGTGGACTAGCTAGGGAAATGACTTCTCTTGCAAGAGCATGCCGCTGAATCCGCTTGTCGCCTAATAAACTCTACCCGGGAGTTAGGAAAAGAAGTAGAGAACATCTCTCTACAAGCAGTGATGATGCTTTCAAATTCAGTAATATCGGTATGGCGAGAATGGAAAACATCCCTAGTAACCTTTGAATCAAGCTCAAAATCAATATAATCAAAATGCATATCTTGCATCCATTGAAGAGCGTGAAACAAACCCGAAGCTTCACCAATTGCTACGGGAAAATAATGATCAAATTGTAACGTCTTAGCAAGCACAAATGTTCTGGTATCATCCCGAAGACACACCAATACCTGTTCGCTGAAACTGATCTGAGAAAGCCGCATCAACATTACATTTGTATCTCCCAAGGCTCGGTGGCAATCATTGTTGCGTGACAGTACCTGAATGCGAATGGTGCTGGTGCAAGGCTTGCTGCAGATGCGTATCAGCTTGCACCTGCTGTCCATTTGCGTGCATCAACACTTATTAAAAAAAAAAATACAATAATCATAGGAATTAAAATCATATTTTAATAAAAAAAAGTATTATTGATTTGCTTACTCTTGGAAAATATGAATACGGCTATCGGTATATCCATAAATTTTTCTTTTTTCTTTTTAAAGGTATGGAGCTTATAAATAAAAGTAGGTATGGAACTTTTTTGACAAAACTAAACGATATTCATTCATTCAAATTGATAGAGTACATCGATATAATATCCAAATTCGCTAAAAACAAAAAGGATGAATATGTGAACAAACTCACAACATCCATGTTAAATTGTTAATAACATAAAACGACAAAATATTTATGCTTACAAATATGAATAATATGACTATATTCAAGTCTCCGGAATACTCATGTCTCCGGATCTGCAACGTTGACGACACCAAAGTCATTGTCATTGATGGGATCTGCACTTGCTCAAAGCTAATCTTTCAATATGAATCAAATAAACACCGCACTAAAGCGGGAAATCAAAAACACACCGCACAAAGACGAGAAATCAAAACAAACAGAGTCGTTCAGAGACGACGAAATCACAAAAACAAACGAAAGAAAACATAAAATATGTGAAATCACTTATTTAATTAGGATAGAAGGAAAAACAACTCGGATGGATGATTTTTGGGTCAAAATTGATCATAAACCACCCTTCTACAAGAAGAAAAAGAGGTGACGGCTGAGGTTTGAGATGGAGAGAAGAGAGAGGGAGAAGAGCTAATTGTTTTTATTAGGTATGGAACTTATAAAAAAGTAGGTATAGAGATTAATACATTCAAATGTTATAGTCGATGTTTTAAAACTAGTATGATAATAACGAACAAACGAACACCATAGCTTACACAATTTACTCTTTTTTTTGTTATATAAAAGGAAAAAGAAAAATGAAACAAAAAGGAAAAAAATCAACTCCTTAAAAAGGACATGTCTAAAATATCGTCTAATAAAGTAGATCATAAACATGATATAGATTTACTAAATGTAATAAATTGGCTGGAAATATTAGCTTTTAATTTAGCAAGAACTTTTGTACAAGAATTTCTTTTCTGAAGAATAATGAATACAAATAGTTCAACAGTGTTGGATGGGCAACAAATCCTTAACAAGATAGAACCTCAAAATGTCTTTCATCACCAACTGTACTCCATGAAAAAAGTTATATGATTTACTTAATATGTAATTGTGAAATTGTGATGAAACGATATGGTGAACACATAACTTATTATTATTATTATTATTAGTTAAATCGTGAAGAGACCTCCAACTGACTTGGGATCTTGGACATCAAATGTCTATTATTATATAATCTGATTTCAAGCGGTTTTGAATTTGATTGCTGATAATCATCAGAATGAATTTCATCTTCATAGGACTATTCTTTCACTCATTAAAAAGCTCTCATCTTTTCTTTGGGTGGTTTTCTTTTCCCACACATTAAAGGAAGACAATGAATATGCCAATTAGCTGGCTAAATACGAGGTTGACAACATTGACGCTTTGAAGATATGGGCTTCTTGCCCTTTGCAACTAGATGTTATCTTGTTACCGACTCCTATGGAGTTTTTAGACACCGAGTTGCTTAGTCTTCTATTTATTTATTTTTATTTTTTGCATTTTCCTTGTGCTAACAAAATTATGACGAGAAATAGAGGTGTTTGTGGTGCAGTTTGGTTTGGTTTTGAGGTGAAGAGTTATCCGAACCGTAAGATAAAAAAAACATGTGTTTTTGTTTGGTTCGATTGACTTTTAAAATAAAATCCGAACCAAACCAAATCAATGCGGTTTGGGTTGGATTGGTTGTGTAGTTTTTTCTTCCGAGACAATACAATTTTTTGTTTCCAACTTTAAAATAATCAAGTTAAAAAGTTAAAACACAACATATTTTCAACAATGTTTTTGACAATGTTTTTTAATTTCATCCAACATTACAATTTTATTTTCACCAAAAAACATATACCAAATTAAAAACAAAAAGTATTTCTATTAGGTAAGAAATGCAAAAGGCTAAGATTTTATCATTCTCTAAAATTAATAAGAGAAAAGTATGTCATTGTATAACAGTTACTATTATGTTTCAATGAATATTGGTTTAGGTGACATAGATTTAATTAATGTTTTTCTTATGTTGCAGTTTGATTTGGTTTGATTCGGTTGGTAAAATAAAAACCGCAAACTGGACCAAACAATGTGGTTGAGTAAAAAAATGATCCAAATACATCCAAACCAAACGATTTTTTACGGTTTCGGTTTAGAGTTTTTCTATTGAATTGATTCGGTTTTGAACACACCTATGAATTTTATTCTAAAAACAAAAGAACAACTTTTTGTTAAAAAAAAATACCAACTTTTATTTATTTTTTACTTATTCCCATATGATTTTCAAAATTCTTGACCAGAATACTCACCACCTCAAATCAATAATCCCTCCGTCTCAAAATAATAGTCGTTTAAGATTTATGTACGATTATTAAGGAAATGATTAATTGTGTTGATTTTGATGGTAAAGTTAATATCATTTACTAAAACACCCTTATTAATTGTAGTTTAGTAGAGTAGTTAAATTGGATGAAATTTAATAAATAAGAGTATAATAATGGAAATAAATAAATAAATGCTGCATTGCTATTCTAAAGTGACAATTATTTTGAGAAAAAGAAAAATAGGTAAAGAGACCATTATTGTGAGACAGGGGGAGTAACATATTTAAAGATTACTTGGATATTAAATTGCATATGCAAAATTCATTGACCAAACACAAGACCACGTATATACTTAAGAATCGAACTGCTTACCACTCAAACGTTTGATATCTTTGAAGATTATTACTACCAAACAAAACATCCATATTTTTGTAATGATCTAAGAATTCAATAATATTTTTGTAATGATCTAAGAATTCAATAATATTTTTGTAATGATCTAAGAATTCAAAAAACTAGTTTTGCTGACATCAACTTAACAATTATATGAAACTTTATATATATGCAATATGCCAATAATATTCCTCCAAAAGCATTGAATATAACCTTAATGTGGATAAAGTCGACCTATCTAATGTTATTCAAAAAAGAAAAAAAAATAGAAAAAAGGAAAAAGTCATTTAAAAGATATGTGAGGGAGTTCTAGTCACTGATTGGAGCATGGCATGAGCTTAATTTGTAACGCATATTCTAAGGTAACATAAAAAAGTCTTTCTATTAACCAATCAAATCCATGCAACACTACACAAACGACAAAAAACCTCAAAGATAAAAGGGGCATCAATCTCTTTGCAAACATTTCAAACTCCTTGATTTCTCTTGAACCCTCCTTTACAATATCAATTTCCTAGTAACATATTTCTCCAAAAGAAAATAGCCAAGAAAATTATTAGTCTATAGTTTCTTATTTTTTTTTCAATATTTTTCTCAATGGAAAGTAGAACATGCTCTGAACTCCCACCTGGTTTTAGGTTTCATCCAACCGATGAGGAGCTAATTGTGTATTACCTTTGTAATCAAGCAACATCACAACCATGTCCTGCATCGATCATTCCAGAAGTTGATATCTATAAATTTGATCCATGGGAATTACCAGGTACATATGTTATCGCCTTATTGAATTTAATTGATATGCATCTGACGGTGTAAATTTTTTTTACGCATGCATCCGATCGTTTTTCATCAAGATATATCTATAATTTTTTATGTGGTCAGTTGTGATTGGACGTATGTGTAAAACTTTTTTATACGAATAGTGCATACCAATTAGTATCAATTTATTTCGTAGAGGTTTGGTTGTATTTTTTCAATATTAACTTGTCATAGTGAAATGCAGATAAATCAGACTTTGGAGAAAATGAATGGTATTTTTTTACTCCAAGAGAAAGAAAGTATCCAAATGGGGTGAGACCAAATAGAGCAACTGTTTCTGGTTATTGGAAAGCCACTGGAACAGACAAATCAATCTTTAGTGGGTCTAAGCATATTGGAGTTAAGAAAGCTTTGGTATTTTACAAGGGTAGACCACCAAAGGGAATCAAGACAGATTGGATTATGCATGAATATAGATTAATTGGATCAAGAAGACAAGCTAATAGACAAATTGGGTCCATGAGGGTAAGCCTTTTAACCCTATATAGCTTTTAGAATTTCAATATTTGTCGCATAAATTATCAGTTTAGTCTTGAAATTGTAGGCGTCCAGTAGTTTGATTTTGAAATTAAAGAAATTTTAAATTGATTTATAAAATTAAAATATTTGATCAAATAACATTTTTTGATCGGCCAATTTAGTATCTAAAATTGTCTTGTAAACCTTATCAAATCGAAAATTTGAATTTTAAGAAATCATTTTAGAATTTTGTTAATTTAAAGAGTCAAATTGTCTAACGTCTTTAATTGAGATTCCTCTCTGATTCGCTAGATGAACTAACCTTGCCCTTGTGTTCATGTGTCATCAGCTAGATGATTGGGTCTTATGTAGGATCTATAAGAAGAAGAACATCACAAAATCATTGGAGACAAATGAAGACTACCCAACAAACCAAATCAATATGACACAAACAAATGATCTTAATGAACAAGAATTGGTGAAATTTCCAAGGACATGTTCTCTTACTAATCTTTTGGATATGGATTATATGGGACCAATATCACAAATATTATCAGATGGATCATATAATTCAACCTTTGAATTTCAAATTAATACTGCACATGGTGGAACAATAGACCCCACTTATGCAGCTGGTTTAGAGAAGTACAATGTGAAACAAAATAGCAGCTTTGGGAACCAAGTATTTGATCAAAGGGAATAATAACCAAAAAAGAATAGAAAATGACATTAATGGATTATTTGGGTATGACGATAAGCATTACCAATATAATAATCTTGAAGATTCTTTGTAGAAATATATATTATTACATCAACCAATGAATGAATTTTCAGTTATATTCAAACTGGTAGGTCCCTCAGAATATTAGTGATACATTTTTTTTTTTATTGGCTGAAATTTTTATAAAGACTTGGACATAAAAAAATCATTCAAAAAATAACAATAAAAATAATGAAAAGATAATGTTAAACAATTGATTGCTGGCATTAATATTTCATCGATTCGAGTGAATAAGACTCATATTTGTTAAACAAAATATCATATTCAAGTTTGTAAATAAAAAGAAATGAGATCAAGAGGATAGACCCCATTAAAAGTCGGTCAAGTTTTCTTTGCTTAAAAAAATAACATTTTCATTATATAAAACGACAAGTTAAATAGTTATTATTTGATTTAAGTTCCAAATGTGGAATGGCATTCCTATTGTGATCCAGTTCAAACTGAATTCATATGTCATGCTTACGAATCATTTAACGGTTAAGCACACATTTTCTTATTAGAAATGATAATTTAATGTGACGTACGAAACAATTGACCAAAAAGAAAGGAAACAATTGCAAGTATTGTTAGTCAATAATTGAAGCTAAGAATGAGTTATATCAAAATAGTAGTTAATTTAATGTTGGTACGTTCGTGTTGCTTATCCAAAATGATGACGTCAGCGTGTATTGGTTACAAAATAAAATATCATCAAATAACTCGATTATTGAACTTAAATGGTAAACGAGCTTAATCAAATGATAAAGTGTTCGAGAAAATCTAAGTTTGATGCTTGAATAGAATAATTGTTGGCCAAGACTTAACATACCTCATGTCAGACTCCAGATTATTACGACATCTATTCTTTAAAAATCGGAAATTAAACATCAAAATTGAATTGCTTAGAAAAATCTAAGTTTGATGTTTGAATAGAACAATTGTTGGTCCGAGCTTAACTTACCTCTTGTCAGACTCCAGATTACTACGACGTCTATTCTCTGAAAATCGGAGAGTTAACATCAAAAATTAAAATAAAATATCAAATGGTGACCATAAGGGAATGACGTGTTAGAGAGGTCGGTATTATGCGCATGCGTTGTTTGGTAGTTGTATTGCGGCTGCTGAGGCATGCACATCTGAGTTGTGACTTATAATAATACAACTCCTTGTACCAAAAAAATAATACTAGTTCTTGTATTTTCTTAGTCAGCAAGCAAGGTGTTGGATAATTTATAAATTAAATTTATTGAAGTAGAAAAGTTACGCAAATCAATCATTTGAATAAGTCGTAATGTAATTCTAGGGATGTTTGGTC
>Ga0228710_1011939_pt1 | contig 10984 bp, 4 predicted proteins | sample MedpolnodulmetaG_FD_177995 | JGI IMG/M metagenome (GOLD analysis project Ga0228710, IMG submission 177995) | Root nodule microbial communities from Medicago polymorpha collected in Santa Monica, California, United States - pink nodules | ecosystem: Host-associated > Plants > Roots > Nodule... | reverse complement strand
ACATAAACGCCGCACAAAGAATAACATAACATACTTTTATATAAAAATTTACAGAACATACAAAATTAATTTAGTTTGGCATTTCATGGATATATGTAAGAAAAATTATATTTGTACAACTATTTTTTAATAATTTTTTAGATAACTCTATCTCATATTCTTATCGTGTTTCTATATTTATCTCTTTTTTTCTCTTTATTATTTATGTCCAATTAAAAGAGAAAAAAATGTAGCAAAAATTGTCTAAAATTGATTGCATAGATATCATTGCTATATATGTAAACATCCTCACAAACATACCCCACTCAAGAGTTATAAGAACGAACATTTTTAATATACAAGTGACCATCCACTCAACTAGAGATACATCAACTCTCTACACGACCACCTAAGGTTTAAAACTAAGTAAAATATTATAATAAAACAAAGGACCCATATCTTTATCAAACCATGAAAATCGATATTCGACATCCATTAACAAAAGAGACATAGTGCATGCATATTTCATGAATAATAGTAGTAATTTGGCATAATCCTGACGAAAAAACACTGGTGATTAGTCAAAGAACCCTAATCTTTATCAATGGAAACAAACATAAATTTTATTTGAAGTTTGAACAACAAAAAAAGATGTCAAGTATCACATATATATGGTCAATAAGATGAAATATTAAAAAAATATATATAAGACGAAAAAAAAAATGATAATATCATCATATAGAATATCACTTTTACAAAACCTAAATAGTTAAAATAGATTTACAAGTTAAATAAAACCTCTGTACAACTATAAATAATATAATTTATAAGAAAAGGAAATAGAAAAAGAAATTTTAAGTCCAAATTAGGAACTCAAAGTTACATGTTGCTAGCTAACTCTCTCGTCGTTTATCTCCAATATATCTTCATCATCCAATATCACTTCAATATTCTTCTCAAAAATCTTGGAGGGTGGTGCTGCAAATCGAGCTGAGAATGACCTTGAAAAATTATCAGGATCAGTGGAATAACAACCATCGTCAAAATTTTGTAAATAAGAGCTAGGATCATATAGAAACACCGGCGAAGATCTTCTAAAAATTCTCCTCTTCTTTTCTTTCCTTATCTTCTTCCACAATTTTTTTAAGCTTGGTATCTTCATTCTAGCCATAAATTCATTGACACATACAATAGGGTCGTTGCCAATTCTCTCATAACTTGACCAAATGCAGTTGTTTCTTGAGCTTAGACAGTTGCAATTTTCAAGTTCCATGGTGTATAGAGTAGAGGACATATAGTAAGCACTATAAAATGGTTTAAGGAATTAAGGTGTTTGTAGAGCATGCTCTAAAACTAAGACTAAAGGCTATTTATATAGTGATGGCATGAACCCCTTTTCTTTCCCCTTTTTTCAATTTCCTCATCACCACCTCAGCAAAGCACATACTTTGAGCTAGATTGGACCAAGAAAAAGAAAAGGAACAAGATTGGATAATCCAGCAATATTAGAATTTCCTTTTTATGTCACGCAAGCCAGTCAAATTGGTACAACATGTTTTCAAAGGTAATATTAAACATTCCTTTTGATGTCAGCAATTCAAGTTACTTATTTTTTGTGACTGTAATACCACGTATTCACATGGGTTCTTAACTTACTTGTCAAGTTACTTTGGATAAAGATAAAAAAAATGAATGTTTCGAAAACCTAAGACCTGCTTGTGACAGTAATACCACGTAGACATGCTTGTGAAGTCACTTCCTCATACAAAAGAAGAAAAAGCAAGCTTATGAAGTCATGCATTAAAGTAACTTGAATTTGTGTTACCCAACACTATTTCCCCTAATCAATATCCTTTGTTTCCCCAAGTTTCTAGTTTTGTTTGGAACTATGTGGAAAATAAGAATGAAAATTATAGTAAAAAAGAAATGATCCTTTCAGATAAAAAAAGAAGTTGTCTCCTAAGCCTAAGCCCTTAAAGATTTGAAGGGGCATTAAATTGAGTCGACGATCAAAGGAAACAAATAGGGGGAAAATATGGTGACGATAATTTTGTCACCTTTTATGAGAAATGTTGTGTAAAGTAACAAAGCTAAATTAAAAGTCACTACCAAAAAAAAAAGCTAAATTAAAAGTAACAAGTGTTTTTTGGTTGTCTTTTTTGAAATAATAAATGGAGGTCATTTTAAAAGATTAAAGATAACATTTTGCTTTATATATTTTTTTCCCGTATAAATTTTTCTTTTTGAAAAATTCAACCATCCAAATAATTAAGATAAAGAGCAATCAAGTGATGGTGGCACCTCCAGAATCGACCATCGATTTTGGCACCTTCAGAATTCCAATTTTTGAGTTATACTACACCAGTTCCTGTTTTAAAGTAAGGAATCCATGTTATTTAAATGGTCGGAGCTCTGCCGCCGACCACCATGAGCCTCATTGGACCGCTGTCGATTGCCGGGTTTTTGGCCGAACCACCACTATTCACCACCGCGGGTCGCTGGAGAACCACCGTGGTCAACGCCGGCATTGGTTAGTTTACCACCGATTCCCGCCACATTATTTTAAATTATTTTATTAATAATAAAATTTAATATTTCTGAATTATTAAATTCGTTGGGCTTAGGTCAAAAATATATTTGGGCTTAAAAAAAACATTATTGAGCCTTGTTACATAAAATTGATTTAGATTGAATTCACTAATAAAACTCTTCAATAAATAATACACCTCTCCAAAAAAAATAATACACTTTTAAAAATAATAAACTTTCAAAAAAAAATAATACACTTTGATTTATGGATCGGATCGATTATCCATCCATTAAAATCTAATAATAGATGGATTGGATGAACTTTATTCTTAATGGATGGACTGGATGATTTTTTTTTAAGAAAATAAATTGTAATGGATTAATGGATATTTTTTTATCCATCCATTAAGATCTAAATCCATATCCATTTAATCCATCCATTTTGCCACCACTACCAAGGATATTAGGTATAACATACACAAATACGTTGCTCATGTAATTTGGCATTTCTTGCATGTCCATGGACATCCTAACAAAGCTACACCATTTAAGAGCTATAGGGTGATAAACTCGTTCATCATATACAACCAGTGAGGAATTTTTATTTGTTTGTAGGTGCACAGTTATTTTGGTTCATTGTAAGGTCACCATGCATGCATGCATAAACAAACATTGGTTGGTGCTTAATCATTTGCCTCTTCTAGGCATGCTTGTGAACTCATGCATTAAAGTAATTGCTTTGTGTCACCCAACATTCTTTTCCATCATCATCCATTTTTCTCGCCAAGTTTCTAGTTTTGTTTGGAACTATGCTCTATGGTAAAATATAAATGAAGATTATTGTAAAATTGAAATGATTCTTTCATATAAAAAAAAAGTTGTCTGCTAAGCCCTCAAGGGTTTGGTGGGCCATTTAATTGAGTCGACGATAAAGGAAATAAAAAGCAAAAAGAAAAAAAGAATGTGGTGACTGTAATCTTGTTACCTTTGATGAGAAATGTTGAATAAGTAAACAAAGCTAAAAGAATAAGTGTAGGGATGGCAATGAGTATCTATTGGGCAGGGTATTATAGTGTTCATCTCCATATCCGCGTTTTAAGAAAATTCCTATACCCGAGCCCATACCCTTGTGGGCAATAAGTTTGGTGTCTGTCTCCATACCTTATGAGGTATCTAAGTGCTCGTACCCGCAACCATTACCCACACTTTCACAACAAAAAGATAATTAATAACAAAAAATATCACAACATAATTAAAATATGATATGAAATCTGCTAAATCAACATATAAAATATTACGCATCATATCATTTAGCCAAATAAAAAACATCTAAAATATAAAAAAAAAACAAAAAACAAGTGCATATTACAATAAATATCAAAGACTTAGGATTAATTAACTAAATTTAATATAAAAAAATTACTGATATAGTCTATATAATGTGCGGGCATGTCGCGGGGTGGGCACTATAGTCCCTGTACCCATACCCACATCCGTCCAAATTTGTGGGCAATTACCCGTGTCCAGACCCATATCCAACAACGTGGGTATTTACCTGCCCATCGTGGATATTTTTTGTGGGTGCCTATTGGGCTTGAGTCTAATTGCCACCCTAAATAAATGGCTGAGTAAAAAAAAAAATGCTCCTTACCATGTCCATGTTTCCCGTCCTAGGGAGTTTTTCATTCTTTTCACCATCTCCACAAACTCCACAGTCACTGCGGGGACCTTATAAGCATAAAATAACGAACCAAATTTCAATCATTTTTAATCAAATATGGAGTAAAGAAGATTAAAATTTAACCCCAAAAAATAAATATCTGGACATTATTGTGACACATAAAAGAAATTTATAAACATATTTTACAAAAAGACAAATAAATATAACATCTAAAATATTTGTGTATACACATATATAGTGTATTTTAGTAAATTGCTCGGGGACAGAGTTTTCGTGGGAAGGGGAGTATGAACCCCATCCATAAGATCCCCTAAGATCCCCTAGGGAGACTTTTTCCTCGCCCGAGTAGAAAACATCACCTCATGCGAATCTCCAAATACAAAATCGTCGCTGTAAGGATCCCTTGACTCAGATGCAAGTTTAAGTTAGTGTAAATGAGTAAGGGTCAAGTTCATTCATTTTTGCATACACGTCGGTGTGAATGAGCAAGTGTTTTATTCATTTTTGTTGTGTACAATAGAGGCAGTGAGAAAAGTACTCCCTACACTCCAAAATAACTTACTTTTTTATACGAGAAATGATATTTATACAACCATTTTGTGACAACTTTTGGACAACTTTATCTCTCATACTCACATGACATTTTTATCTTCTCTCTTCCTTTTTCTCTCTCCATTGTTTTTGACCAATAAGAAGAGAGAAAATCAAGATTGTCACCAAAGTTGTCATCAATTAAATGTACAAATATCACTACTCTTTTTATACAGTATTACAATATAATGTTAGATTTTTTTATGTCATTATAAAAGATATTTGATCGTGAAAACATCTATGTCAAAAAATAAGAAAAATTATATATGACAACAAAAGTTAGAAATGAAATCATCATATAGAATATCATTTACAAAATCTAATAGTTGAAATAGATTTACAAGCTAATTATACTAAATCTTTGAACAACTATATATCATAACTCACGAAGAAAAAAAAATAGGAGACCAATTTAAGTAACTCAATTAATTACATACGTTTTAGCTAGCTCTCTCATTGTTTAGCCCAATATTTCTTCACCATTTATGACTTCAAAATTCTTCTGCAAAGTCTTGGAGGGTGGTGCTGCAAATCGGGCTGTGAATGACCTAGAAAAATCATCAGGATCAGTGAAATAACAACCATCATCAAAGTTTTGTAAGTATGAGCTAGAATCATATCGAAACACGGGTGAAGATGATGTAAATATTCTCCTTTTCTTTTCTTTCTTGATCTTCTTCCACAAATTTTTTAAGCTTGATATCTTCATTTTAGCCATAAATTCATTGACACATACAATAGGATCATTGCCAATTCTCTCATAACTTGACCAAATGCAGTTGTTTCTTGAGCTTAGACAGTTGCAATTTTCAAGGTCCATGGTGTATGAAGTAGAGGACATAGGAGGAATAAAATAGTGTTAGGATTATATTTAAGGTGTTCGGAGTGCATGCACTAAAACTAAGACCAAAGGCTATTTATATAGTTATGGCTTGAACCACTTGCCTTTCCCTTTTTTTTAATTTTCCTCATCACCACCTCAGCAAAGCACATACTTTGAGCTAGATATGACCAGAAAACGACAAGGAAAAAAGATTGGATAATGTAGAAATATTTAAAATTCCTTTTGAGGTCAGTAATTTAAATTGGTATTACATGTTTTTTAAAGCAAAACTAAAAATCCCTTTTGAAGTCAGCAATTCAAATTTGTATTATATGTTTTTTACTAAAGATTCTTAGTGACTGTAATACCACTTAGTCATGGGTCATGGCTTAGTTGTCAAGTTACTTTGGAGAAACACACACCGTGTCTAAACAGTGGCCACACTACTAGCATAAATTTTTTGAGACGGCCAAATATAAAAGAAAAAAATACGTTAATAAATTTCTTAGAATAATTTGTATTTATATAAAATATAAAGTAAAGTAAACACAAAGGAAATAAAATCTGACAATAATTTTTAGGAGAGTTGAGTTCAACGGATCCCTTGTGACTGGTTACCTTGTATACTGTTGACGTTTTTATTGACATACCTTACGCTGATAAGGAGTCTATTTTATTAATAATATATTCTATTTTGGCTTATTCAAAAAAAATTTTATCAATAGTTGACGTTGTACTAAATCTGTCAACAATATCATTTTCAAAATAAACTATTAAATCATCTCCATTTCATTTTTAAATCTCGGCTTGAAATTTTTTATTGTTGAAAAAACTTTCTATGAAATCATGATAAAGACTCTGGAAGTGTCAAAACATGAAGAATAAATTTACCAATCAAGTGATGCTTCTTTTTTTACTTTCCAATTCCTACTCATTTTATACAAAAGAAAATAATAGATTTATTTGAGTAGCTAATATACATTATAGTATCAGGGTCACAGTCAGGGGAGGTTCCAAGGTCCGGCGAGTCTGGGCAGTTGCTCGGGTTTCGGTTCAAATTTTTTGCAATTTCTTATGTAAATCTCTCTGAATTTCTTATATAAACCCCTATAAATTGGACAATTTCTTTAGATTTTTTTATTATTTCCTTGCAATTTCTTATGTAAACCTCTATAAATGTGTTGTAAATTTTTTTTGCCCAAACTTTATAATAATTCTGGCTCCGCCACTAGTCAAAATAACAAAAAAAATAAAATAGTATCAGGGTAACTAGGTATAAAAATATATGGAAAGAAAAGAATTAGGATAGCCAAGACTACCTCATATAACCCCTACCTCATATAAGGCTACGTACCTTGTGTCCAAGGATATTAGGTATAATATACACAAACAAGTTGCATAAAGAATCATAGAACATACGAAATTAATGTGATTTGGCATTTCTTGCATGTTCATCATATATATTCATATACAACAAGTGATCATCCACTCATTTAAGGATACATTAACCCTCTATGTGATCACCCAAAATTTATATGGTCTGCCGGTAATAGTTTTTCCGTTTTCGGGGCCCTTAGGACTTAAAAAAAAAGGGTTATAGGCCAAGAACTACGCAACAATTTGTGGATTTTTTATTTGTTTTTAGGTGCACAGTTATTTTGGTTCATTGTACGTAAGGTCACCATGCATGCATGCATAAACAAACATTGGTTGGTGCTTAAGCGTGCAATTTTATGACATAAGTTTAATTTTTCTTATCTTTTATAACCATTTTTCCCCCACGTTTCTAGTTTTGCTTGGAACTGTGGTAAAATAAAATGAAGATTATAGGAAAAGGGAAATGATCCTTTCATATATATATATTTTGTCTACTAAGCCCTCAAAGGTTTGGTGGGCCATTAGATTGTGTCGACGTTAAAGGAAATAAAAAGAAAAAGGAAAAAAAGGATTCAGTGACGATATAATCTTGTCACCTTTTATGTGAAATGTTGTGCAAGTAACACAGCTAAAAGTAACAAGTGGCTGAGTCAAAAATAATAAAAGTAACAAGTGGATGCCCTCTTTGAAATAATAAGTGAAAGTCATTTTAAGAGATTAAAGATGACATTTTTTAAAAAAATTATCTTTTTCTCCGTTTACATTTTTATTTTAAGAAAATTCATATATTCAAATAATCTATTCTCTATCTATCTATTATCTAATTATGAAACTTAATGTCTAAAAAAAATACAACCTTACCCCTTTTTAATATTTTGATATGTCATGAAAATTATATCCTTTTGTGTCATTCACTTCAACATCTCCCTATTTTTCTCTCTTACAAACAAATTAAAACAAACATGCTCGATAAAACACACTAACATAATCTTTTTACAAAAGAATAAACAAACTTAATCTTAATCTCAATCAGAACAAATTTTCCTATAATTCAACTTGTAATTATCTAAAGAGTTTAAATCAATATATTCTCTATAATAACTACGAAAGTTAATGACCAACAAAAATACAATTTTGCCCCATCTTAATCTTTTGATACCTTAGAATATATTTACCCTTTTGTATCTTTTGTAACAAAAATTCTATTTAGATGAGAGAGAGAAAAACAACTTTCAAAAAATTGATGTGATTTTGTTTCTTTTATATTGTTATATCTAAACAATTTAAATTATTTTTTATAAAAATTATTTTATTATAATAAACAAACACAAAAGATTTATTTTTAAAGAACAAAATAGATACTATTTTTTTTTATTAAATATTATGAATGTCAAAATTATTTTTATTTTAATCCATAACAAACGGGCCTACGAGGTTTGTAATAATTTTTAAAAAATCACTTTAAATATCATTATATTTGTTTGTTTGTATAATTTTCTTTTAAAAAAAAAACCAGGATGATCAACAATAAATCTAAAAACTACCTCAAATTATAAAATAACATAACATTGAGAAAATTACAAAATGTTTGCCAGTTATAGATTATACACGGGATTAATATTTATTACAACCATACAATTATTTTTTAGAAAATTTCACATTTTCAAGATTGACTCTTTTGTATAGATAATTTATCTTTGCTTTTTGTTTATCTTAATATCATGTTATAAAATAATATTTTTCACTGTACCAGAAAAAATCATTGTTTTAGGTTGTTAATTATTATAAACTTTAGAACTATAACTATTAAAAATAATATAGTTGTACAATTCATACACGGGACTCGTAACAAGATTTTTATCATCAACGAGGTCTTGATTATTTATAATATTTTTTCTACCACTTTATAATATTTAATAAAAACTATTTCAATGATTTTATCATGAGCAAATTAATCTTTCAAAAAAATAATCATTGAGAAATTACACTAACCTCCCTTAAGGTCTTCTTAAATAACACAAGCACCCCCTCTATTTTACTAACAAAACATTAATCTCCCTTATTTAGTTATCAAAATGGCAAGCTCTTTCATTATAATTTAACACGGTTTAAGATTTGTTAATTTCATTTTTTTTAGCAATTAACTTCTTTATACGAGTATGAACCCCCTTAATTTTCAACTATTTTTTATTCCCATTTTTTTCCCAAAAAGGAGGGGTAGCAAAGAGATACAACCTTAAAATGCAAAATAGATAAGAGAGAGAACAAAAAAATGGAGGGGGACTAAGCCAAAACCTCCTCAAACTAGACATAATCCGCAATTAAGCAATCCCATAAGATTCCTCACAAAAGGCTCTCTAAAAAAGGAGAGCAAATCTAACCAAACTATATAAGAGTTCAAAGAGAGCCATATATTAGCCATTTTGTCAGCATAATGGTTTCCTTTCTTATAGATATGAGTGATCATTATGTTCATTTGTCTAATCAAAATATTGTAATTATCCCGTCTATTCTTTAAGGAACATAACATCAAAGATTTCTTAAAAGTCTGAACAACTAGAGATGAGTTAGTCTCCAACCAAACTTAAGACTTTGGTGATTTTTCCAAACTGATCAAGAGATCACTCATTGTTCCTTTGTGAATGTGGTTTAATTTTTAAACTCTAATTTAATAAAACAGATATATCGAAGATTATTTCATTTTCATTAGTCAACTCATTGTTCCTTTGATTTTATTTGTTGGTAAAGTAAAAACAACTGTTATTGTTTCTCTCCATTGCGAAAAAACAACCTCATTCAAATTGTTGCCAAAAGAGAAAACAGAAACAAGATGTATTAAACCAATATGACTGAAATTAAATTGTGTATTTGGAAGATTATTGAAATGAAATTGAATAAAATTAGACAGTGTGCTTGTGTTGTTTAAGAAAATCTCAAAGAATGTCAATGTAATTTGCCCTTTTATCATTAACGACATCTTTATCATTAATCTTTTTTCTATTTTCTCGATGCATATAACATTTCAATTCACTTTGACATATGATCCCTACTTCGACGTCCAACCCGTGCTGAACACAGGCCCGTGCTTAACACGGGTTTTGTTGCTAGTTAAGATAGAAGAAAAAAAAAATCTTCATTCTCGAGTTCATTCATTTGTTTCAGGTTGTTTTTGTCCTTTTCTCAGCATTGTTAATGTAAACTTTGATGCATGGAAATTATGCATAATGAAATAAGTACAATATAGTTGGGACTACCATCTATTGTATAATTAAAAAATTAAGCACGGGCAATGTATAAAAATTAAACTCTTAATATATTTGTATGTATAGAGATGTATACATATTGATCGATGAGGACTACCATCTTTTGCGCTTCGCCCCATTGCAGAATCAGTCCTTCATTTTTATCATTGAAAGCATAAACAGCTTAGTACAAGATAAGCAGATTAAATGATTAATTGACGAATAGTGCAATATCAAGTTATCCAAAGAGATTGTTATACGACCTCAACAAGGCCAGGTCTATAACGGTTTCTTAAGCTTTACCTTTTCAACACAATGTTGATGTACAATGGTATGGTTCTTTGTATTCACCAAAACCTCACATGATAGTTTTACCTATTATAACATGCCAAACAAAATTCAAGTTATTTGGAAAGTAATAAAGGAAAAAAATGGAGGAGTTGAAATTTTTCCATGTTACTAATAAAAGAATGAAATTCGTCTATAAAGGACACATATCACTACGATCGTTGCACAATGTAGCGACTATAAAGGATCATCAACGATAACGATAGAAGTTGTGAGCTTGTGATTTTTTTTTGGGTTAATAGGTCTTTACCCCCTATAATATAGGTCATTTCTGGTTTTCCTCCTGTAAAATATATTTTTTGATTTACCCCCTGTAAAATATTTTTGTTTTGATTTACCCCCTTAATAGGCCAAACAAAAACGAAAATTTCTTGAAAAAAAAATAAAATTGGTTTTTGTTTGGCCTATTAGGGA
>Ga0228710_1011938_pt1 | contig 10985 bp, 4 predicted proteins | sample MedpolnodulmetaG_FD_177995 | JGI IMG/M metagenome (GOLD analysis project Ga0228710, IMG submission 177995) | Root nodule microbial communities from Medicago polymorpha collected in Santa Monica, California, United States - pink nodules | ecosystem: Host-associated > Plants > Roots > Nodule... | reverse complement strand
ACTCTTTGTATCCGATCTTAATGCTTTTCTATCATTCAAGAGATTGAGAAATCATCGATTGAATGATAGGAACGACTCTTGGATCGTTTAATGGTGCGAGACATCGACGATTAAACGATACAATTGAGGTCACCATATTATTTGGACACGAATGATATTGACAAGGGATACGTGGTAATATCGAATGAAAGCTAGAATCCATGCATGATTATTAGGTTACGTGTGACTCTTGATTAAGGAACCCTAATCCTAACAAGTTTTACGCCCTATCAATCTCAAGTCTCAATTTTATAACGTAGATATTTTGGTTATAAACAAACAAACAAATTATCTATCAAACTTAAAATGGTAATTGATGTCGAACAATCTAGGATATCGCACTAGTCCCTGAGGAGACGATACATAAATACTTACTTTTGATATACGTAAATATGCTACATCAACGATTACTTGTTGGCATTTGTGGACATGGAGAAACAAAGCTATTTTTGAAGAAGGATTCCAAAGACCTTATAATCCAACTTATGTAATCAAAAAGTTCATCATCAAAGGGAAACTGTGTATATTGGATGGAAGAGACCTTCAAATGGTTGGGTGAAAGTCAATTGTGATGGAGCGTGCAAAGGTAAAGGGGAGCTTGCTGGGTGTGGCGGAATTTTATGTAAATATGATGGAGGATGGATCAAGGGTTAGTCGCAAAATTGGAGTTTATAATGCTCTGCATGCTGAGATGTAGGGTCTTTATTTAGGACTTGATATGGCTTGGAGTGAGGGTTTATCTCACGTGATTGTTAAGAGTGACTCAAAAGTGCTTATTGATATGGTTAATAACAATTGCAAGATCAATGGAACCATCCCTTCTCAGGTTCGACGTATTCAGGAGATCCTTCAGCGAGATTGGCATACTCAAGTTATTCACACTTGGCAGGAAGGCAACATATGTGCTGACTGCTTGTCAAATTTTAGCCTATCCTTAAATTCTTAGAATTTGGTTGTTTTGGAGTCTCCACCTAGTGAACTTCAAAAACTCATTTGTGATGATATTTAGGAGGCTTGCATGCCTAGGAATCGATGTGTAACTTAGTTTTTGTTTCTCTTTCCTTTGGGCCTCAATCCCTCTTTTATACAAAAAAAAAAATAATAATTAAATTCCCCCACCCCCTAACTCAGGGTCCTAGAATACCATTGCCTCCCCAAAAAATTTCTCCATCGACAAATAAAAATTTCAAACGTAATTAAAATTTTAAATTTATTAAAAAATAGATGTTAAATTTAAATTTATCATTAATTGGTTATACAAAAAAAAATTAGAACTTGATTAAAAAATGAAATAAATATTTTGTGGATAGGATCACAAAATAGGATCAAAGTAAATATAAGTGTTCTCGTGAGCTTAGCTCAGTTGGTATGGACAATGTATAATATATGCAAGGTTCGGGGTTCGAACCCCGGCTACCACAATAAAAAAAATTAAATATAAGTAGTTTTTTGAGATATTAATATTAAATAAAAAAATAAATCTTAAAAAAATGGTATAAAAAAATGAGAATTTTGGGAAAAATTTATTGAAAAAATATGATTAATTTGAATTAGAAATTAAAAAAAGAAATCGATGTAATGAAAAATTATATTTTTAGTTTGTTGAGATAAATATGCTACATAAAAAATGAGTAAATTACATTCTTCTTTCCTAAAAGAAGCTAAACTTACACCCTCGCGTAATAGATGTTTGGATTACAATCTCCTCCCTTAAGAATTATTTATTTACTACACTTTAATCCATTGAAAATAAATAAATATTTTTATGATATCTACAAATTTTTATTCCCCATTCAAGAAAAACATTTGTTTTTAATTTCAAGAATAACGATATTAAATTTTATAATTTTTCTTATAAACATAATGTTTTTGAATAAAAAATACATACCTAAATATCCATATTTTATGTGTTTTAGTAAATTTTAAAAATTAATTTTATTTTGTTTAATATTTTATAATAATAACATAATTAGGAATTGATTGACTCTTTTTTTTGCTTCTTCTCCATCTACAAATTTTGCTCCCGCCTATCTCTTCAAACCTAACCCTAGTTGTTAAACCAAAATGGGTTTTATACAATGCATCTGAAGTTTTGATGATAACAAGAATCTAAAAGAAGAATTGGATATGTTAATATGTGTTCATGTGTCTAAGACCTTAGAATTAAACTCAAATTATTGAATCTAGTTTTGGTTTTGAAAGAACAAGATTCTGAGCACATACAAGAGCATCTGAAGGTAGTGAGGAGCTGAAGACTTGGAACAAGTTCTGAAGAAAAGTCACCAGAAGTCAACATTTGGATCAGAAGAGAAATCTTGTTCAGAAGCATCTGAGGGTCTGAAAGATTGAAGACTCTGAAGGACACATCAGCATCAGAACACTATGACTGAGTTTGTCGTCTTTTGAAGGAATGTCACTCTTACACTCTGAATAGTACAGTTTGTCACCTTCTAACGACATGCAGAAACAAATAAAGAAATTCAATGACAAAGGGAATGAAACATGTCATTCTTAAAGAAGCAAAAGAATTTTGAATGGTTATTCAACAACATTTACCTAATCAAACAATATTTAAACGTCTTTGATTAAGCTTCTCAAGGACTCAAATTTATGCGCTAACACTCTCCAACGTCTATTAGAATTTCCCCTGTATAAGATGCTGAAAACTTGAAGAAAAAATAATAATAAGACTCTGAATTTTACAAGCGTCCTTACTCCGTCCAAATCAATAGCACACAATCACTTAGAGGCTTTCTTATAAACTTTTATATCTGAAATTTTTAAGTCTCAAAGTTCATCTGAATTTCATTGTATTATATCTCTAATTGCATATCTCTAAGTTCATCTGAAGTTCATCTAGAATAGTTTTGAAAAGATCAACCCCTTTCTTGTATTTTTCCAAAATTCACTAGTTTCTGCTCTCCCCCACCCACATAATCCAAATGGTTTTGATGAAGAACTATGCATGATTTTGGTGGTACGTTCGTCGTTTTAATGGTTACATCACCCACTCAACCCAACAGGTTTGTGCAAGTAGATTTTGTTGACCCTGTCCATGTGATCTACTATGTTATGGTATGGTTAAACCTCTTGCTGCCATGGTCTTTGGTTGTTCTAAATCGTTGTTTCTTGCCTTTGTTACACTAGGTTGGTCTTTAATCAAGTTATGGGCTAGCCGTTATGGTTTTCCGTCGCACTATAATGGATCTAGTTTGACCTTGAAGTTGTCTCTAATATATCGGTTGTCGTCATTTTTCTAGGTTGTTCATTTTATAAGATTCGTAAGATGAAGATTATGCTTCTTGTTGTGTGGTTCCAACTTAGATCGGTTCAATATGGGTTTAAGGTCTTTAATATGCAATTTTCGTGGATATGGGTTTAGATTTGGGTGTTAGTTCATTTGAAATGGTGGTGGATGGGGTGGTAGCCATGCCATCACCATCATTGTGATATTCATAGAGGACTAAATCTATTGATTTGATTCTGGTTTTGAGTTTTATCAAGTTCGACGTTGTTAGGATGTAAATCCTTCAACTTGGAGAGGGGCTTCATGTTGCATTTCTCGACAGGGATATGAGCTTTGTGATTAGGGTAATTCAGGTTGATTCTTTGTCGTGAACTTTTTGTGGTCATGTTTCATCTCGGTAAGTGGTGGGCTTGTGGATTTGTTTCCGTGTTAGTGGGCATTTCATGTACGAAGGAACGACCATTCCACTAATATCGAGAGGAATGCTCATACACTATTTTCTTTTGTAACTTGGATCCGCGCCCCGCATTTGGTTTGTTGGGTTATATATGTAGTGGTTGAGTTTGTTCGCTTAACTTTTCATTTCTTGGCTTAGTTTATTTTGTTATTTACTCTTTATAAGGTTAGTCCTAAAATATGTAGCTTTACAATTTTGTTTGATTTCACTAGGTCAAGTATACGTCCCCCCACTCTTTTCTCCTTTTTTTTGGAGAGATTCTTAAAATATTCTAAGCACGACTACATAAAGAAAAATCAAAATTTTGAATAATAATCACTTAAGGAGGAACAAAAAGTGTGGTCAAAAAAAATTTAGAGGACTAAAAAACGGAAAAAAAATTAGAGGGACTAAAATGAAGAAAAAAATGGAATATTCATAGGGAAAAAAACATATATAACCCTTATACTACATAACAAATTGAGTTACTCACCCAAGCAACCATCAAATCCTAACTTTTAGCCATAAAAAATAGTTGAACTATTCAATTGTCAAGTCTATGTGAATAAAAAATTATAAATATTTTCATAATGTTAAAGTCATTCATCAGTTTTGCGAGCAATAAATTGAATAATGTTCTGTTGACATTGAAAATTTTGACGTTTTCTCATGCGCTCGTGAAGCTAATAGCTTGGCAGATTCACTGGCAAAAAGTGGATCGAGAGCAACTTGAAGTTGGATTAATTAAGTGGTACTATACCACATAATTTAGTATCAAATTCAGTGTATATATTGACTGGTACATATGGGTATCTGGTGAAATTCTGATTAGTGGTACTTAATTCACCTCCAATCTTTGCAATCCTTCATAGAAATTTGATAGAGTTTTCTCACTTTGATATTTGAGTGGACTTAATTCATAAAATCTCTTTTTACCCCAAAAAAAAATTGATCCTTGTTGCCCACTTGCACTTAGGTTTTTCCTTTTGGCACCTTCTTTCTAATTTCTATTATGTTTGATTGTTCCACCATTATTGAGGGTTAGGGATGGGTGTTTCTTTTTTTTTCGCTTTGGTCTAATAATGTAAATGTGGAGAGCTAGGGTATTATGGTTCCTCAGATCAAAATATAATTTAACTTGTGATTTAATTAACCAACTTAATATTTGGATAATAATGTTCAATTTTTTTGGATAATAATGACAATGAGTTGGTTTTTAGTGACTTTGGTATAGTTTTTACCCAAAACAAAAAATGTGGGGGTAATTGATAGCGGTATTATCATGTGACTTTTGATCAATTGTTAGGTAAAGTCTATGTTACTAAAGAGTTTCAGTAACATTATTTTAGTATTATTAGTAACATTGAAAATTGTTACTTGTTTGCATTTTTTGTAACATTTTTCTATCATCATTGGTAACAATAAAAAATGTCTCCAAGTTCCTCTAAACAAATGTCACCTACTTATAATTCTCGAGACATGCCACATATTTATATTTTTTGCTTAGACTTCATTCAAATTTTTGAATTTTTTGAAGGATTCATTCAAGTTTGTTGTAAACTCTATTTTTAACTAAAAAAAATTGAAAATTAAATTTTATTTACATTCAAGACTCCAAATATGTTCTCATACAAACATTTGAAAATAGATTTCATAATAAAAATATAAACTATGCAACACAATTTCAATTACATACTAAAACTATTACAAATTTTCATCCCATTAAGCATGTACTCTGTATAAAAATCTTTTATGCATTATTCTTAATCTTGCATCCGAACTATGAGTGCATCGAACTCCATATATGAATCCATTCAAGAAAAAGGAGAATCCACATTCATCTCACATTTTTTTTCCATAGTTGTCAATATTTTTTACCTTGACACCACCTCACAATGCAAGAAAAGATGAGTTGATGTTTCCTCACCCTCCCCACACATAACACACAATTTGTCATCATCCGAGTCCAACACATTAGGCATAGCGAGGTTGGCACAAGTAGGAAATTTATCAAGAAGAATGGTCCAAGAGAAAGACACCATTTTAGATTGAGCGAGACTCTTTCAAAGATACCGAAACATCATCGTAACAAACTTAACTCTTCGTCTAGAAGCAAGGTTCCCTCAACCAACTTATATGTGGACCGAACCGAGAGGGTTCCAATATCCTCGTTCCCCCCACCACCACACATCCTCATCTTCCAAACCTCTAAACCCTCCTAATACATCCAACAAGTTATTAATTAAATCCATCTCTCAATTAAAAGGATCTCTACGCCAAAGGAGCCTCCAAATCACCCAATCATCACGCCTTTCCCATTTATCTTCCACCATTGCTTCCTTTTGGGTTGAAAGGGAGTAAAGTCTAGGAAAAGACACTCGGAGAGTATAATTTCCCACCCACATATCCGTCCAAAAACTCATGTTTTCTTCCATTTGATTGACTCGGTGTCATGGCCCATGTGGTTTATTTTATTAAGTAATTGATGATGAGATGCCATGTGTATTTGTCATATGATTGATCTTGTAATGTATGTATATGAGATATGAGATAGGAGATTATGAATGGATATGCATGCGGCCGAACCTGGGTATATATTTACGAGCGTTTGTAGTCCAACGATATTGTCAATAGGCATATTCACTATGCAGTTTGGATCTGTTTTGAGACAAAAAGTCTCCTAATCCAAAACTAAAATCAGATGCGGTTTAGTTCAGTTAAGATGGTTATTTAAATTCTACATGTAATATTAAAAACAAACAAGAAATATATTAATGAAATATACAACCCTAATAAAAGAATAAATAAGTATTAAAATTTACTTTTGCGGTTTGGTTCGGTTTGTTTTGGTTTTAAAAAAGTGGTTTGAAATCGAAACTGATGTGAACGATTTTTACATAACAACATTCAAACACATCCAAATATATTTGATTTTGTGCGATTTCAGTTTTTATGATCGATTTGCATTTTAAGTTTGGATTTGAACACCCCTAACTGTCAATAGTCGATGCTTGCTTAGGTTTAAAATTTGAAAAAATGCACTCAATTCATTGTAAGTTGAATTTGAAAAAAATGCACTCAATACATTGTAAATTGAGTATATATTAATAAGAGTTTTTGTACCAACAAATTAAAATAAAGAGTTTAATATACTCTGTCAGTGTGTAATTATTTTACACGTAAATCAAATGATGTGTTGTCACATCAATTATGTGTTTTCAAATTTATTATTTAACGTGGTAACACATCATTAGATATATGTGTAAAATAATTGTACATCGACAAATTATACTTATTAAATTCTATTAATAATTATTAATATTATTATACATTGACCCTTTCATCATTCAATGATTATTAAATACATTATATCATTCAATAATTAAACAAATTTGTCAAAGGAGTGTTTATTATTAAGATTAATATCATGATATATTTTAAGATTTCTTCCTTTATTTCTATTCATTTTATAATAGTACTCTCTATTTCAAATTATAAATCACTTTTCATAAAAGAAACTGCATACCTTTGAAGACATCTTCAGGTCATATGTGGATTCATGTTTCAAATTATAACTTACACTTTGCACATTCCATTTGTCAATAATAACTTAAAAATTTGTTAATGTTTAAGGACCTCATTATGTGTCAACCCTTTTACATCATGTTGGTGGCTAAAAAATTTAAACAAAATTAAATTCAATACAAACTAGAAAACTTTTACAATATCATTATTAAAATTAAAGTCAAATCGATACAAAAAACACAATTACTCAACCATTATTGTCTAAACTCTTAAAACATTTTTATTTTTCATATGTTATTTTTCAAGATACATACAACGAAATTAGGAGCCTACTAACATATTTGTCATAACAAGAGTAGTATAAGCAATTTTCTCGACAACATCACCATATTTTGGAAGCAAAGAGGTATCAGATGAATCACTTAAAAAACAGTTTTCAACATTGAACTCGAGATAAACCATATCCACACGCACTTGATTGAAATCGGAATGTTTGAAGTGTTTAAGAAGAACTCCTTCATCCTCACCAAAATAAGCCAAACAATCCTTGTAATGGTTTTGTTTCTTGGGATCACTACCACTTTGTGATTAGAGTGAGTGTATTTGACACATTGGTGTGAAGCACATCAAGGGTGTATTGTGCTAAACTCTTGAGGTCTCCACCTACACCATTAGGTTTTGATTTGAGAAGAGCTAAACAAAATGAAGGGTCTTTGGTTCCCTTGCAAATATATTGCACATCCACATCTTGAGATGCATAGGAGGATGCAACAAATAAAAGAAACACACCAACTAGGATTGAGAAACGAACCATATTGCCTTTGCTCTTTTTCTCTCTTTGGTTTCTCCAAGTGATTTCCTTTGTCTCACTAGGGCTTTATATAGATTTCATCAATTGAAAACAATACAATTAAATATGTTCAATACCCATACTATAATAGGTCAAGGCCCATAGTATAATTTTGTTTTGTATCTAAATGATAATAATCTTATTAATAATTTTGTTTAGATAGACGAAATAATATTTGTCATTGAAAACTTACACATAGAAATAAAAAAGTTGAGCAAATTTTTATCTGTAAAATTATGACTTGTAAAAAAAATTATGGATCATTTTTTTATCAAGATTTTATGAATAGTTTTATTCATAAAATTATTTATAGAATAAAAATTAATTTTATGAATATTATTCCACTAGGATATGTAGGCATGAAATAGTTATTAAGGTAATCATTGCTACCCAATCCAATGGAATAGATGCATTTGCTAAGATAATTTGAAGCTGTATTGTCATCGCCAAGCAAATTTACCACTTGGGACACTGTCTTCTGGTAGTTTTGTATTTGACCACTAAAACTAATATGATATCCCTACAAAGTTGAAATAATTAACAATTTTAGAAATTATTAATCATATTTATCAAACAAAGATAAAAAGAAAATGGTAAAATCAAAAGCATTTCATCTAATTAAGCACGTACTCTATATAAAAATCTTTTATGCATTGTTCTTAATCTTGCATCCGAACTATGAGTGCATCGAACTGCATATATGAATCTTTCTAGACAAAGGAGAATCCAAAGACAAAATTCTGCAAGAGATAAAAAAAATGCTTACAATTAGGTTGGCCAAGGGATATAAAATTAGGTTGTCAAAAAAGGGCTATATTTATATATTCTAACAAGCCCTTTACTATAAGACTCATAGCTTTGATGATTTGAAATGTTCAATAGTATACTTTGAGTTAATTATCACATCTAATCAAGCTTTGTATTGTAAAATAGTTGAGCTTTGAGGAATAACTACATGTTGCAAATCATTGCAAATCGTTAGGAAGCAAGTTTACTACAATTTTGGCTTTTAATAGCACAACTTTAATAGCGTTTTCAGGTAAACGATATTAAAAAGGAAACACACATGCCTATTTTAGCGTTTTTGGTTGGATGCTAAGAAAAACTAGTGAAAAACATGGATTAGATAGCGCTTTTGAAAAAACGCTATTATTTAGCTTTGGAACGATAGCGCTTTTCATCAAACGCTATTATTGGAGGGGGTTTAGATAGCATGATTGGGATCTCAAAATATTAAAAAATAAAATAAAAAGGCGGATATATATTTTCATTTTTGCGCATAATATTCAAAGTAACTATTTGTTGCCGCCGTGGAATTTCACCACCTGCTCTCATCTTGTCAAAGTAACTATTCTCTTTATCTTTCACAATTTCGGTAATTTTCTTTGTATTGTTGTTCTACTGACCCATCAGTTATTTGTTTATTATTACATTTGGAGATGTATTTCTGTTTGTCTATGAGCTTATTTCATATTTTTATTGATTTTCTTTTTAAAATTTCATGTGGGTATAATTTAAATTATAAGTCCCTGTTTATTTTTATAGATTTGGGAGTGAAAAAATGAGTTTCTCTTCAGCTTGTTAGTGTTAATAACATTGATTCAGGTTAGTTTATTTTATTCCTATGTTCTATGTTTTCTTTATGCTTATTGTTCTCTGTTTTTGCATGTTACTAAACTATATTGTTCTTTATGGAGGAAAAAGAAACTAATATCTATTTTCTTTTGTTTCTTTCGAATAAGAAAAACACAAGTAAATCATGATCTCTAATTTAGATATTTTCACGTGTTCTGTAGAGACTAGGAGACTAGTAGTCATAACAATTTAAGCTCTCCATATCCAATTTGATGTGTCTAACTAATAAGTCTTCAATATCACCACAGTGGTCATATTTTTAAAATTTCAGATTAATGAAATAATTTTGGAAGTTATAATTTTAGTAAACTTTTTATTACCAAAAAGATTTTTGAAGTTATAATTTGAAAATATCAATGAAATTATTAAATTGAACAGACTAAAATGTTAGTAAACTTCTTATCTTATTACCAACAAGATTTTTTTTTAGTAAATTTTATTTTTTCACCTCAAATTTATTTACTTTGTTCATTTGGTTTACTTGCTTCTCTTGCTTGATTTAAGATTAAAAAGAACTTGGGTAATATGAAGCATAGTTAGATTAATGAATTTGAGATGAATTCATGGTTGCTATCTTCGTCAATTCATCATAATTTACATTAATCTCTTTCAATATTGCACAATACGTGAAGAAAGATCAAAGAATAGAGTTAATAAATTTCCATGATCTCCACTAATTAATTGGGACCCCAGCAACTCAAGGACATGGCCTTCCTCAAATATTCCTCTGATTGATTTGCCTTCTCTTTTTGTCTCTTAGAAGAATTAGAAACCATAGCAGTAGAAGAAGAGGAGGATGATAAAAGCTTTGTTGCTTGAGAAAAAGATCTGAATTTCAATTTGTTGATAAGGTTATTTCACGAAGTCATGAATTTCAATTTGACATGATATGATTTGTTTTAATGGAATTTAGTTTAGTGTTTTGTCCACTATATTTGACTTCACGGTAAGTTTGACGAAACCATGGTGACATCGTTATTTTATTGAAATTTCAAAGTTTATCTTTTGTCAAAATCATCACTATAATATTAAATAAGTTACCTTAGATTGTCAAATAAAAACACTTGTTAATTTTTTCTCTCTAGTTGCTTTCTTATTTTGTATGTAAAGAAATATTCGTGTGGATCTTATTGTAGGTAAGTCATAGTTGCTTGTTTGGTTGTCTTGTTGTCACATATTCTTATATGGCATCTTGTTTATGATTTGCTTATGGCTATAAAATATTGGTGAAGTTAAATACAACTGGGTATGAA
>Ga0228710_1011937_pt1 | contig 10985 bp, 15 predicted proteins | sample MedpolnodulmetaG_FD_177995 | JGI IMG/M metagenome (GOLD analysis project Ga0228710, IMG submission 177995) | Root nodule microbial communities from Medicago polymorpha collected in Santa Monica, California, United States - pink nodules | ecosystem: Host-associated > Plants > Roots > Nodule... | reverse complement strand
AGTGAGAGATGCCATGTGTTGCCAAAAAATGTTTTAATTTTACAAACTCTCCACCATTATCAGAAAAGAATGTAAGTATAGGCAAATTAAAATGTTTTTCCACAATGGTTTTGAATTGGGCGAAAATATTGAAAACATCTGATTTATTTTTCATAGGGTACAGCCAAACATACTTAGAGAAATGATCAATAAAAATGACATAATAGAGATAGCCATCTAATGATCTAATAGGAGCTGGGCCCCATACATCTGAATAAATGAGTTCTAAAGGTCTAGTACTTCTAATATGATGATTTGAGAAAGGTAATTTGTGACTCTTAGCACAATAGCAGGAACTACATTCATGAGATGATGGGACTTTTATTGGTAATTGATGATTAACTGTCAGATGCTTCATAATAGCTGGATAAGGATGTCCTAGTTTATGATGCCATGTTGAGGTGGAGTGGAGACTGGTACGGAGTGTTGTAGGGTTGGTATGTGGAGTGATTTGACATGGCAACTGATAGAGATCTTGCTTAATTGGTCCTTGCAGCAGAGCTTGACCTGAGTTCAAGTCCTTCACAACAAAACAAGAGGGAAAAAATTCAACAGAACAATTATTAGTTTTGCATAGTTTGGAAACAGAAAGCAAATTTGATTTCATATTTGGTACACATAACACTTGATTGAGGTTAAGTGATTTGTGTTTTGTGTTCAAAGTTGTGTGACCTATGTGAGTAATTTCCAAACCTGTGCCATCACCAACTAAGACTTTGTCTGAGCCGGAGTAGGAATCAGCCAAAGTGAGATGCTCCAAATCTTGAGCAATGTGATGAGATGCTCCTGTGTCAATGATCCAGCTAGGATGATTTGGTGCAGATTGGCGAGCAGCTGTATTAGCTTGTGGTCTGCCTCCATTTCTCTGAGGATAGCCCTTGATTCTGAAGCAATTTCTTGCAGTATGATTAGGTCTGTTGCAGTATTGACAGACCACCTTTGGTTCATTTCTTTCAGCAGCGGTATGAGAGATACGATTTCCATTGTACCTAGGCTGATGTTGTTGGCCGCGGGATCTCGACGCTGCATTTGCAGTAACAACTAGAGAATCTGACATAGCAGGTTCCTCACGATGCAGCAGCATGTCAAAGTCCATGAGTTTCTCATGGAGTTCAGCAAATTCAATGGGACTTTCTCTGCTTCGAAGAGCAGCTGCAATCTCACGGTATTCAGTGGTGAGACCATTCTAGGTGTGAATAACCAGATTTGTGGAATCAAGGGGATTGTCAATAATAGACAATTCATCTGCAATGGCTTTAATACCTTGGAGATAGGTAGCCATTGATTGAGTTCCTTTCCCAAAAGTGGAGATACGTTGCTTTAAAGCCATGATGCGGATCCTTGATTTTCCTGCATACATGGTTTTGAGAATGTCCCAAGCCTGTTTGGCATTAGTGATAGTGCCGAGATGGGTAACAACTGTTGCAGCAACAGATGAGATGATGGCATGAAGTATAAGTTGATCTTGCCTGATCCAGTGAGTGTAGTCAGGATTTATGGTTGCTTCATTTTGCAGAGTTTTGGAAGGACATGATTTAATGCCATCAACATAACCAAACAGGTCATAACCTGTGAGAAGGGCTCGAAATTGAATGAGCCATGCTGGATAATTTTCACCATCAAGTTTGATATATATCTGAGAGCCAACATTGAGGAACACCAACTGATTTCCAGGTGGTGGTGGCGGTGGTGGGTTGATAACAGAAGCATCTGATGTGGGTATGGCCATTTTTCTTTTTGGGATCGAAAAAATGTTGTTAAGCTTAAAGAGCTCTGAAAACCATAAAGTAAATCAACTGATTGTATTGATTTGAATATGTGATACAAGGTACATTATATAGATACAAACAGACAATCACCATTTAGTGTGATTGAAAGGAAATTAATAATACTTCCTAATATGATGCAATTGTGGTCAATGAATGAATGCCAAGTATTCTGATATGAATGTTGAGGTCAATGCAATGAATAGAAAATATTCTGATATGAGTGGATAGCTGTAGCATATTGATGCTTATGTGCTATTAGATACAACTGAAGAAGTAACAAATGGTAATAGAAACAGTTGTGATAATGAAGATGTGATTGAAGACTATGAGGAAGAAGAAGAGGTTTCCCAATTAAGAAAGTCATTTAGGATGCCTAAACTGAAAACCAAATATCCTACAACAGAATTTGTGTTACTCATTGATGGGGGAGAACCAAAGTTTTATGAAGAAGCTATGATGGATGACCACAAAGAAGAGTGGTTGAAAGCCATGCAAGAAGAAATGCAATCCTTGCATAAGAACCTGCCATATAAGTTGGTAGTTTTACCGAAAGGTAAAAGAGCACTCAAAAATAAATGGGTGTACAAATTGAAGACTGAGGAGAATAACTCAGGACCCTGATACAAGGCGAGATTAGTCGTGAAAGGCTTTATTCAAAAGAAAGGCATTGACTTTGAAGAGATTTTTTCACCCGTGATCAAGATGTCATCAATCCGGGCAGTGCTTGGTTTGGATGCAAGTTTGAATCTAGATGTGGAACAAATATATTTGAAGATTGCTTTTCTTCATGGCGATTTAGAAGAAGAAATTTACATGGAGCAGCCAGAGGAATTCAAAGTCAAAGGCAAAGAAAACTTGGTATGTCTAGGGAAGGCAAAAAAATCCGCACCCGTGGATTTCCGCGGATAAAACCCGCCACAGACACGGAGCGGATACCTTAATGGATATCCATGGATAAAATAAACAAATTTTTTAACTACCCGCTAATTAATAGATACGGATGTGAATTTAATGGTATCCACACCCGCGGATATCCAAATTCGCTATTAAACCAAGTAAATTACATAAATAACCTTAATACCATTCAACTTCCTAAGAAAAAACCCTAGGTATTGTGTTTTTGTTGAATATGATGAGCTTTACCTATGCTTTTGTTAAATCAAATAACTTTATTTTTATTAAATGTAAGAGAATTTATGTATGTTTTTGTTTAGTCAATGATCTTTGTTGTTATTGTAATGTATGGATATTATGTTTTGCTAAAATGAAAAGAAAATGCATGTGAAGAACCTTTGTTTCTAAATTTTAGCTAAAAAAAATTAAACAAATTTTATATTTTATTTTTATAAATGTTATCTATGGATATCTGTATAAACCCGCGGATACCTCAAAATCCGTGGATTATCCGCTAAATGGATATCCGCGCGAATATAAATAGGGTACGAATTTCATATTTATCCAACGGAGTGGACACGAATATCACACTATCCGCATCCATGGATATCCATTTACATATCTAGGTATGTCAGCTGAAAAAGAGTTTATACGGACTTAAGCAGGCACCACGTCAATGGTACAAGAAGTTTGGTTCCTTCATGATTTATCATGGATGCCGAAGAACTAATTATGATCATTGTGTGTTTGTGAAGAGATTTGATGATGGTGAGCTCATCATACTACTCTTGTATAATAACGATATGTTGATTGTAGAAAAAAATAGTGAGAAAATTAGCAAGTTGAAGGTTGAAATGAATAAGTACTTTGCTATGAAAGACTTAGGACCAGCAAAACATTATCTCTATATGTCCATCCGTCACAAGAAATATATATCGAGAAGGTGTTGGAGCAGTTTCACATGGAAAAGGCAAAGCCAGTTGCTATTCCACTTGCTAGTCACTTTTGTCTTAGTTCAAAGCAGAGTCCTACAAATGAAATTGAAAAGTGGGAGATGAACAAGGTGCCATGTGCCTCAGCTGTTGGAAGCTTGATGTATGCAATGGTATGTACACGAGCAGATATAACACACACGGTTGGGGTTGTTAGCATATTCTTGGCCAATCCAAGAAAGATGCAAAAATATGTATCAATGAGAAATAGTCCTTTTTTTTTTCTTTCTTTTTAACTTTCTCAATGAAAATATTTTCCCGTGTTTTGTTAAGTATCAATAATAAATGTTCCTCCTATATTTTTTTATATTATTGATAAGCGAACTATATAATTTATTAGTTAGAATTTATTTTTATTAATAGTTTTCTTATACTCAATATTGAAATAGTTGTAGCTTTTTCATAGGACTACCTAAAAAGAAAAGGTCATACGAAGTAGTTCTATTGCATAAAATAGACCCAATGTAAGATAAAAGTACTTGCATATAATAAAACTTATTGTTAGTAAACCTAAACTTAATATAGGGGTCATTTGATATAGATTTAATTTGGCATTCAATAATTTAGAGATTTTAGAAAGAAAGAAAAAAATAGAACAATTTTGTGTTTGTTAGAAAATACTCTTTAAATTGATTTTTTTTCCTAATAACCAATTTAAAAGGGATATTTTTGTTAGAAAATTTTCAATAATTTAGAGATTTTAGAAAAAGAAAAAAAAACAGAATCAATTTTGTGTTTGTTATAAAATACTCTTTAAATTGATTTTTTTTCACTTCTTTCAAATAACCAATTTGTTTAAATGCAACTATGGAAAAAGGATATATTTGTTAGAAAATTTTCTCTATCTTTTGATACTTTTTTTTTCTCTCATCTAAAAGAAATCTATTTTTAGAATTTTTGTAGATTCTGATTTTTTTAAACTAACAAACAGATACAATACTCTTTAAATTGATTTTTTTTTTCTCAAAAGAAGTGGGATTTTTTTAAAAGTTATCACAAACTTCCTCATAGACCCGCTTGTTACTTGATTAAATAAAAATGATTTTGACATTCAATAATTTAGAGATTATTTTTTTTAGATTTTTTATGACAACAAATAATATAGGTTTAAATTCATCAATTAGCATAATTTTAGTCGTAGGATAGGAAGTTTATGTTAATTAAGTTAAGTTTTAGTCGAGTTTTGCGAAAGAATCAATTCAAAAAGTCGTGAAAGACCAAGATGCGGGAAGATGCCTTGAAGCCATGGAAATCCAAATGAACCGCACAATTTTCTAGCCATAATATGCATTTTACAAATGCATCATTGATTAAGCTTGAGGCATAGTCGTTACAGACGTTTTGATGAGAAGAAATGGAACAAGGACTCAACTACGTACTGACTACCTTGCATCGCGGGTTATGAGCCCTGCATCTCGAGAATACAATGGAATTCAAAGTGATCGCTATTGTCTATCTCGCATTGCGGACAATAAGCCCTGCATCACGAGATAGAGCAATTAGGTCAAAAGTAGATGCTCTCAGACTATCTAGCATGCAAAGTAAAATTCTGGATATTTATCAATTAACCTTGTATTGAATATACTCCGTTTAATATAATGTGTCTACAATATCGTTGACCCCATGCAACATTATTAAAACAACTTGAATATTTGACTCAAAAAAAAAACATGAATATTTGATTGATTTAGAAGACCCATGAGTTTTGGATGAGATACTAAGGGTGTGTTTGGACGGAGGGTTTAGGAGGGGAGGGTTTACTTTTCTTTTTTAACTTACAGACATTATAAAATGATTTTTTGAAAATTGAATTAACAACATGATAAATGATCATATAATACTTAAAATCATGAGAGAGAGCGACAGAGAGACCATGAGAGGTGATTTTTCGCGGCACCGCCATGAACAATCACACCGACGCTATTCTTCGTCGGAGGAGAGGACAAATAGGGAGGATGGGGTGCCAGAAAAGGGGTGGGATGGGGATGATTGGACTGTGGTGAGAGTGCGGAAGAGGAAAGCGCATGGACAGGTGGTTCGAGGAAAGGAGAGGCAGCGGGATTTCAAGCGGCAAGGAGGTTCTTCGGAAGGGCAGGAGCGACAGTCTAGGTTTAGGTCCTCATCGCGGTCTCACGACAACGCTGCGTACGGTGATTAGGAAAACCCTAGGCAGCGTGGGACTCGATATGGTGATCAGGCTCGGATTTCACACCATGACCGCAACTCAGTTTGGGAAAGGCTGGAGTTTCCATCTGATATGTACCAGAATTATCAATTGAATGCGAGTAAGAATACAAGTGCAGGTGCGGTCCCTTTGTATCTTGATGATATGATCACAACTTAAGGATTCAGACGGTACGTAACATTTTATTTTACCAACGTGCCCGATATGGTGCCTTATTTTATCGTGAAAGAAGCGTTTGAGGTTTGTGGCATTATGGACAATTTATTTTTGCCAAGGAAAACGAATAAACATGGACATATTTATGGTTTTGTTCGATTTGCGAATGTTAGGGATGCGGAGAAATTATTAAAAGCTTTGAATAACATCACTTTTGGTCAGTTCTGTGTATGGGCAAAATTTGCTCGCTTTGATCGTAAGCCTTTGGAGCAGGTTGAGCCGAGAGGGAGTGAGGGTGTCCGGGGAGTGAGTGTTGTGAGGAAGAAAGAGGAGTTGAAAAAAGATTGTGAGGGAGATAAAAGTGAGCATGGGGTAAAAAATAAAGAAGATGGGGGAGATATTGAACATGTGAGGAAGGATGAGAGGTTGGGCAAGGTGAAGGTGAGGGAAGAAGGAGGTCAGGGAGGTGGTGTGGGTGTGAGACCGAGGGATAAAGGGTTGAAGGGGGTACAACAACATGTGGTTCAAAAATCATTTGTAGCAAATGTTCAAGGCAGTAAGGCAGAAACCAACAACAATGTGACTGGTTGTAAATTGGTGCGGTCATATAAATCTAAAGCTGATGATTTATTGTGGGCACGTAAAGGTGTGATTGCTACAATCTTAAATGGGGAAGTTATTCCGATAATTCAGACTCGTATTGTGGACGCAGGTTTGCATGAGTTAGATATTATTCCGGTTGGTGCCGATAAAGTGTATATCTGGTGTGTGTCAAATACAGATGTTATGACGGTGATGGTTGAGGCTCAAGATTTTTTTCAATTTATTTTTTACAAACTTGGTACGCTGGACTCTGGATGTTATTAAATTTGAGAGAGGAGCTTGGGTGCGAATTTATGGTATACCTATTCATGCTTGGAATACAGAGCTTTTCAAGTTGGCAATCTTTGAATGTGGTAGATTTTTACGGCTGGATGGTAGTACTGTTGCAAAAGACCGGTTTGATTACACAAGGGTTCTCTTGGCAACGTCATCATTAGAAGTTTTGAAGCATTCTAATAGATGGAGAGTTGGTGGAATTAATTTTTTTTTACAAGAATAGGGTTTTACTATTGGGGAGGATGCATGTCTTTTGGATGATGATGTTGATTCTAGGGCTTCAATACATGATAAATATTATGATAATATGGCACTTGAAGATGTTAAACATGTGGATGATCTTGTTGATAATATGGTTGATGATTGGGCTACTGATATAAATGATGATCAATGTCTGTTGAATTACAAAAAGGAGGTGACCGAAGTTGTCTGTAGCAAGGAAGTTGCTTCTAAAATTGATGTTGATGTTGTACCTATTCAGATTCCGGACACTAGTGCCTCACATGAGGTAGATATTCATGTACAGGGTGAAAAGCAATGCTCAGTACCTGCCATCCAAGCTTTGGTTATGCAATTGGATATTCAGAATGGCAGTGATAATAGAGAAAAATGCGTTCGACGGAGACGATAGAATTCTTGCCCTCCATGTGCAGCACGTTCAATCAATTCGGGACCATGGAGTATAGAGTGGTTACAAGATCAGGTTCATGGGGATGTGGGAGTGGTATCTTCGTCCAAACAAAAGTCAAAAAACATGTTAAACACAAAGGCTAAATGACCAAAATTGTGATGGATGATACATTGACACAGAAAACCGCACCTTGTCACAAGTTGAAACATTCTGCATGTAATTTAAAGAAGATTGCTCGACTACCTGTTGATGACCGTAAACAAGTTCTAAAAATCCTTATGAAGAAGGTGCATAGGCGCATAAGGATTACGAGATCAAAGGCGTTGAACGATGCTATCAGTAAAGGGTCACTTGTGCCAGAGTCTTCTTCTTCAGCTTCAGTTAATAATGACTGGAAGAGGTGGGCGATATTGCGGGGTAAGGATGAAGTTGTCAAGGGGGATATTAATTTTTTTGGAAGGTCCTTAGGGGTAAAATTTTATAATGATAAAGCAAATCAATTTAGAGTGTTGTCAAGAGGTCAGAAACAAAAGAAAAAGAGTGGGAAGGTGGTTGATGAGGGGACGCAGAAGGAGTGAGTTGTGGGGGTGGGTTGAGAATGGGAGGAAGAGGGTATAATGAAGATCCTTTCCTGGAATGTTAGGGGGTTGGGAGGTTTTGCTAAAAGGCCAGAAGTGCGTAAATTATTAATTGAAAAGAATTCGTCCATTGTTTGTTTTCAAGAGACGAATTTGGCTGTTATTGATGACGTTCTTTGTGCATCTTTGTGGGGTACTCTGACTCACTCTTATTCTTTCCGCCCGGCTGTGGGGGCGTCTGGTGGTCTATTAATTATGTGGGATTCATCTATTGTGGAGGTGTGGTCTTCTTTTAGTTTGGAGCATGTTTTAAGAATTCATGGGTGTTTCATTGATTTGAATGATGAATTTTATCTGTTCAATATTTATGCGCCTTGTGATAGCGGGGCAAAGCAGTTGTTGTAGAATTCTTTGACGGAGCAGCTCCAAAGGCTAGTGGGGAAAAACATTTGTTTATGCGGTGATTTTAACACTTTTCGGGGTATGGAAGAACGAAAATCGAGAGGGGTTGCAATTCGCTCTTTAGATTGTAACCCCTTCAATAGTTTTATCGATAGTAATGTGTTAGTGGATCTTCCTCTTCAAGGCCGCAGTTTTACTTGGTACAAGGGAGATGGTACTTCTATGAGCCGTATTGATCGTTTTTTGTTATCAGAAGAGTGGTGCAGTAGATGGCCGACTTGTCGGCAGGTCTCTTGTATGCGAGGTTTGTCGGATCATTGTCCGTTAGTGTTGTCGGTTGATGATTTTAATTGGGGACCGAAGCCGGTGCGCATGTTGAAGTGTTGGTCCTAATTTCCTGGGTATAAACAATTTGTTCGTTCGAAATTACAGTCTTTTCAAGTGGAGGGTTGGGGAGGTTTTGTTTTAAAGAAAAAATTGAAATATGTCAAGATCGCTCTTAAGGATTGGCATTTAACTCAATCCCACAACCTGCCAGGCAAGATTCTTTCTCTTAAAACCCAGATTGACGTTTTGGAGGCTAGGGGTGAGGTGAACGACTTGTTTGAGGAGGATATGGCGGACTTACATGACATGTCAACTGATTTACATTCTTTGTCCATGGCAAACGCAAGTATCTCGTGGCAACAATCGCGATTACTATGGCTTCGGGAAGGAGATGAAAATTCTAAATATTTTCATGCAATTATGTCTAGCAGACGTCGAAGTAATACCATCTCTTTTATTTCAGTTGAAGGGAATGTTGTGGAGGGTGTATCCGAAGTCAGGGAAGCAGTTTTCAGTCACTTTCAGCATCATTACCAGGCGCTTGATATGAATAGGCCTATGGTGGATGGTATGAATTTTCGAAAATTATCCGTGTTGAAAGGTAATGCTCTGATATGCCTATTTACAGAGGCGGAAGTTAAGGCTGCAGTGTGGGACTGTGATGGTTACAAGAGTCCGGGTCCGGATGGAAATCCTTTGGGTTTTATTAAAGACTTTTGGCAGGATTTGAAAGGTGATATTTTGCGGTTTGTGTTGGAATTTCATCGCAACGGTCGTTTTTCGAAAGGAATAAATAGCACTTTCATCGCTCTCATTTCAAAGATTGACAACCCGCACCGTCTAAATGACTTTCACACCATTGCACTGGTGGGATGCTTATATAAAATTTTGGTGAAGTTGTTAGCAAAACGTTTATGTAATGTAATGGAAACGGTAATCTCAGACACACAGTCAACGTTTGTAAAAGATCGGCAAATCCTTGATGGTATTCTAGTAGCTAATGAGGTGGTGGATGAGGCTGGCAAGTTGAAAAAAGATTTGTTATTGTTTAAAGTAGACTTTGAAAAAGCGTTTGACTCAGTCGATTGGGGATACCTTGATGATGTTATGGGAAAGTTGGCATTTCCAACTTTGTGGCGTAAATGGATGAAGGAATGTGTTACTACCGCAACTGCTTCGGTTTTGGTTAATGGCAGTCCTATAGAGGAGTTTCAAATGAAAAGGGGATTGCGTCAAGGCGACCCTCTCTCTCCTTTTCTTTTCCTTTTAGCAGCTGAAGGTTTGAATGTTTTGATGACTTCAGCAGTAAATTTAAATCTGTTTACTGGTTACTCTATAGGATCGCACACCCCCCCACTGTGCTTTCCCATTTGCAATTCGTGGATGACACGCTTTTGCTAGGTGTTAAAAGTTGGGCGAATGTTCGCGCTTTGAGGGAAATCCTTGTTCTTTTTGAAAATATGTCTGGTTTGAAGGTGAACTATCACAAGGGTATGTTGGTTGGTATTAATATTGCTGAATCCTGATTACAAGAAACCGCTTCTATTTTGTCTTGTAAAATTGGTAAAATTCCTTTTATGTATCTGGGGCTGTCCATTGGTGGTGATGCTAGACGCTTGATTTTTTGGAATCCGGTTTTAGAGCGCTTAAAATCTAGATTGTCGGATTGGAAAAGTAGAAACTTGTCTTATGGTGGTCGCTTGATTCTCCTTAAGTTTGCCCTGTCTTCACTGCCTGTCTACGCCCTTTCTTTTTTCAGAGTTCCTGCATGTATAATCTCCTCCATTGAATCTATTTTAATTAATTTTTTTTGGGGTGGGGGTGAGGATCATAGAAATATTGCTTGGGTAGACTGGAACACTATTTGTATGAATAAGGGGGTTGGTGATTTGGGGGTAAGGAGATTACAAGAGTTTAATATTGCTCTTCTTGGCAAATGGTGTTGGAGGTGTTTAGTGGATAGGGAGGGCTTGTGGTATAAGTTGTTGCATTCCCGTTATGGGGAATGATGAGCAAAACCGCAAGTGTACGGTTTTGCCGAAGTAGTAAAAAGAGAGTATCGTTCCAACAGGGAGTTGTTTAATTTGATTTACTTTTAACGGATGATTAGAGAGTTTGATTGTAAAGTTTTGG
>Ga0228710_1011936_pt1 | contig 10987 bp, 3 predicted proteins | sample MedpolnodulmetaG_FD_177995 | JGI IMG/M metagenome (GOLD analysis project Ga0228710, IMG submission 177995) | Root nodule microbial communities from Medicago polymorpha collected in Santa Monica, California, United States - pink nodules | ecosystem: Host-associated > Plants > Roots > Nodule... | reverse complement strand
CGTTGTAACATGCTGGTGCATTCTTGGATTATGAATTCTGTTGAGGATTCAATTGCACAAAGCATTGTTTTTCTGGAAAACGCCATTGATGTCTGGAATGAGCTCAAAGAAAGATTTTCCCAAGGTGATTTTATTCGTATCTCTGAATTACAATGTGAGATTTTTAGTTTAAAACAAGATTCACGTTCAGTTACAGAATTTTTCACTGCCTTGAAAGTGTTATGGGAAGAGCTTGAAGCTTATCTTCCAACCCCTGTTTGTGCTTGTCATCATCGTTGCATGTGTATCACTGGTGTGATGAATGCTAAACATCAACATGAGATCACGCGTTCTATTCGTTTTCTTACTGGATTGAATGATTCGTTTGATTTGGTTCGTTCTCAGATTCTCTTGATGAATCCTTTACCAACTATGAATAAAATTTTTTCTATGGTTATGCAACATGAGAGACAGTTCAAGCTTTCCCTTCCTGTTGATGATTCTACCGTCTTGGTTAACTCAGTGGGTAAATCACAGGGAAAAGGACGTGGTAATGGTAATCCTAATTCTAATGGCAATCGTAATAATGCATTCATTCCTGGTCAAAAACGTTCTTGTTCATTTTGTGGCAGAGATGGCCACACTATTGATACTTGTTATAGGAAACATGGTTTTCCTCCAAACTATGGAAATAAAAATTTTGCAAAGGTTAATAATTCTTCTCTTGAAACAAATGAAGAAAGGGAGGATTTGGATGATTCAAAGAGTTGCAAAGGGAATAGCAACACTGAACCTTCTTTTGGAATCACCAAGGAGCAATATGAACAACTTGTTACTCTTCTTCAGTCCCAGCAAGCTTCCTTTAGCAAGGTGAATCTATCACATGTCACAAATCATGTGACTTCATGTATAACTAGACTTTCATATACTATGAATCATTCAAGTTTTGGAACTTGGATAGTTGCTTCGGGTGCTAGTGACCATATTTGTTCCTCCATCAAAATTTTTGATTCCTATGCATCTATTATACCTGTGCACATCAAGCTACCTAATGGTAATATGGCTATAGCAAAGTTCTCTGGCACAGTGACTTTTTCACCAGGACTTGTTGCTAAGAATGTGTTGTACGTTGCAGAATTTAAATTGAATTTGTTATCTGTTCCTAAACTATGCATGGATAATAATTGCATAGTCACTTTTGATAATGATAAATGTTTTATACAGGACAAGAGCAATTTGAAGATGACTGGTTTGGGTGAATTGATTGAAGGATTGTACTTTCTCAACCTTGACTCACAAGTTTTCTCACAATTCAACCATCAACCTGTCATAGCTTCATCTCAAGCCAGCTCATCCACTACTTTCCTACCTCAAGAAGCCTTATGGCATTTTAGGCTAGGGCATTTTTCGAATGATAGGTTGCTTAACATGCAACAACATTTTCCTTGTATTAAAGTTGATAGTAATTCTGTGTGTGATATTTGTCATTATTCTAGACATAAAAAGCTTCCTTTTAAGTTCAGTATGAATAAAGCTAGCCATTGTTATGAACTAATTCACTTTGATATATGGGGTCCTGTTTCTACTCATTCTATTCATGGTCATAAATATTTTATAACTGCTCTTGATGATTACAGTCGTTTTACATGGATCATGTTGTGTAAAACTAAGTCTGAAGTTTCAAAATCTGTTCAAAATTTCATTCTTAACATAGAAACCCAATTTAATTGCAAAGTTAAAATTGTCAGAACTGATAATGGTCCTGAGTTTCTCATGCCTAATTTTTATTCTTCCAAAGGCATAGAACATCAAACCAGTTGTGTTGAAACTCCCCAACAAAATGGGAGAGTTGAAAGAAAACATCAACATATCCTAAATGTTGCTAGAGCTTTGCTTTTTCAGTCAAAACTTCCCAAAACTTTCTGGTCATACTCAGTTTTGCATGCCATCTATATAATTAATCGTATTCAAACTCCTTTGCTGCAAAACAAGTCTCCTTATTTTCTTAGGTATGGGCATGATCCTGATTTAAATGACTTAAAAGTGTTTGGTTGTCTTTGCTATGCTTCAACTTTACATAATCATAGAACAAAATTTGATTCTAGAGCTCAAAAATGTGTTTTCTTAGGTTATAAGCAAGGTATTAAAGGAATAAGTGTTGGGTTTTGAAATTCAAGGATTAATTTTATAAAATAAATAAAATAAGAGAATGGAAGCAAAATTAAAGATCTTCATGAGGAGAACACTTCAAAATCTCAAGGTAACACAACCTGACCAATACAAATGGTTTATTTAATTTTCTTAATTTATGTAAACAACTTTAAATCAACACTTCAATAGAAAATCAACACAAACACAAACTTCAACTCAAACATCCTAAGTTGGTCGGTGCCATCTGCACATAGCCCATTTATGAGGTTGATTCATTCAACTATGTCGATCGACTAATTGGGTTGAATGTTTCACCAAGAAATCAAATTATACACGTAACCTCTAATTATGAAAATATTGATGATTTTAGGTATATATATATATATGGTTTTATTAGAAGCCATCTATGAATGTGTCTCTTAACAACCTATTGTGTGATTTTCATTTTTTAGTTATAACTTTGTTAAAAGACACCTTCATAAAATATGTCTTCTAGCAAAACATATATATATATATATATATATATATATATATATGGAACATTGTTAAATAATACACACAAATTTACAATCTTAATATTTTTCTGGTGGTGTTTCATCCATTCTTTTTTTGGTGGTGACACGATCTTAATATGACAAAGCCAAACTCGTGATCAATGGCACACTCTAATTTTGTTAAGAAAAATACTAACATAACTTCTGCGACATTAGTTAAATAACCGAATATAATGAAATTATCTCGAATTTATCTAGTCAACCTTTTAAAAATGAAAATAAAAAAATAAATCTTGCTAACCGTTGCCAGCAATGGTTAAGGAAGCCAAAAATAACATGTTTGCATTGGTTTCAACAACATTTGAACTTTTAAAAAGTTAAATTTATCACTTTTTTCCATTTTCTAATACTATATTTTTATTTTTATCCTCTTATCCAATGCCCCAAGAGTAATGGTTAACATTCTTCAAAAAAAAAAAAATTAATATAATTTTTTTTCTTTTTGTTTTTTAACAAATGTCTCGGAAATAGAGTATTAGTCAACATGACATTTTTTAATAACTCAAGTATTTTTTTAATAGTTTTCTCCCAAACTAGTCTACTTGGTTTCTTTCAATTTGGAAATTTCTTAGCATTAGACGAATTGGACTTTTATTTTCTGCATGACGCTTACTCGTGTTTCAGGGCAACCAGAGTAATGCTACGTTATTGACTCAGCATTAGCAGAAGCCAAGATCACATCCATTGAATCACCTTCAATTCAAAGGCAACTCAGACTACAATGATCTTTCGGAAGATGAAAAATCACAATCTCTTAGTTGAAAAATGTTGATGTTGAAAAATTGTAGTAGGTTATTAGACCAACTCAGACCACAAAGAAGACTATTTCTTTATGAGTGACACAATTCTTGCGGAACGTTCACCAAATAGAAAGCATAACCAATCACAAAATTACAACACTAGGAAACTCACATTATCCTTTCCTCAAAAAACTTATTCATTGTATGAACGAGTCTTGTTAATTAATATCCTAGAGATGTTGGTTAAGAAATCTTTAAATTAAAAATTTGTAAAGTTCTACTTGTTTTAGTTGCTTAATCAATGTTTATGGGGTACTTCTTTAGCATTCTCATATATTCTTCCTTGGTTTTTCATTGCATCCTATCTAATTTAAAAAATGAAAACTGTTTGCCTTTTGATGAAAAATATATTTTTACTTTAAAAGTATATGCTTATTATTAAATGGTTAACAAGAAGATGGAAGAATCTATTTTGTGATAGAGAACATGAAACAGAAGTCAGGAATAATGCAATTTTAGTAACAATGAAAATCAATATTTTATCACTTTCGCATGCAAAAGAAATCTATATAACTAATGTTTTAAGATATTATATAGAGATGTGGTGCTCATTTAGTTTATTAGTCCCCCAGACAGACTCCCAACATATACTCCTATTAATCAATATAGTATTAAGTATTAACATGATATTTTAGGTGAATAATAAAAAAAAATTATAAAGAAGAATAATATTTAACATAAGGTAGTTTTCAATTTTCACCCATCTCATGACTAGTGTGATGATGGGATAGGAGAGTTTTGTAAGCAAGAAGCTTTAGTTCGTTTGGAGGATGATATAAGTTGTCTATTTTTTTAATAATTTTTTTTTGGATAAGTTGTCTATTTTTGAAAATCTAAGATTTTTAGGCAAATTGATTGGAACGTGTTCAACTTTATGAAAGACAATTAGTAAACAGCATCTTAACATTTTTCTGATGTCATACGTTACATACTTCAGTCTCACCATTTTTTATTTCTAAGTACCTTAACATTTTTCTGTTGTCATACATTACACACTTCAGTCTCACCATCCTGTCTCTCTATTCCTAGTATCTTAACATTTTTCCGATGTCACATATTACATAATTTATGGTGTTTTTGTTTCAAGTTATATTTGTAAGCTTTTGGAAATAAAATGATAGGGATATGAGTGTCTATGTTTGTTACAAAGTTTACTGAATTTTATTCTCGGATATAAAATATTCATAGGAATAGAAAAAAATTTCTAAGGAAAGGATGAGAATAAAATTATCGTGAAGATGAGAATAAATTCATGTGTAAACTACCTATTAACTCCCCAATTATTAAGGTTCCCAAGAATAATAACATTAACCAAACATCATTTTTCTATGGGTTAAATATTTTTTTTGTCCATATAAACATACAAACTTTTCGTTTTAGTCCCTCTAAAAAATTTCTTCGACTTTTAGTCCCTATAAAATTTTCAACACTACTTTTGACCCCTATTTTTAAGTAAAATTTTGTATTTTTTAATGAAATTATGCAGAAATGTATATAATAATGTAAAAATCACTCCAAAACAAAATTAGAATTTTTTAACAAAGCATAAATTAAATATGAATTTTTTATCGCAAAAAATATGTCATCGAAATTACATTTCTCAATTTCTTCTGTAGGAATGACGCTCTACTTGTTGAAGAAATAGTTAAATCTGTTTTGATGAGGTTGGATCATGTGCAACAAGCTAACTCAAAAGGACTTGTTGGAATTGGCAAAAAAATTTCACATGTGGAATCATTGTTACAGACAGGTTCAGAAGATGTTCGTGCCATTGGAATTTGGGGGATGGCCGGGATAGGTAAAACAACTATTGCAGAACAAATATATGACCGGCTATGTTCTGAATATGAAGGTCGTTACTTTATGGCTAATGTAAGAGAAGAATCTGAAAGACATGGAAATATATATTTAAAGAAAAAGCTTTATTCTACTCTATTAAGGGAAGATTTGCAAATTGACAGACCTCGTGGATTGTCATCTTTTGTTCAGAGGAGGCTTCGTCGAATGAAGGTTCTTGTTGTTCTTGACGATGTCAATGATCCACAACTACTAGAAACTTTAATTGAAACACTCAATTGGTTTGGAAATGGTAGTAGAATCATCATAACAACTAGAGATAAACAAGTACTATCTAAAAGGGTTGTTGACAATGATGTATATGAGGTTAAAAATTTAGACTTCAATGACTCTTTTCGGCTTTTCAATTTGAAAGCTTTTGAACAAAACCATCGTCTTGCAGACGAGTATGTTGAACTGTCCACGAAGATGGTCAATTACGCTGATGGCAATCCACTAGTTCTTGAAGTTTTGGGTTGTCATCTTCATGGAAAAAACAAAAAGATATGGGAAAGCCAGTTCCAGATGCTAACAAAAGTACCAATTAAAGGGGTCAACGATGTTGTAAAATTGAGCTACAATGATCTTGATCGTCACGAGAAAAGGATACTTTTGGACATTGCATGTTTTTTAGATGGATTGCATCTCGAAGTTGACCAAATAAAATTGTTGGTGCAAGATCATGGTTATTCAGTAGATGTTGGGTTAGAAAGTCTGAAAAATAAAGCTCTTTTAACTATTTCCCAAGATAATGTTGTATCCATGCATAGCATTATACAAGAAACGGCTTGGGAAATTGTTCGTGAAGAATCCATCAACAACCCTGGAAAGCAAAGTCGACTACTGGATCCTGATGACATTTATCATGTACTGAAAAATAACAAGGTAAAAGTCTTGAGTCATATCAGCCATTGATGAATGAATAAATGATCGATATTATAAACACATACATAACAAATTATATGGAAGGTTGAAATATTAATTCCTGATTTTCTCTCTTTTACTAACTATTCACTTTAGAGTTAACACTCGTATATGGTAAAATTTCTGAGTATTTTAGCGACCAGATCCCAATGGGAGTGTGAATCCATCTGCGTTACACAGCCTGTGAGTGTTATTCTGTCCAAAATGTCTAGACACTTTTTTATCATTATCTCATAATGTGGTACTTTTAGATGTTATTACTAACAATTTGACAGAATTACAGTTTTCTTATAGAACTAACTTACATTGATGTTTGAAAAAATTTCTGCAACTTTGTTGGCAGGGGATTGAGGCTATTGTAAGCTTAGCTACCGACTTGTCGATAATCAAGGAGTTGCAGTTGAATCCAAAGGTGTTTGCTAAAATGAGTAGCCTAAAATACCTGGATATTTATAGTAAGGGGTACTCTTGTGATTTTGTCCAGAGTCAAGAAGGCTTTTATCTTCCTCAAGGGCTTGAATCTTTGCCAAATGAACTCAGATACCTTCGTTGGGCACATTTTCCTTTGGTGTCCTTGCCATCTAATTTTTCCGGGGAAAATCTTGTAGTAATTGACTTGCAGTACAGCCGGGTGAGAGAACTTTGGCATGAAGATAAGGTAAAAGGATATGCATCTGCATTTTGTTTTTAATTATATCAAATGAATTCAATTCATATACACGTTCAGTGTAAATACTTTTTACACAATAAATCATAATCATCGTATATCATCAACAACATTTGACTTTAATCATAACTATGTCTAAAGTCAAACATAAGATTGATTGTGATTTGTTGACAGTAAATCTTTTTACGACAACAGTGTATCGAAACTAAACTCATCACATTATCAAAACATAAAAAACTAACCACTTGTAAGTAGCTTGCTCAGTTTTGATGTTTTCTATGTAATTGTATTTACTACTGCAGGATCTTGTGAATTTAAAATATCTTAAACTTGGTAGATCCTCACACCTGGTTGAGCTTCCAGACTTGTCAAATGCTAAAAATCTTGAAGCAATAGATCTTCGTCTCTGTAAAGGGTTGATCAGTGTACATCCATCCGTCTTTACTCTCAATAAGCTTGAGAAATTGCATCTAGGTGGATGCATTTCCCTCGTAAGCTTTCAAAGCAATATCCATTTAAGCTCCCTTCGTTATCTCTCCCTTGCTGGTTGCATTGCGCTGAAGGAGTTCTCAGTAACCTCAAAAGAAATGATAAAGTTGAATTTAGAACTCACAGGTGTCAAACAACTACCATCATCAATTGGACTTCAAACCAAACTTGAAAAGTTGCTTCTTGCACACAGTTCCATTGAGAACTTGCCTGAAAGCTTCAAGCTTCTTACAAGGCTGAGACATCTAGGCTTACAAGATTGTAGGAACCTTCGAAGTCTACCAGAGCTACCTTCGTCATTGATAACTCTAGATGCCAGTGGTTGCGTATCATTGGAGAATGTAACTTTCCCTTCGACTTCTCTTCAAATGTTAAAGGAAAACAAGACAAGGGTTTCTTTCTGGAATTGTCTGAAACTGAATGAACACTCTCTCATAGAAATAGGGTTGAATGCACAAATTAACATGATGAAATTTGCACGTCAGCACATATCCATATCTCGTCACCATTATGATGCTCGAGGCACATATGTGTACCCAGGAAGCAGTGTTCCACAATGGTTGGTGTATAGGACAACCCATGATTACATGACAATTGATCTCTCTTCTGCTAACCATTCTTCTCCATTGGGCTTTATTTTTTGCTTCATTGTTCCACAAGTTCCATCACAGGGTTTCATTTTGAGATTTAATATCAGTGTTGATGAATGTGAAGATATCCAATTGTACTTGGATAGGCCAGGTCGTGAAATTAGATCAGATCATGTGTATTTAATATATGACCGAGGTTTTTCTCGCTATCTCAATAGTCGAGTCAAAATTCAGCCGAAGTTCAAAATTAAGGTTACAGCAGAATCACGCACACTAACATCAGAGTACGTGTCATTAATGATATTGAAAGGGTTTGGGTTCAGTCCAATACACACCTCACAATATCTCAATCTCACTCAACACATGGAAATGGTTGAAGGACCAAGTATCCCAATCCCATATTCAATATCGAGTATTGTTTACAGCATTCTACTACCAATTTGCATAGAGCTATTCCTGTTAAATGTTTTGTTTAGGACTGCTGCCATATTTTATTGGGTGTTAGTTATTTTTATTTTAGCAACTGCTATTCTGTTTTTAATTAATTTTGGTGTTGTATTGCGGTAGTTATTGGAAGTTTTAGCATAATGAAACTATGTAAAATAGGTTATGTACGTTAAGTTTTAATATCAGACCAATTTTATGAATTGAAGCAGTTAGTTCTCTTCTGTCCTGTTCATTTCTAGAAACTATTTTTCTTGTTCAATTAACAACAATTCCTAAAGTTTGTTCTATGATGACTTGACATTACAAATAGTAATACTTATCTTCTTCATGGTAAACTTATCTTAGGCTCATTTTCTTTTAGGAATGATGGCAAAATCTTCACTTGAAATCATTGAAAAACATCTGAAAGCAAGTTTCTACAATTATCAAACGTAAAAAAATCATGTAATGTGTTATCTACACTCTTTTGATTTTGCTAGTTTTTGAGGTTGGTTCGTCTTTCTAGGAAGCAGGTATGGTCGTGAGTTAACTCACGCTGGAGTTCAACGAGAGTTAACTCACGTAGGTGTAAGATCAACGTGATTTAAGTTACGTATGTGTTAGCTCAATGTGACTTAAGTCACGTTGGCGTCTAGTATTTGAATTTTTGTGCCATTTTTTCTTTCTTTCTTAGCTTGTTGCACAAGTTATTTATATTTTTTTCCTTGTAATTTTTTTATTCAATAGACATAGTGATGGTTGAAAATGTGGTGGATGATGGCGTTGAGCCGAAACCGGCCATAATTGAAGGTTAAAGTCAAAATTCCCTTTCAAGCTCAAATTGACGAAAAACATAAACCTATCGGGGTTGCCAAGCTTCACGGCTATGAAGTAGACACCGCCTCATTTTTTTTTAACAAAGGAAAGATGGAGATAGTGAGATGATTTGCTTGGTTGGATTCGTCGACAAGCGGCAAGGGCGAGATTTACTATATCTATAGATAAATCTAGTTTAAGAAAATTCAACATTGATGTTGCAATGTGAAAGGAGTGGTGTATACAAACCACTGAAGAGGAGGAGGAAACCGAATCTTGAAGGCACATACTCAAGGAAATGTGATTGTCCGTTTAAGTTGCGTGGTTACTTTGAGAAGAATAGAACTGATTGGTGGTTGACCATGCTTACTGGAATTCACAACCACGAGTTGGAGTCAAAGGCGGTCACCTTCTTGCGGGTAGAATAAAAGAGGAAGAGAAGAAAAGAGTTGTCGAAATGACAGAGAGTTTAGCGTTTCCTAGGAATATTCTCACGGATTTGTAGCAAAAAAACAAAGAAAGTTTGACGAATATCAAACAAGTGTACAATGCACGAACTAGATGGCGAAAGGGGATAAGAGGTGACAAGACGGAGATGCTATACTTGATTTCAAAGTTGGAGGAGCATAAATACGTCTATTTCACAAGAGAAAATATTGAGGAAACCACTCTTGAAGACATATTTTTTGCTCATCCGAAGTCAGTTAATATTCTTAACACTTTTTCGACCGTTTTGGTCATGGACACTGTAACGCCCTAATTTATTATTTAATTATTTTTGGTTGAGTTTAGAGTCTATTATATGACTTATATGATTTATGTTGATTTATGATTGATTTATGTTGATTTATGACGTGTTGTGCTGTATTATATTTTATTAAGTGGCTTTATATTATTATTTGGTAGAATATGTTGGATATTTAGAATATATATATTTGAGGGGCTGGTTGGATATATTTAGAAAATACGTTGATTTAGTTAGAAAATATGTGTGGGTTTAGTTAGAAAATATGTGTGGGCTTAGTGAGAAAATAAGTATATTTGGTTGAAAAATATGTTGAGGGTGTGAGATATAAAAGGGAGAGGACAGCCACAAATTAGGTTTTGCAAAGAAGTCTTTGGGAGAAAGAGGAGAAGAGAACCAAGAGAAGGGAGAAACTTGTAGAGTCTTGCAATCACCAATCTAAGGTAAGGGTTGGACTAATATTCTCTAATCTTAGGCTATGTGATTCTGAAACTGAATTTAGCATGTAGTTTTGTTGTTGTTCATGTTGTTTTGAGAATTAGGGTTTAAAATCGGATTTGATGATAGAACACGTAGAATTGGTTGTTAAGAGTGTAGAAAGTCCGTAGAATTCATAGATAATTGATGTTCAGGTTGTAGAATGATCATAGATTGAGTTTCCTATCAATTTGGGATTAAGGTTGATGAAAATTGGGTTTTTGGGGTTAAAAATCGCACTTCCCGTAGCAGAGAGCAGCGTTTGCTCGCCTCCAACTCGCCACGGCGAGTAACCTGGTAACAACATACCCTTTTTCGTGTTCTTGCATCTTTTTCACCCGTTTCTGTTTTGAATTGGCCTTTGGTGTAAACATGAAAGTTTTAGATAATTTTGTTAACTTTCCAATGGCTTTGGTTTGACGTGAAAATAATTTTTGGTTTTTGAGTTATGATGAAAATACTCCAAGGAGGTCTTAGTGAAATTTTATGAAAATTCCGCATAACTATTTCTAAGTCAACCCAAAACTTGTGGA